>Ga0114996_10009320_pt1 | contig 10769 bp, 8 predicted proteins | sample ArcticOcean_MG_C_4_FD_87039 | JGI IMG/M metagenome (GOLD analysis project Ga0114996, IMG submission 87039) | Marine microbial communities from western Arctic Ocean - ArcticOcean_MG_CB4_134 | ecosystem: Environmental > Aquatic > Marine > Oceanic | place: Arctic Ocean: Canada Basin | collected... | reverse complement strand
CGTCGCCAACCGGCGCGACTATATCGAAGACCAGCTCCGCAATGGGAGTCCTCTCGTTGGAACCGGGTTTCAGGATGGCTCCCTGTTGATCACGCTCGGGCAGGGTCAACAGAAGATCTTCGAAGTTTACGACCGCGTGGCTCTGGCCGCCGTGGGCCATCCGACAGACATCGAGAAACTCCGCCAATCGGCCATCGACCTGGCCCACGTTATTGGGTTCAACTACTCGAAATCGGATGTGACCCTTCAGCAGATTGTCCATTTCGGCCTGGGGCCTGCTATGAAGACGGCGTTCGATGAGATCGTCCGTTCGCCTTTCGTCGCGCGGCTTCTGTTGGCTGAGTTGAACGCCGACGGCCAGGGGACAACGTTCTACACCGTGGACTATGATGGAGGCTTTCACACCTCCCCAACGGCCGTTGGCGTTGGCGGCATCCCCGAAGCCGATCAGCTGATGACGCAATCTCTCCAGGGTAAGGGCAAGTCATCCGAAGAAGGAGGCGCCGTATTCGAGCGAACCCTTCAGGAGGCGCTTCAAGCAGGGCTGAGGTCCTGGGCGATCGGTCGCTGGGTGGGTGGGCTCACGGACACGACATACGAACCGGGCGTGCTCGAGGAAACTCTGGTAGAGGCGGATATCGATGGATTGCTGAAGCGGGAGATGGAAACGCTGACTCCGGAGGTTGTTGTGCTGGATAAGGCGAGCCTGGGAGGGAACACCTTCAGGCGGATCCCTGCGGATGAGGTTATGGCTCTGGTCGAAGGCATGTTCTGAACAGAAGACATGGGCTGGATGGCATTCACGCTTACGTTCACCAGCCATGCTGGCATGACGGTGCCTGATTTCGCAGGACCGGCATCAGTTGCTGTACGAGGATGACTTCATGGAAGATCGGATCTTCGGTCTGGAAACCGAGTATGGATGTCTGGCTCCCGAGCATGAAGGCTTCGTGAGCCCGGATGCTATTTCGGTGAAGGTCAAGGACCACATCTTCCATTCCGACCGGATCGGTGTCGTGGACATCCACTATCGCGGCCGGGACGAGCCTCCAGGCAACGGCGGCTTTCTATTCAACGCCGGCCGTGTGTATATCGATATGGGTCATATCGAATACGCAACACCGGAGTGCAAGAGTCTCTTCGATCTGGTGGCGCACGATCGAGCCGGCGATGTTATTCTCCAGCGTTCGTTGAAGGCCCTCGGCCTGGAAAAAGAAGCCTCCTTCCTCAAGAATAACGTCGACCACTTCACGGGCGCTACCTTCGGGTGCCACGAGAACTACCTGATCCGGAGGAACGTCCCTTTTTCTACCGTCGTTATTCCTGCTCTGCTTCCCTTCCTCGTCACCCGACAGATCTTTGCTGGAGCCGGCCGAGTGGGCAGCTACGACGACAGTTTTTTCTACTATGGTCGGGAGGACCGCGAGGAGGCGTTCCGGGAAGATCCGGTAACCTATCAGATCTCACAGCGGGCCGACCACATCGTCACTGAGATCTACCAGTGGATCCAGTTTTCCCGGGCTATCATCAACACGCGCGATGAGCCGCTGGCCGATCACAGCCGCTACCGCCGGCTGCACCTGCTTGCCGGCGACTCCAACATGTCGGAATATGCCAACGCCCTGAAGGTGGGGACGACGGCCATGGTTTTGAATCTTCTGGAGCGGAAGGCTCATCCGGTGGACGTTGAGCTCGGGGACCCGGTCTGGGCGCTGAAGGAAATCTCTCGGGACTCGACCTACAAGTGGGTGTTGGAACGGAAGAATGGTCGTACCATTACGGCCATCGATATCCAGCGGCGCTATCTGGAGATGGCCCAGCAGCACCTGGCAGGACTGGACGAAGAGTCGGACTGGGTTCTGCGCGAATGGGAATCGACACTGAATGCGCTGGAACGAGACCCGATGTCCCTGGTTGGTCGTCTAGACTGGGTGACGAAGAAGTGGCTGCTGCAGATGTTCATAGACGAGGAGAAGGTCGACTGGAAGGATCCGTGGCTGCAGAGTCTGGATCTGGAATATCACAACTTGAACCCGAATCGCGGGCTCTACTACGACCTCGAACGCAAAGGGGTTGTCCATCGCGTGCTGACCGACGAGCACGTTGAACGGTCGTGCACTGAGCCGCCACAGGATACGCGGGCCCGGGCTCGCTCCACCGTTATCAAGGCCCTCGCTGAGAATCGTGTTCGCTATATTGTGGATTGGGATTCAGTGTATCTGGAAAACGAGCATCACCTGAGTTTCCGGGATCCGTTCGAGATCTACGAGCGGGAGGCAGCAGCCTTCGTCGATGAGATCGAAGCGGCTACTCCAGGCACAGACCCGTCGAGCCGTCGTCGCATTCGGTAGGAGGTTCTCCCGCTACGGTTTGAGGGATGCCCACTTGGTGGGGGTCCCTTTTTTCGTAATTGCTTGAGGTCTCTGGGGCTTGACGATCCGATGGCGAGTCGCCCCTTCGCCCTGGATTCCCCGCTAACCGCTTCGTCTCCGGAACTTGCCGCCCACGCCCAGCTTTCGTTCCAGCAGGGCCGGCCCTACCATGACGCTGCTATGGATCTGATGCATCGTATTTACGCCGATTTCGACTATGACTCCGTTTACGTTGATTTCGACTCCCATGTCGGAGGTCCTTGAACATCGCCGGGGAGTTTGCCAGGGTTTTGCTCACGTAGGGATCGCCTGCCTCCGGTCGCTGGGCCTGCCGGCGCGTTACTGCAGCGGGTATATTGAAACGCTTCCTCCTTCCGGGAAGGGGAAGCTGATCGGCACCGGCGCATCGTGCGCCTGGTACACCGCCTACCTGCCGGGTCATGGATGGATGGACTTCGATCCTACGAACAACCAGGTGCCGGGTCACCGATACATAACCGTTGCCAGGGGACGCGATTTTTTGACATCGCGCCATTGAAGGGCGTCTTTTTCGGGAGTGGAGAAAACGAGATGGAAGTGTCGGTGGATGTGATGAACCTGGGGTCCGGGAGGGTGGGAGCCAATGGCCCAGGCAACTGAGGCGAGAGGACATGGGTTCGGTACAGCGCCGGTGTTCCTGGCGGGCATCTGCACGATCCTTGGAGCCATTCTCTTCTTGAGGTTCGGATACTGCGTGGCTCACGTAGGGTTGTTGGGGGCCATTGGGATTATCGCCATTGGACATATGATCACCCTGCCGACGGCGCTGGCTGTTGCCGAGATCGCCACAAACCTGAAGGTGGAGGGTGGAGGCGAGTACTACATCATCAGCCGGTCATTCGGAACAACGATCGGGGCGGCCATAGGGATTTCGCTCTATTTCTCACAGGCCATCTCCATCGCATTTTACATGATCGCCTTCGGTGAGTCCTGTCGCGAACTGCTGCCATGGTTGGAATCGGTGCTGGGTATCCCGGTGGACATCCGGATTGTCACGCTCCCGGCGACTGTAGCCCTGATTGTCCTGATGCTCGTGAACGGTGCAAATCTGGGAGTTCGGGCCCTCTACGTCGTTGCCGCCATCCTGGCCTTAGCCCTGGGAATGTTCTTTCTTGGAGAGCCGCTGGACCGGGGTTTCAGCGGCGTCGATTTGACCCGAACGGTACCGGAGGCGGCGCCTTTCGCCCTGGTTTTCGCTATCGTGTTTCCGGCGTTTACGGGAATGACAGCAGGTGTCGGGCTTTCAGGTGATCTGAAGAATCCAAGAAAATCGATTCCCCTGGGCACGGTGCTGGCGACGCTGGTAGGCATGATCGTCTATGCCCTGGTCGCACTGAAACTTCACATGAGCGCATCGCCGGAAGACCTCGCGTCGGATCAGATGGTTATGGCGCGAATTGCCATTTGGAGCCCGATCGTTCCCATCGGCCTGGGGGCTGCCGCCCTCTCTTCCGCTGTAGGGTCGATCCTGGTGGCCCCGCGGACGCTTCAGGCTCTGGGGTCGGACCACGTATTTCCCGCGGGGAACAGGTTCCTGAGCCGCGGCCGGGGAGAAGCGAACGAACCCGTAAATGCCACTCTGCTAACGTCGGCCATCGTGCTGGCTTTCGTCTCAATTGGAGACGTCGACTTCGTGGCCCAGTTGATCAGCATGTTCTTCATGGTTACCTACGGTACTTTATGCGGTATCTCCTTTCTAGAAACCTTTTCAGCGAATCCTTCGTACCGACCTTCTTTCCGCTCGAAGTGGTATCTGTCGCTCGCCGGGTCGATCATGTGCTTCGTCATGATGTTCCAGATGAGTACGGCCTACGCTGTCGCGTCCCTGGTGACGATGGGTGTGATTTACATCGGCGTACGCACGACACATCGGGAGTCTCGGAGCCTGGCGGCCGTTTTTCAAGGGGTCACTTTCCAGCTGACCCGCTGGCTGCAGATTTTCATGCAGCATAAACATGCCCCGGCCCAGGTCCGTGACTGGCGGCCGTCGTTCATCGCCCTTTCCAGACATACGTTGGACCGCCTGGCTCCATTCGAGCTGTTGAAGTGGATCTGTTACCAACATGGGTTCGGGACCTTCATTCACTATGAGGAAGGTTACCTTTCGGTTGAAAAAGTAACCGCTTCGCGAAAGATCCTGTCGCAAATGATTTCACGAACCGAGGCCAGCGGCTCCGGTGTTTTCGCCGATACGATGGTATCGCCATCGTTCACAACAGCCCTTGCACAGAGCATTCAGATGCCCGGTGTTTCCGGGCTGGAAAACAACAGCCTTCTCCTTGAGTACTCGGCCAGCCACCCGGATGAGGTGAGCGAAGTGGTAAAGGGGTGCCTGCTCGCCGGCAGCCTGGGCTATCACACCTGCGTCCTTCGATCGACCGAGCGGAACTTCGGGTACAAGCGAAATTTACACGTCTGGTTGACGCGCTATGACGACGATAACACCAACCTGATGATCCTGTTGTCCTACATTATTCTGGGTCACCCGGATTGGCGGAATGCGGAGATCACCATTTTCGTCACTTTTCCGACGGGCGAACTCAGCGGGCAGGTGTCTGAGTTGGAGAAACTTATTTCTGAGGGCCGTCTGCCAATCTCCATGCGCAATGTGAGGGCTCTGCCCGCTCCTTCGGATCAGTCGCGGGCGGAGCTCGTGCGGCAGCATTCCGGGGATGCAGACCTGGTGGTGGCCGGTTTCGGCCCGGAATCGCTCGAACGATTGGGGGATGAGGCGTTTCTGCAGTTTGACCTGCCGAACGACGTCCTGTTCGTCCACGCGTCGCAAGAGGTCCGGATTTCCTGAGCGGACCTGCCGGGTTCGATGTGAGGAGGAAGCGATGGCTATGTGTGATGCCGGTGTTGGAGGAAGCAGACAAGAGGCTCAACGTGACAGTCGATGTGGTCGTAGAGATCCCGAAAGGGAGGCGGAACAAGTACGAGTGTGGCGCTGAGAGGAAAGCCGTCCGCTTCGACCGGATGCTTTTCTCGGCCGTCCACTGTCCCAGCGACTAGGGGTTTATCCCGAACACGCTTGCCGAAGACGGCGATCCGCTGGATGCGCTTGTGCTGGTGTGGGAACCGACGTTCCCAGGGCGCGTTATCGAGGCTCCGCCGGCGGGTGTGTTCCGGATGTGGGATGAGAGGGGCCGATCACAGGATCCTGTGCGTTCCGCTGGGGGACCCTATGTGGAACCCATTATGGATTTGGTTGGCATTCCTCCGTACCTGCTTCGGGAAGTCTATCGTTTTTTTGGATCTACGAGGACCTAAAAGACAAGAAGACCGGTGTAGATGGGTGGCAGGATCGAGAGGCAGCCGAGCGCGTGGTAACGGAATCCATGGGTCGGTTCCAGCCTGCCTGAAAGGTGGAGTCGTCGCTTCGTATTTCCCGTTTGACTCTGTAATTCCAAAGAGGGGCCGATAGGTGATCCGACACGTCCGAACCTATATTTTTCGCGGTTTCCTGGCGCTGATCCCCTTCGGGTTGGCCTACCTCGCCGTACGCACTGTCTACGTGTCGATCGACCAACGAATCGCCGATGTCATTCGGGATCGCGTGGGGTTCGGTTTCCCCGGGCTTGGAATTCTGTTGCTGCTCATCTCGCTCTACCTTCTGGGCCTCCTGGTGAGCAACTATCTGGGTGGAAGGACACTGGCGGCGGTGGAGAACGTAACGCGCCGAATCCCGTTCGTAAAGACGGTGTACGGGATTGGTAAGCAGATCAGCGACAGCCTCGGGCGGTCCGGCCAGGAAGTGTTCAAGCGACCGGTCCTGGTACGGACGTCGGCCACGGGGATGTGGTCCATCGGCTTCGTTACAGGAACGCTCGTGGACAATGCTGAGCCCGAGGTTCGGTATCTGAAGGTTTACGTGCCTCTTCCTCCCAACCCCACCGCCGGGATGCTGATGGTGGTGAAGGAGTCCGATACCCGAGATCCGAAGTGGAGCGTAGAGGATGCCCTGACGTGCGTGATGTCGGGGGGCATGATTGGGCCGAAAACGTATGGGTGAGTACAGCCAATTGGTCGAGAGGAGGGGGCTATGTGGATCCGGTTTGTGACGATCTGTATGGTGGCGACCGGGCTCTTGGCGTGTTCGAAGGGAGGGGGGCGCATGGAAGCGACACAAGGGCCGATAACGGCTACGGTCATTCCCGTAGGCCCGCCTACTTGGATGTACCACGTCAACACCATCGGCGTGGCTCCAATTACGAGCCTGGGGTTTGTAACCGAAGCAGACCTGAGCAAGTGCACGTTTCGACTGGAGCCAAATGGCCCCGAGATCAAGGCCAGGACGTCTGAGAAGGGTCTTACCTACATGCTGCCTGAATTGAACCGAAGACAGGTTCGGTTCGCCATTCGCTGTATTGAGGCTCAAAAGGGTCTGGTTGAACTGCTGGTGATCGACGATGCCCGGATCGCCCACCGGGTCGGCCCGATCGCCGGACCCCGGTAGACGGGCGATTCCAAGGCCTTCCCTGAGGCCACCCATGTCTACGATCCTTGTTGTCGACACAGAGGCGTCCGAACGAGCCGCACTGTGCGAACTGATCCACCGCCTGGGCTACTCCGTTCTGGAGGCGGAATCAGGGACTGAAGGACTGGGGGTGATGCGGGAAGACGGGATCGATCTGGTGGTGATCGACCTGGTGATGTCTGGTATGAGCGAGTGGGACCTGCTGGAGACGCTCAAAGATCTGTCCCCGAGCATTCTGGGTGCCGTGATGACTCGTGAGATCGGGGAGGAGGGGGAGTCGATTCTGTCCAGCCGTCGCGCGGATGGGTACCTGGTCAAGCCGGTGATCCCGCTTCGGACGGAGCGTCTCCTGAACGCCCTTCTGCCAGAAGAAGGCGTCGGGGCGCACGTTGAGGTAACAGCGGTGGATCGCTCCCCCCCAGACGCTGTCTCTCATCGAGCGCTGCCTGGTTGAGCGCGGGATGTACGTTGCCCGTGAAAGAGGGGCTCCTTTGAGGGAACCCTCTTCCGGTCGGACGCTATGCGAGGGTTTCAGCTGCGGAGGATGATGAAGTAGGGGGGGGACCACCCAGGCGGTGGATCGCTCGACTCTCAGAGCCCGCCTGTCCTTATGTTGGGATCTGCCAGAAGAGTGAGAAGGAGGTATCTCCCAGCGCGGTCAGGAGGCTGTCGGAGGCAGTAAGTCTGGATCCGGAGCGACAGCCGACGTCGTCGCGGCGAAGCCAGCCCCTTCAAGCTGACATCGATGGCCGGCGGTACAGGCTGCTTGCTTCAGCGGCCGGAGCAAGCACGAACGGGAGAGTGATGGATCGGATGGTGAACGTCATTGGCAGCGCCTACGAGAAGCGCTCCTCCTTCCATGGATCTCCGTGGCTGTGGTAGCCGTAGGATTCCCAGAACCCGTGGCGATCGGCGGCCATGAAGTCGAGGCCGTTCACCCATTTGGCGCTCTTCCAGGCGTAGAGCTTGGGTACGATCAGGCGCAGAGGCCCCCCATGTTCGCGTGACAGAGGTTCCCCGTTCCGACTGTGGGCAAAGAGGACGTCGTCGTCATCGAACGCCTCCAGTGGGAGGTTGGTCGTGTAGCCTCCATGGCCGCTGACCATCACGTAGCGAGCGTCCGGTTTCAATTGAATCCTCTTGAGGACCTCCCGCACGTGGACCCCCTCCCAGGTGTTGTCGAGCTGGCTCCACCGGGTGACACAGTGGAAGTCGGCCTGGATTGTTACTTGCGGCAGAGCCATGAAGTCGTCGAACGACCAGGTGGTTTCGGACTCCACTCGTCCAGATACATGGAAGCGCCAGTGCTCGGGGGACACCTTCGGTACCGGACCGTAGGTGAGTACTGGAAACTTCTCTGTGCGCTACTGTCCAGGGGGTATCCGGCCCTCAGAGTCTTCGTCGGGCTTCCGCCTGGGATCCGCATTACGGAGCCGAGCGACTCGTATTTTGGGGTCTTCCATTCCTGCTCCGTTTGGATCCTGTGGGCCCAGCTTATTCTCGACTTGCCCTGTGGGGGGGGCCGTTGACCTCAAGCCGGGGAGACTTTCCCCTGCCGAGAGGGTGTGGGTCAGGGGCGAGTGGTGAAAGAGAAAATGGAGCTCCAGTTGCTCCAGAGGCCCTGTTCGTCCTCGGCCTTTACCCTCCAGTAGTAGGTGGTGGATGGATTCAGCCAGCCATCGGGGATCTGGAAGCTGGCGCTGTCCCGAACGTCGTCGTCGAGGTTGGTGCAGACGGGCCATGCACAGTCCGGTCGAAGGCTCACCTGGACGCGGTAGCAGGCGATTTCCAATTCGCCGGGGTGCTCGGAGGCTTCCCATGCTAGCGTGGGACCCAAACCTGTTTCGGCGTTCAGGACGGGGGTGACGGGATTGGCGGGAGCGCTTGGCGCCCACTCGTCGCCGATTTCGCGCCAGCGGTAGGTTACCTTCACCTGTCTGTCCTCACTGCTTTCGTCGAGGTAGCGGATTTCGTTACGCCCCAACGACAGTGCCGGCAAGCTCCGGGGGTTGACCTGGAGATCCGCAACGATCTCGACGCGCTCCAGGCCTGACTGTCCGCCATAGACCAGGGGGAAATGGTGCGGCGTGTCCTTATGCTCCGCGTCGGCCGATAGTTCGTATTCCGCCGAGAACTCGTAAGTCCCCTTCGAACCATCCTTCAGAAGCCAGGGATCCAGATCGGCACGACACTCTCCCTGACCAAACGCCCACCCGTAATATCGCCAGACCGACTTCTGCCTGTGGAAGAAAGGGTCCAGATCCACGGACAGGCTGACTCCGTCCAGGGAAGAGGTTCCGCCCTTGTAGTAGGTAGTTTCGATATGTCCGCCAACGATGACATATGGACTCTTCATCGGTATTCGCAGGCTGGAGGCGCGATCGTGAACAGAATCCTGCGGCCTCTCGGCGTGGACCTGCGGCGCCCGGCCATCTTCAATCTCGAGCTTGATGTTCCTGCGCTGGATATCGTCTGAATACGAGAAGCGGCTGAAGTCAGGCGAGAAGATAAGCTGCCCGTTTGCGTAGAGCGGTGGTTCGTGGGTGGCTTTCTGGTCGAAGTACTTGTGCAGGACAGGCGTCCACCACCGCAGCAGTTTTTCGTTCGGGCGAAGCGTAATATTCATATCATGATGCGCGTAGATCCATTCGTCGTAGTGTGTTTCGATGTAGTTGTCGTCGTCGGTCTCGTAGAGTGTGGCGAGCTTTTTGGCCCTGTCTTCCCCGGGCATATAGATCTGTTTCCGTCGCTGCCCCGCAGGAACCACCCATCGATAGGGCTTTCGAGTGCGAGCCACCCACTGAGGATTGGATTCCAGCTCGGCCATTGAGGCGATGGTTCGGTTGTCGTCCCGAAGAAACCAGACGCCCAGATCGGGATCGAGCTGGTGCCATTCGCCGTCCCACATGACTTCAGCAACCGTGTGGTGCCAGATTTCCCATATCCTGGCTTCCAGGCCGGCCGCTCTGCAGAGAGCGACAAACTCGCAGGCCGCGTCGGAACAGACATGGTAGCCGTAGACGTTGAAGTGTCGAACGGGATTCAGGCGGGTTCGATCCTGTGGATACGTCCACCAGTAGGTTTCCTGGTCGACGAAGGCGTAAATGGCCAACGCTTTCTCTTCGTCGGTTTCCCACCCCTGGGGTGATCTCAGAGACTAGATCTTCCAGCGAATACCAGTTGTACCTGCCATTTATGGTGATCCGGGGATTGACCACAGGTTCTGAACCGACGTTCTCGATCGTTACCTCGAGGTTCTCAGGATCCATCGTTCCGTCGACGTTGATGACGAACCCGTGACTGCTGCTGTTGATGTACTCGCTGTGTTCTTTGATCATGGGCCGGATTCCTTCAGATGACCTGCAGTGTACGCGGCGCTGGTGTCTGGTGGGAAAGGGAGAAACGAATTTGAGGCCGCCCAGATCACCTAGAATAGCATGTCGATGAATGGGGCGCAACCCGCGCGCCTGGAAGGCCCACCACAGCATGGTATCTGTGGATTCCAGGGATGTCTCGTTACCTCCAGGAGGGCGTTTGGCTGAGCGAATCGTTCTTTCTTGTGACCGTGATCTGGAGCTCGTCTGGCCGTACATACCAGCCAGGCTCGAGCAGCGCCTTGGCGACAACCTGAGGCGTGTTGAAACCGAATCTGGACAGGCCCTGGGCGAAGTCGCCGATCTGGCGAGCGTAGGGGCCATTGCCCTGTTCGGAGGCGGCAGACTCACCGAGGACTGCCTGAAAGGCGCGCCGAATCTGAAGGTCGTTGGGGGCGTGTTCGACAATCATGGAGGGAATCTGCCCCTGGATGCACTGACGGAGGCGGGGGTCGCAATTGTGGATGCCACACGAGGCTGGGCGCCTTCGGTGGCGGAGGTAACCCT
>Ga0114996_10009319_pt1 | contig 10769 bp, 10 predicted proteins | sample ArcticOcean_MG_C_4_FD_87039 | JGI IMG/M metagenome (GOLD analysis project Ga0114996, IMG submission 87039) | Marine microbial communities from western Arctic Ocean - ArcticOcean_MG_CB4_134 | ecosystem: Environmental > Aquatic > Marine > Oceanic | place: Arctic Ocean: Canada Basin | collected... | reverse complement strand
TTTCCTGTAAATGTAATATTTGATTCAATAATTACAAAATATTCAACTATTGGATCAAGATATTTTAATCTTAATTCAACTAATTCTTTTTCATTAAAATATGTAAATGCATCTATAAGCATAGTTTTAATTGTATATAAAATTTTTTCTAAATAGTAGCATTTGAACCGAAGTAAAAATTAGAATTTTTATTCATTAATTTTAACAAATCTTGTGGAAAAAAACTTTTTTCTACTTTTTGCTTCTTAATTTCTCTATGAAATAAATCTGATCCTTTTTCAAAACATTCAGAAATATGACTTTTATTTTTATACTCTTCTTTGTTATACTCTTCATGTGCAAAAGCTTCAAATTTTTCTCTTACACGATTAACTCCTCCAAAAGAGGAAAAGCTCCAACCAGAATTATTAAAAGTTGACATTCTATTTTTGTTATCTCTAAATATTTGAGGTTCATATTTATCTATAAGTTCTTTTGTGGTTGCTACCGTCCCTATCCATCTTTCTAAATTTAAGTAATTGCAATTTAAGTGAAATAATGATTGTTCAAATGCGACTGGTGCAATTGTACTAAAATCACAAGATTTAATAAAACTTAATTTTTCTTTAGATGGTATTTCATCTAAATCACTTATCAAAATAGTATCCTTTGCCGCAAAATTTTTACAAGAATTTTTTATAAAATTTCGTTGCATATTTTCTACTTTCCACGAACGTCCCCAAGTCCCGCCAACATAGTTTGGACTCTTTTCCCTTTCTGCTTTTTCAAGATCTACTTTCATTTGATGATACTGAATCTTATGTGAAAACTCTTTTAAACCATTATTTAATATATCTGGAAAATTCCATTTTTTTGATTTTCCCGTGTATGTTACATCTGCTTCCACTACTACAAAAAAATCTACCACTTCACTAAGGTATTTAATTCTCAGTTCTATTAGTTCCTTTTCATTAAAAAAAGTAAAAGCATCTATTATCATGATAAAAATATAATATATTATTTATTAATTTATATAAATCAATTTATAGAATTAAGCATCTTAGTCGCTTGCTAAAGATATAATAAAAAAATATAAACTTACAGTATGAGTACTTTAAAAATAGCTTTATTTGGTTTTGACAGCTATGTAGGTCAGTTACCAAGATATAGACAAGCTTTTTTGGATATGGGTCATGAATTAGATTTTAAAAGTCCTGATATAATTTATGCTAATGATCCCACCGGATATAATGGTGCAATTAAACTAAAGGGTGAAAATAAAAAAGCTTTATTGATTTTGCATTTTTTAGATATCCCTTGGCACTTACCTAATGCAGAAGAACAGACTAGATTACTAGTTAACAATTATTTGCTTAAAGCAGATATTATTGCAGCAAATAGTGAAAAAGTAAAAAAAGATTTAAAACAATTTCTTCCAAATAATAAAATTTATGTAACCTATGATATTGCTAAAGATGTATACCTGGATGAAAAAATAAAAAAAAATAATATGTTTCTTTATGTAGGTAGAGCAAATGATCCAATTAAAAGAATTAATATTGTGCATGATGTTGTAAAAAATATACCTGAGGCTTTAAAATCTATAAAAATATGTGGTTCTGAAAATCCAGGTTTTGGAAATTATTTAGGTATTGTTTCAGACGACGAACTTAATAAATTATATAATTCCTCTCGCTATGTTCTGTTGCCTTCTAAAGCAGAAGGTATCGGTTTGCCAATGATAGAAGGCATGATTTGTGGATCAATTCCAATAACATGCTCAGATAACTTAACTGCAAAAGAATTTTCTCCTTTAGAATTTATATGCAACCCAAACGCACAATCAATTGTAAGTAAAATAGAGGATATTAATAAAGACTATGAAAATAAAAGGGAAATGGCTATAAAATTTGGTGAAAAATATAAAATTCAATTTAATAAAAAAAGCATTGTAAAAAATCTAGTTAACATTTTTAAATCTAAATAAAGTTAAAAGAATGAAAATTACAATTATTTCAATTTTTAGAGATTCCGAACTGTACATCAATAATTGTTTGCAAAAATTAGATTCCCTTGAGCAAAAAACAGATGCAAAATTTGAGTATTTTTTTTACGAAAATGATTCAAAAGATAATACTAAAGATATTTTAAATAAATGGATGAAAAATAAGAAAGGTAAACTTATATGTGAAGACATTAATACACAAAAGTTTGGAAGTGTAATTAATAAAGAAAGATTTTCACTTCTTGCTCAATACAGAAATAAACTTTTACAGGTTGGAAAACCATTTGATTCTGATTACTCTTTAATTTTAGATTCTGATGTAATATTTTCTGATAATATTATTAATCAATATTTAGTATATTTTAAAAAAGATGTTGTCATGATTACACCAAATATACTGCAAAATATTAAATGCAAAATGTTTGATAAAAATAAAGATAGTTATTATGATTGTTTGGCTCTTAGAGATAAAAAAGAAAGACAAGGAATGGTTTGGGTTTCAAATCCATTCTTTGATAAAAATGATAGAAATTTATGGGAAAAAGGTGAGCCAGTCGAAGTTGTGTCTGCTTTTGGTGGTTTCCCTATTATAAAAACTGAAGTTTTAAATAAGGTTGAATGGAGCACAGACGGAGATACTGAGCACTTAAATTTTTGCAAGCAAGTTAGTAAGTTTGGAAAAATAATAGCTGTACCAAAAATAATAACTCGCGTTGTTATCCCTCAGAATATGCTTAATTATTTATCAACTATTTATAATGCAGCTATATCTGAACAATGGAAAAAATTTCTATCAGCTGAGTAAATTTTTTATATTATCTTTAATTATACCTTCTAAGCAATGAATTGGCTTGAAGCTAATATTTTTTATTCTTTCTAATGAAGTAATATTTAAATCAAATATATCATGTCTTGCCTTACCAATTTTTGTATTATTAAATAGATATCTTGGTAAGTTTTGGAGAAACATTACTCTTTCAGCATTGTTTAGAATGATACTATCAAAATTTACTACCACCTTATTTTTTAAAGTACTTTCAGTATGATGAACCCTACTAGATAAATCATACAATGTATTTTCTTGTTCTTCTAAAATATATTTTGAAATTAAACTTTTATTATCTATACAAATATTTGAACACCAGGGTTCCAACAGATGTAAAATTTTATAACTACAATTTCTTATAACAAGGCCTATATCATACTTGTGGGGCACTAAAATATCCCCATTTTCTTTATGCCATATATTTTCAGGGTGAACGCCCCACTTTCTTATAAAATTTCTAATTGATTTATTGTATTGATTGTCAAAATTTATCTTCTGATCCTCTCGCATTCTGACGCTTTTACTTGGCATATGATAGACCGCAGTTTCAAATAATTGACAATATTTTGCTCCACTCATTTTTACTCTTAAATAAAAATCATCATCTTCGACCATATACTTTAGAAATAATAAGTCGTTACCTCCAATTTTTTGATATAAAAATTTTTTCATCATCCAGGGAAAAAACATGCGAGATTCTATTTTTCCTTTATTTTCTTGATTGTTATTAAGACTCCAGTTTAAAAATTCACTTTCCTTGAAGTTTTCAGATTCTTTTCCAAAATCTATTATTAGTTTATCTACAGATTTTGGGTAACCCACGTCAGGCTCAACTCTTAGAGATGTTATAAAATCATATTGGTTCATGTAATTTAGCATTATTTCATCAAACTTTGGTGGTACATACATATCTGAATGAAGCATACAAATTGTTTCATTTGTAGAAAGATCTACCATCTTATTAAATGAGTAGGCGATCCCTATATTAGTTTTATTTTTATGAATTATTAAATTTGGATCTTTGGACTTTAACTCTTTTAATAGATCCCAAGTGCCATCAACTGATCCGTCATCGATTAATACTATTTCATGATCTTTACTTAAATTTTTTCTAATAGAATTATAAGACCATTGTGTATATTTTTTAGTATTATAATTTGTAATTAAAAAACTTATTTTAGTATTCATTTTATATTTTTGGTGGGCCGTCCAGGACTCGAACCTGGGACCAATACATTATGAGTGTACTGCTCTAACCAACTGAGCTAACGGCCCTCACTAAATTGGATTAAGATGATAATTACACGACTTGAACTTATTTAGCCAGAATTTTTTTATAAGAATTAATTGTTTTTTTTAGTCCAATTTGAAACGAAATTTTGGGTTTCCACTTAAGTATTTGTTTTGCTCTTCTAGTATCAGGATATAGCTTTAAAATTTCGTCTTTTCTTAGTTTAACTTCTCCAAATTGGGGATATCCTCCTTTAGAAATTTTTTTAATATCATTTATTATATTTTTAATTTTTTTAGGCTTTGCGCTGCCAATATTTATTATTTTACCTCTAGCTTCTTTAATTAGTAATGATCTTATTATTGCATCAACAACATCATTTACATGTGTGAAATCTCGTAGTTGATTTCCGTTTGAACATGGAAATTTCTCGTTTTTTAGACATGACTTTATTACAACAGGAAGAAAACGATTTAAATCTTGTTTAGGTCCATATGCCAAATACAATCTCAAAACCACAGATGGAAAATTTTTTTTATTAAAAATATTAACCACGTATTTGGATGATAACAATTTCGCTTTCCCATATGTAGATTTGAGTAATTTTGTATCACTTTTATAATTTTCTTTTTGTGGAGATTTTAAAAATCCATACTCAACACAACTTCCTATCTGAACGAAAGTCTGTGGTGGTTTTTTTAAAAATACTTCTATTAAATTTTTACAACCCAAATAATGACTTGCGAATGTTTTTTTTTTATTTGTATGGTCAACATAACCACCTAAATTTACAACATAATTAAAGTATTTTTTTATTTTTTTTTCTAATAATTTTTTTTTTGTTATATCGCAAATTAAGTACTTGACTTTTTTTAAATGACGTATTTTTTTAGGTTTTCCTGATGAGATACTTGCCACTTTCCAACCTTTTTTTAAGGATTTTTTTGCTAAGTGATAGCCTATAAATCCTGTTCCACCGACTATAAGAATTGATTTACTTTTTATATTAGACATTCAAAAAAATTAATTAAAAGATGTAAAAAATTATACTAAGCTTATTTTCTATAAATACCAGATAACTCTCCCTTTAAAGAGTTTACTGTTTCAAAGTTAAATTTTGGATCAGCTAGTTTATCGCTTAATTCCTTATTTCCTAAAACTGCATAAATTTCTGACAGTAAATTATATATTTTCATATCTTGACTAAATTCTAAAGCTATTAATAAAGTGTCTACAGCTAAATAATATAATTTATTTATATAAAATATTTTACTTCTTAGATAAAGATATTCGTAATTTTTAAAAAATTCTGATCCTAATTTAGACAACTCTAAATTAGCTTCTTGAATTTTATTTTTCTTAATTAATTTATCTATTTTATCTAAATTTTTATTTATCATGTAGTAATTTTATTTTTAATTTTTTCTTGAAGCTCATTTTGATAATTAGTCCACCAATTCAAGCATTCTTTTCTTTTATTTTCAATTTTATCATTATCCCACTCACTTAATAATGATTTTGCGTCAGACCATTTATCTACTTTTAAAAATGGGTTATTTGGAAATAGTCTATCATAATAATGATATGCGTTTTCGACAATTGGAATACATCCGCATTCTAAAGCCTCATATAGCCTATAAGTTTCTGGATGAACAAAACCATTTGGGCAAGGAATAAATTGTGTTGATGAAAAAACATTACTCATCTCATCAACTGATATTATTTTTTCATTAAATTTTTTAGTCTTGTGAGAAAAAAAGGGTTTTAAATTTGAGAATTGAAATATTAAATCGTGTCTACTAGATTTGTGTGGGGTTCCAACAAAAGCCCATTTATATTCTCTTTTATCTAATTTTTTATTAGTTATGCCAGATTTATAGCCTAATGGTAAACAGCTTACGCTATTGTTATTAAAAAACCTATTTGAACAAAAAGTCCTCCATACATGTTTACAATTCTTATAAATTAAAGATAAATCGTATGAAGCTGATTCGTCTCCTAAATGAATTAAAAAAACTTTAGAACAAATTAAATTTAATTTTTTGTAAAGTTCTATTTTTTTTTCAACACTTGAATCAACTATTATTAAAATATCATTTTTTTCTAAATTACTTTCGTCTTCAATTGTATTAAATTGAACTTTTTCCAATACTTTATTAACCCACTTATTAGAATTTTTTTGATGATATGTTCCCCAAATATAGTTAAGAGAATCTTGACTTTTTTCCTTATTTTCAGATGGTTTAATTTGATTGTGTGTATTCCAAAATAACTTAATCATTAAGGATTAAAAATTTATTTTTCTAAAAAACTTTTTAAATGTTTTGATCTGCTTGGGTGTTTAAGCTTTCTTAAAGCTTTTGCTTCAATCTGCCTAATCCTCTCTCTAGTGACAGAGAATTGCAAACCAACTTCCTCTAAAGTATGATCCGTATTCATTCCAATGCCAAAACGCATTCTTAATACTCTCTCTTCTCTGGGTGTAAGAGTTGCTAAAATTTTCGTTGTAGACTCACCTAAATTAGACCTTATTGAAACGTCTAAAGGTTGTAGTGCATTTTGATCTTCAATGAAATCTCCTAAACTACTATCTTCTTCGTCTCCAACTGGAGTTTCAAGTGAAACAGGTTCTTTGGAAATTTTTAATACTTTCCTTACTCTATCTAATGGCATTGCTAATTTTTTAGCTAACTCTTCTGGTGTAGGTTCTCTTCCTCTTTCGCTTAAAATCTGTCGAGATGTTCTTACTATTTTATTAATAGTTTCTATCATATGTACTGGGATTCTAATTGTTCTTGCTTGGTCAGCTATAGATCTAGTAATAGCCTGTCTTATCCACCATGTAGCATATGTTGAAAATTTATATCCTCTTTGATATTCAAATTTATCGACTGCTTTCATTAGGCCAATGTTTCCTTCTTGAATTAAATCTAAAAATTGTAGACCTCTGTTTGTATATTTCTTGGCTATTGATATTACTAACCTTAAATTAGCTTCTACCATTTCTTTTTTTGCTTTTCTTGATTCTTTTTCACCTTTTTGAACTTTTGCTACCAGCTTTTTAAATTCACATACTGGCAAACCAATTTTTGTACTAAACTCAACTAATCTTTCTCTTATTTCATTAAACTCTTTTTTCTTTTTGCTGAAAAAATTTTTCCAAGTTGAATTTTGATTAAGAAATGATTGGAAATTAGGATTAATTTCATTTCCTAAATAGTATTTGAGAAATTCTTCCCTAGAAATTTTATGTTCCATTGCAGATCTTAATAAAAGACCTTCTAAAGATACTATTTTTTTACTTTCGACATAATGGGCCTGAACTAATTCTTCAATTACTGTAGGATTGAGTTGTAAGCTTTTTACTTTTTCAACTAACTCTGCTTGTAATTTATTATAATTTTTTTCTCTTGCTCTTGAAAATTCTTTAGCAGTTAATGCACATTGTAATTTTTCATTTTGAACTTTACTTAATTTTTTATAATCTTTACAAAGATTATCAATAGATATAATAACTTTTGGTCTAATTTCCTCTTCCATAGCAGCAAGAGAGGGATTAAATTCATCATCATCTGAGAAATCTTGCTCTTTTCCTTCTTCATTTTTAGATTCATCTTTTTTATTATTATCTAATTTTTTTTCTTCATTATTTTTATCTTCTTGCTTATTTTTTTTCGATAATTTAAATCCACCTTCTGATTCAATATCCATATAGGTTGAATCTATATCTATAATTTCCCTAACTAATAGTTCATTTTTCTCAAACTGATCTCTCCATTCATAAACTTTTTTTGCTGTTAAAGGACTTTGAAAAAGTTCTCCTATCATTACATTTTTTCCAGCTTCAATTCTTTTTGCAATAGCGATCTCACCTTCTCTCGATAAAAGTTCTACCCCACCCATCTCTCTGAGATACATTCTTATAGGATCATCACTTTTGTCTAGGTCAGTACTTTTTTCATTTTCGGATGACGATGACTCTTTTTTCTTTTGAGATCTATACTCAGATTTTTTTTCTACTAGACAAACTTTATTGTCAAAAATAAATAAAAAAGCTTTCTCAATATTGTTCTGGCTATAATGTCTTTTACCAAGTGATTTTGCTAACTCTTCGTGAGTTATAAAACCTCTATGAAGTCCTTTATCTAGCAATCTTTTAAATGATTTTGTAATTAATTTTTCCACTGTGTTTTTATATCTAATAATTTAAAGTGAGCATCATATATAATAGCTAATTTTATAAAATCTATAGTTTATTTATCAGCCTTTTAATTGATTTCTAAGGGATAATAGTTCCGTATAAAGCTTTTCATCGAGGTTTATGGAAACTTTGTCCTCTAGTGATTCAATTTTTTTACGTAAGTCAATTTCACTAATTTCCTTAATTATTTCATTAAAAATGATAATAATTTCGTTTTCATTTTTGCTACTCATAATTATTTTAACAGGTGCATTAAGGAGAGCAGTATTTATTATTTCCTTAAATTTTGACTCAAAATCTTCAGCAAGAACTTTTTTTCTGTCAAAATATTTTTCTGACAATAGGTATTCAATAATTTTTTTTTTAAAATCATTTAATGTTCCATTTGAAAAATTTATTTCAGAAATTAATTCAATTTGTTTTCTAAAAATATCTAAGTTATTTAGAACTAAAAATAAAATAGAAAAATCTTTTAATTCTTTTTCTTCAAATTTATTTCTTTGATTGTTGACATCTTTAGTATGTTGAAAAGGGTTTGATATTTTTTTAAATTTAGAAAAATAATTTTTTCTAAAATTGAGATTTGGAGTAAGTTGATTAATTTTTTCAAGAAAACTATCTAAAAAATATTTAGCTAATGTTTTATCCTTAACATTGCTACAAAGTTCCCTAATTTTTTTTTCAAACAATGTAAGGGATTGTGGATTATTTTTATCTAAATTTTTATAATATGAATCCCAAAGGAAAGTGTGAATTTCCACTTTTTGCTCGGCTAGTTTTAAAAAAGAAACTTTACCATTAATATTTATATAATTATCTGGATCCATATTTTGGGGTAGTGTTAAAAAATAAATATTAAAATTAGGTTTCATTAATGGAAATAATCTTTCTGCAGCACGGATTGCAGCTTTTTTTCCACTCTCATCTCCATCTAAACAAATAATTGGGTTTTTAAAAAAACTCCATGTTAAATCTAATTGCCTTTCTGTCATAGCAGTACCTAGGTTTGCTACAACGTTTTGAATATCAAATTTATGAAGGTTAATAACATCCATGTACCCCTCGACTACAAAAATAAAATCATTTTTATTTCTATGTTCTTTTGCAGAGTTAATATTATATAAATTATTACCTTTTTTATAAAATTCAGTTTCTGGCGAATTGATATACTTAGCAAAAGAATTTTTTGAAATAGATCTACCGCCAAAAGCAATTGGTGCTCCATTTAAATTCTTAACTGGAAAAATAATTCTACCTCTGAATCTATCTAAATATTTTTTATTTTTTTCATCTAGGTAATAAATACCTGATGATTTAATTTCGTTTTCATTAAAAGAACTTTTTAAATTATTAAAAAAATTATTAGCTTGTGGTGAGTAACCTATTTTGAAAAAAATAATTTCTTTTTTAGTCATTTTCCTTTTATTCAAATACTCTGTAATTTCTGGAAATTTTCCTGAGAGCAATTCTTGATGACAGAAATTTGTATATTTTTCTAAAATAGAAATATAAATTTTCCACTTTTTTTCTCTTTCATCGTCTTGTTTAGTAAATCTATATGGAGTCATGCCAGCATCTAACGCTAAAGCTTTAACCGCTTCACCAAACTTATAATTTTTTGTCTTCATTAAAAAATCAAAAATATTTCCGTGTTCGCTAGAACTAAAGCAATGATAAAAACCTTTTTCATCATTTACTGTAAATGATGGAGTTTTTTCATTAGAGAAAGGAGATAGGCCAACAAATTCTTTACCTCGTTTTTTTAATTTAACTGATTTGCTGACAACTTGTGAAACTTTTAGTCTAAGTTTAATTTCGTCTAAGTACTCTTTAGGATACTTCATTTATTTAATAAGCCTTTTAGCATTATGCTTGCTTTAGAAAAATCTATTGTTTCAGAATATTTTTTTTTAAGCTCTCCCATAATTTTACCAATATCTTTAATGCTTGATGCCTCTAATTCCTTAACTAAATCCTCACAAATTTTCTTAGTTTCATTATCGTCAAGCTGCTTAGGTAAAAACGAATCAATTATTTTAACCTCTTCTAACTCAATATCTAATAAATCTTGCCTGCCACCTTTTTTATAAAGGTTAGCAGAATCGTGCCTTTGTTTTTGCATTTTACGTAAAATTTTTATGATCTCGGTGTCACTTGCTGGATTTTTTGTTTCACCCGTTCTATTTTCAATATCTTTGTCTTTAATAGCAGCCAAAACTAACCTTAAAGTAGAAACTAAAATTTTACTTTTATTTTTTAGTGCACTTTTTAGCTGTTCGTTTATTTTTTCACGTAATGACATGATTTTATTAGATACAATTTACTTTACTAAAGTAATTTCTTCAAAAGAAAAGATTCCATCTTGACGATATAAAATCTTTTTCTTATGTTGCGCAAAATCGCATTTTATAGTAAAAGCCTTTAACTCATGAGTTGTATTTGGTAGCAAAAACAAATTTAACCCATACATCAAAAGATAATCTTAAAAAGATTAATCCCACAGGAATTTTAGTTTTAGAAGATGGCA
>Ga0114996_10009314_pt1 | contig 10773 bp, 8 predicted proteins | sample ArcticOcean_MG_C_4_FD_87039 | JGI IMG/M metagenome (GOLD analysis project Ga0114996, IMG submission 87039) | Marine microbial communities from western Arctic Ocean - ArcticOcean_MG_CB4_134 | ecosystem: Environmental > Aquatic > Marine > Oceanic | place: Arctic Ocean: Canada Basin | collected... | reverse complement strand
CTACCAAAAGTCGTTTTTGGCTCCAGCGCGCTGGGAAATCTCTATGGCATCGTGCCGGACGAAACCAAACTCAGCATTGTTGAGAACTGGATCCGCCATCAGCCGAACCCTGTAATCGATTCCGCCGGGAAATATGGTGCCGGCCTCTCTTTGGAAAATATTGGTCGCTGCCTCAAGGAACTAAGGGTCGATCCCGACGATGTGCTCATCAGCAATAAACTCGGCTGGAAACGTATTCCACTGACCACCGAAGAGCCGACCTTTGAAAAAGGTGCCTGGTTCGGATTAGAACATGACGCTGAGCAACGAATCAGCTACGATGGTATTCTGGAGTGTTACCACCAAGGCAATGAACTGCTGGGTGACTACAAAGCAAAACTCCTTTCCGTTCACGACCCTGACGAATACCTGGATGCAGCGACGTCAGAAGACGACAAAGCAAATCGCTACCAAGACATTTTGGAAGCTTACCGTGCACTGGCAGAACTGCGCGCATCCGGCGAAGCCAAAGGTATCGGCGTCGGATCCAAAGACTGGCATATCATCAAGCGTCTCTACGACGATGGCGTTCAGTTCGACTGGGTTATGCTCGCTAACACTTTTACGATCTACAACCACCCAGCCGAAGTAATCGAATTCATGGCGGAACTTCACGAAGCCGATGTTACGATCATCAACTCTGCCGTGTTCAATGCAGGCTTCCTAATCGGCGGAAAATACTTCGACTGGCGCGACCGTTTCAACAAACAATGCGATCTACACGCAATTTCCCCGGCCCTGGCCTGTTGCCAATTCGCCCTTTCACCTCCGGGCGTTACATCACTCGCGCTCAATACAAGCAAAGCTGAACGGGTGGCAGATAATGTTGCACTTGTAAACGATAGGGTGCGGCCTTCATTCTGGAATGCTCTTAAGGAGAACGACCTTATCGACCCAAATTATCCGTTCCTATAAACCTAAACGTTTCAAACGCCTTCAAAGGTGCAAATGGTATCATATTTTTAAACAACTAGTTATGGATATTAATATTGATTTTCAAAACCTCACAAAAAGTGAACTTACAAAAACGCACCTTCGAAGGCTAAATTTGACATGCGCGAGGAACTGCGTTCCAGTCCACAACCCGCTTGGTCACGTAGAAACTTACGCTCCCGCGCTTGCTTGTGAACTGCGCCTTCCGCCGTCGCCCAAGGGCTGTGGCGAGACACGTGTTCCTCATCACATCTCAATTTTTTGAAACACTTGGGTAAACCCATGGTCATCGACTCACATCATCATTTCTGGAACTACGACCCTGTTGAATATGACTGGATAGACGAAAGTAAGCAGGCCATCCGCCGTAGCTTTTTGCCAGGCGACTTGAAAGCGGAGATTGATCAGGCCGGTGTCGATGGAGTGGTCAGCGTGCAGGCGCGGCAGATTGTAAAGGAAACCGATGATCTTCTCAAATACGCAGATGAAAATGATTTCATAAAAGGCGTTGTTGGATGGGTCCCTCTGGCCGACCCAAACATTAGCGAGGTTCTCGATCGATACAGCGATGCAAAAAAGCTCAAGGCCGTCCGCCATGTGGTCCAAGGCGAGCCGGACGGATTCCTCGATGGAGAGGCATTCAATCAGGGCATTGAAAAACTCCGCGATCACAATTTGGTTTACGACGTCCTCATCCTTGAGCGTCAACTTGAAGAATCGATTCGCTTTGTCGATCGTCACTCAGACCAGCCTTTTGTACTCGACCACATTGCCAAACCACAAATCAAGATCGACCAGCTCGAGCCCTGGCGCAGGAACATTCAGGAGCTTTCAAAACGAGATAACATTACCTGCAAGATATCCGGCATGGTAACCGAGGCGGATTATAACGACTGGACCGAGGATCAGCTCCTCCCCTATCTGGACACCGTCCTCGAAGCATTTGGACCCGACCGCCTCATGTTCGGATCTGATTGGCCGGTTTGCCTCGTTGCTTGTGGCTACAAGCGCTGGCATGACATCATCCGCAAATTCATCGCACCCCTTTCAGACTACGAGCAAGATGTCATTATGGGAGGCACTGCCATTCGTGCCTACAATCTGGATACAGGAACTACCTTCTAAGCGTAGACGCAATGGGAATCTGCCAACGCGTCTCAGCAATGTCCTTTCCGCTTACCCAGCCGGATCTATCTTTTCCAGCTGCCGGAATTTTTCCAACTGTTCAGCGGTAATTGCTTTAATCGCCCGAGAAAGATTTGTCGCAACAGGTTGACCATTACCGTCGAATACAAAAACATCCAATTTCGTATCTCTCAGTTGTAGTTCAGGAAAGCTGCAGGTAAATTTCAGGCGGTTTTCAACTCCAGGCTGGATGTCTCCAACTGGAATAATCCTAACGACCGAGCGACGTATTCCCTGGAGGCGCTTTTGTGCATTTGCTTCGCGGAAACTCAAAACGATTGCGCCATAGGCATTATCAACTTGGCGGGCTGAAACGATAGAACAACGTCCGTTTATAGTATCGCGTAATCCTATGCTGCCGTCTCCGCGCAGCTCATCAAGAATCTGATCATCGGTAAGGTCATTCAGGGCTTGAACAGCATTATCTCCCGCACTCATTTGACTGGCAATGTCACCTACACTCACATCATCTCCATCGGATGCGGCGTCCTGAAAATCTCCACTCAATTGGCTACTTGAGAATTCGTTAGCTGCTTCAAACCGCATCTGCTCAGAATTCATTTGGCTGATGACCTGCAAGGAACGAAGCGAGGCTTCCACGGAACGAAAGGAATATTCCAAATCGTTTATGTCCGCATACAAATTACTGATCGCGACTACGGGTTTCATCGAACAGGGCAATTTCGCCGAAGGTCTGACGGTTTTCGCAGAATTGTCAAAGTGGAGTCGGTTTCCGTCAAAGGAGCTTACGGGAATAAACTGATCTTTTATCTTCGCGCTGATTACTCCGCTTAAGAATACGTAGTGTTGATCAGTTGACTCCTCTCCGTGGACAAAGGGAAATGCCATTGAAAGGAGAAAAAATAGTCTGATGGGTTTCATACAAAGAAATGGATCTGCACGGTTTTTCTGTCTTATTGTAGGGCGCCTTGAGTCAGACTGATTTGATCGAGCTCTTGTTTTCGAGCGGCATGCATACAGTTTTGATAAAGCTTCATAGCGTGGTCACCTGCGCCTTCCGCGATGGCAGTCTCCAGCTTTTTTCCAGCTGTATGGTAGGCATTGTTGCTCATAAGAATTTGGGCCTGGGCGATATATGCGTTGATTCTGGAACTGGTATGCGACTCGGCAAGAGCGAGCGTTTCAAGAGACGCATCTATTTTCCCGCCCTGAAACTGAATTATGCCCAGGCGAACCAGAATATCACCTTTTCTCTCCCCTGTATCAAGACCCTTAATCAGAAGCCTTTCCGCTTCCATCAGGTCTCCGGACAGTTCAGCCCGTTTGCTACTGCATAGCATCAGGACCGCCTGGTTCTCTTTCGATAAAGTGTCCGTATCGGCTTCAAAAGCGCTAAAGAGAAGATTTGCCTGATCCACAAGATTTGAGTCGTAAAGGGCATTGATGCAGACAAGAAGGGCATTCCCATCCGGAGCAAAACCTTGAGCTATCATTTCCTGAAATATCTCAGCTGCCGAATCGAACGACTCGGTATTGAGATAAACGCGCCCGAGCATTTGGTATTCTTCAGCTGAGATGTTATTCGAAATACGGAGAAATTCGAGGCAGGCAGCCGCCTTGGTAAAGGCTTCCGTCCGGATGTACATATTGGCCAGGTTTCTCCAGAACTCTTTATCTTCGGGTTGCCTCCGGGTAAGACTTTCGAGTATAACGATGGCCGACTGATAGTTGCCTAAAGCGATCAGGCAAGCCAGATTCCCCCGCATCCAGTCGAGATTGGTGGGATCGTAAAGCAGCGCCTGTGAATAGGCGGAGAGTGCAGCAATGTGGTCTTCCTGAAGGAAATAGCAGTACCCAATTTGACCGAAGGTATCCGGTTCAGTGTCCCCCAGTTTGATGGCATTGCCGAAAGCCTCCAGAGCGAGGTCGTAATCCTCCGCATGCAGGCTCAACCAACCGATCGATCGCCAGGCTCGCATATAGTCAGGGTATTTATCGAGAGCCTTTTTATAAGAACGCAAGGCGTCTTCAGCCCGATCAGACTGGTAGTAGAGATTCCCTAAAACGAAATCAAATGAGGCGGAAAGATCTTCATTGTTTTCAGTCAACCCCTCGATCATTTCGAGCGCAAAATCCGGATCATCTTCCAGAAATGGTAAAAACGTTTCAACGATGGCATATTCTCCCTGATTGAGGGCAGGCTCGCGTTGGCTCAGGAAACCGTAGCTGCCCTTAATTTTATTCTCGAGATCCTCCTTTGAAAGCGGGTTTGAGATTTCGATTTCACTATTCGTATCGGAGAATGCAATACAGGTCACACCCAGGAAAAGGAAGACCGAGAGAAATATTGCGGTGCTTTTGTTCATGCTAATTAACCGAAAAAAGGCTGGTCGTTTTTTTAATAACGATTTTCTGTTTTACCCAGCATCGAACTTTCTTCCCACCCTTTATGGCCGGAGAATAGGTCCACGTTTTTACGGAGCGCGTAACGTCCTCGTTAATGGCCGGATTTGTAGATTCGAGAACGTATATATCTCCTACCGATCCATCCCTGTTTATAACATAAATAAGACGGACTATTTCTTCCAAATTCTCGGCTTTAACCTTGGGCATTGTTCGATAGATGTATTCAGGCCGACGATCAACCTCTCTGCCTTCATAGACGACCATATCGTCGATGTCTTTCCCTTTGACTTCAAACTTGCTCAGGTCGAAGTCGACCTTCTGTATAATATCCTTGGCATGGGTTGGACGAATGTTGGTTGCAAGCAGCTTGATAGCCAGATTATCCGGAGTCAGGTTGAACTGCACTTTTTCCGCAATGGCGGTCTTGGGTTCTTCCGTTTGCTGGAGTATCTCGGGTGGAGGCGGCGGAGAGAGACGAACGGACTGGGAAGCAAGGGAAGTTTCCGTTTCTTCAACTGGAAGTTCTTCTTTAAGACTGAGAGAGATTGTGTAAAACAGCCCCAATGAGGCCACGATACCTATCGCCCAGGAAATCAGGTTTTGGCTCAAACTATAGGGTATTTCTGTATTCCACTCTTTCATCGAGATATCATTAGGGTCAGTATTCGGTTGCGAAGTTCACCTTCGTGGCGCCTGCGGCTTTTGCTTCGCCGTATACCCGCGAGAATGTGCCGTGATCAGCCCGTTCGTCGGCCTGGATAATGACCGGGATGTCGCCGTTTTCCAGTTCCCGTTTAATGATTCCGGCAACTCCGGAAACTCCAATTTCTGTTCCACCGTAAATAACTTTGTTCTCTGCCGTTATGGCGATAAGAAGACTCTTCTTTTCCAGCTCCGTGGAAGCAGCGGCCTCAGGTTTATTTACTTCAACTCCTGTCTCTTCAATGAACACGGTCGTAACGATGTAGAAAATTAACAAAATGAATATGCAATCGATCAGGGGTGACAGATTTATCTCTGCACTATCGGAATCAACATCAGGATTTGTAACTCGATTTCGTATCATGCTAGGATGGATAGTCCCCTGAGGTCGAAGCGGAGGAGGAATTTAAAAAATTGGTTTCGAGAGCACTGAAAATCGCCACAGTCCGAGTTAATTGACGCTTAACGAGATAGGCCAGGAAGATAGCTGGAATAGCCACTACCAGTCCGGCGTTTGTCGTAAGAAGGGCTTTTGAGATTCCGCCAGCCACCAATATCGAGGCATCCTCACCGGTGTTTGTGGAGAGAGCAGCAAATGTTTGGATCATTCCGGTGATTGTGCCCAGTAACCCGAGCAGAGGTGCCGCTGCAATGGCGACTTTTATGTGGAGCAATTTGGAAGTGACCGATCTCTGTACTCGTTTGCGGGCGAAGATCAGATACGAAATTGCCATCTGCGTATTATCACTGAAACCCTCGAGTCCCCTGCTCAGATTTCTCCAGTAGGCATTCAGGCTCTGAGACTTTGAAAGCAGTTTTTTTCCTAATTTAACCTCGTCGTACGGAGCTGACGTTATCCGGGTCAATAGAATCGCCCGCAGAAGGGTGCCGTAGAGGGCGATCGAAAGTATGAAGATACAAATGATGATCGGTCCGCCTTCGTCGGCAACTTTCAGAAACGGTTCTGTGATCTGACTCATCATTGCGGAACCCGGTGCTTCAATTCCTGTAGCGAGATGACAAACTCAGAAGCGAGATCCTCCAACGAACCAATTTTCTCACGAGCTGATCTCAAAAGAACTCCGTGAACGATTAAGGTGGGTATTGCCACTACTAGCCCGAATTCCGTGGTAATAAGGGCTTCTGAAATACCCGCTGAAAAGGACTGAGCGTTTCCGGAGCCGAACACAGTAATAAGAGAGAATGTCTTGATCATACCTACCACGGTACCCAGCAAGCCCATGAGCGGAGCAGTGGCAGCGGTGATCGCCAGAAAAGGGAGTAGCCTTTCGAGGCGGGTTTTGACCGTTTGAATCTCACCAACCACCACTTCCTCGATAACATTCGTGTCGTGATCCGCATACTTCAAAGCAGCGGATAGAACTCGATTCGCCGGGTATGGCTTTTGCTCTGCTTCTTCCAACGCTGCTTCATTTCCCAGCGAACTGCGACGCTCCAAAATATCCGCCATCGAAATCGAATTTAGGCCACGTACTTTCGAGAGATCGAAAATCTTAATCAGGACAATTAAAACGGCAATTGCGGCAAATCCCATAATAACATTACCAACCCTACCGCCTTTTTCAACGTGGTCATTAAGGGTCCACTTTGAGCTCAAGAAATCCTTGGCTCGACCCAGGGTTATATCGATAGGAATACGGGTAAGCTCCCCATTAGATAAACCTTCAATTTGTTGAACACTGATATCGGGCACCGCGGCGATGGTTGGAATCAGAGAATTCGTTTCGACTTGCAACTGCCCACTCCCGTTGTTGTTGTTTCCGACAAAATAGCTATTCGGTCCGACTAGGGTAATCTTACCATCGAGGACATCACCAGACTCGTTCACCGCTTGGCCTTCAAAGGTGTATCCGCCAAGAGCCTGATAAATTCGGTCAAACGAAAAATCAAGGACTGCAAGCTGTGCGATTATTTGATTCTCCCTGGAAACATCAGGTTTTTTGGCACTTCGCAATTCGCTGAAACGAGGACGATACCGTTGATCTTCAGAGGCATGAATCAAGGTATCAAAATTGGACAAATGATCGATAATGAGTGCATCGATAAAATCAATTTGCTTGGCTAGGTCTGTATTGTGTCCTTCAATACGCTCCAGACTGTTTAGCTTTTCAGATCGTCTAAGCAGCAGCATATCGGTTTCTCCCCTGAGCTTACTTACGCTCAAACGCTTATTGTTCAAAGGAGCAACCAACTGCATTTTGTTAGCCGTAATTTCTTCGGAAAGAATGGCATATTCTTTTAAGGTGTCGTCCAGTTTAGCCTGGAGAATTAATTCCTGCGCTTTTAGGTCAAGGTCGTCGGCCGAAAGACTCGACAACATAAAAACTGCGAGAGGAAACAGAAGAACCGTGGCCTTCAATAGCTTATTTTCAACTCGATCAATCATTCAAACTTTTTAGTGGAAGCTCAACATAGATCGGAGTTGTTTCTCCCTGATGAATACTCAGGATTTGACGAATGCTTTCAGCGTGTTCCTGTGCATCGCTCCACACCCATTCGCTTTCGGAAGGACCTCCAATTTGAACAATGGAGTTCGTCGGATCTATACGATAACCAACAGCAATCCCAAGGTAAAAACTTTCGAGCTGCTTAGCGGATCCATTCGCTGATTCGTAAGTTTCTTTAGCGAAGAATGGTTTCTGGTTAAATCGGTGGATTAAATTGATGGCATTTACAATAACTTGAAAACGGGCGCCTATGTTTTTTCTTTGACGATCCACCTCAAGGCCAAGTTCATCGACAACATCGCTTGCTAACGGCGGAGGAAGACGTTCAGTCAACTTCAAGAGCATCTCTTCGTATTTTCCCGAACTTAGCTTAAGATGTTCGATAATTCGATCCTGTCCTTCCGACGAATCAGTAGCAGATTGTTCGCGAACCAGCAAATCGTTGTTGATCAGGACAAGTGCATCGAGTTTTTGACGCAGTGTCTCGAGTTCTGAATCCAGGAGCGCATTTTCCTGCTCAAGTTCCACTTTATCCGTAGTCCAGGTACTGCGTAATTCTGTAGTTTCCTTCTTAATCTGTATCCGCTTTTCAATGAGCTGAATGTTGTGATCAACCTCAGCAGGGGCGGCTTCTATTTGCAGGAGGGGTAAAAAGAGTGCCGCCAGGAGAATCCTGGAGGGCAGTTTGAGAAGAATCATTTAAGTATATGTTTTCTAAGGCCAGGGTAAGTGTTTAAAGGCTGATTGATGCCGAAAACGAAATCCTCAGGCAAGATCTAATTCTCTAGGGGACATACTTGGATCCAATTCCTTGTACGACAAAATAAGACAAAAGGGCAGGGTCGATTTTCTCCTTTAAGCATTTGTCCAACGACCTGTGCCTCGAAGCTATTGCGAAGTGGGAAGGCCCTACCCTTCATTTGTGTACAGACTCCGGCGAAGGACTTGATTTGATTGACTGAAACATCCATATTGGAAAATAAACAGGACCGACGCAAAGTCGGCAGAGCCGGAATCAACAGAACCATGTCTCGATATACCCAAGTAACAAACATCGTCCTTTTAGGTTTGCTAGCCTCTCCCTACTTAAGCGGATTTGCGTCCGTAGATGCTGCGCAAACCGAAGTGAACAGCATCGAGAAGGTCGATTTCAACAGGCACATCCGGCCGATTCTTTCAAACAACTGCTTCTTCTGCCACGGACCGAACGAAGAAAAGCGTAAAGGCGATCTGAGACTGGATATTCGGGAAAATGCGATCGAGGCCTTTGCATTTGTGCCTGGGGACACGGAAGATGGAGAGTTACTGCTCCGCATCTTCAGCGACGATCCGGATGAAATGATGCCGCATCCCGATTCGAATAAGACACTAACCGACACAGAAAAGCTCTTGTTGAAACGGTGGATTGGGGAAGGCGCCGTTTATGACAGCCATTGGTCCTACAACCCCATAGAACAACCAGATTACAAAAATGTAGACGAGATTGTCAGGAACCAACTTTCAGAACGTGGATTGAAGTTTTCCCCTGAAGCACAAAAGGAAACCCTCATTCGGAGGGCCTATCTTGACCTGATCGGGCTTCCTCCAAGCCCGGAGGAAGTGGAAGCATTTCTGAAAGACAAAAGCTCGAAAGCCTATGAAAAGGTCGTTGACCAATTACTGAGTTCGAAACGCTATGGCGAAAAAATGGCCATCCACTGGCTCGATGCCGTTCGTTACTCGGACACAGTTGGCTACCATGGTGACCAGGAGCGGGATGCAACACCTTACCGCGACTACGTTATCGAGTCGTTCAACCGCAACAAGCCTTACGACCAGTTCACCATCGAACAAATCGCCGGGGACCTCCTCCCCAATCCAACGATCAAACAATTGGTAGCAACCAGCTATAACCGCATCAATCAGCTCAGCCGCGAAGGTGGCATCCAGGACAAGGAGTATGTCAAAAAATACCAGGCCGAACGGGTCCGCACCACGGCCACCACCTGGCTCGGCTCCACGATGGCTTGTTGCGAATGCCACGACCATAAATTCGACCCCTTTAAAACCAAGGACTTCTACAGCATGGCTGCCTTCTTTGCCGACATTCTGGAGAAGGGTGCCTATACAGGGGTCGGATCGTATCAGGAGGAAATTCAACCGTTGCTAACAGATGGCGTCTCGCACGAAGGATGGTTCGGACCTGAGCTGACGGTGCCGAATGAGGTTTTCCACGAAAATCCGGCGGAAGTCAAAAAAGAGATTGAAAATAGAGAGGCAATACTTGCCAAAGGTTCTGCTGATGCCGAAGCGGAATTTGAGTACTGGTTGAGGCTTCAAATGACATTAACTGAGAGAAGCGTTCCCAGGAACGTGCGGATTCAATACAGCAACGATTTCAACGAAACACCGAAGTCAGAACCGATCGACATCTCCCGGTATCCATACAGTCTAGATGAAACAGCCGCATTGCATTTTGAAGCGCGTATGATTGGTGGTGGTGGCCGGGGCAGCATGGGTATCGAAGTCACCTATTTCGTCGATGAAGAAGAGACCAAACGAGCTTATTTCCTGGGAGACAATTTCGAAGGGGAATTAAACGATAAATCAGACGCGCCATGGAGGATCCAGGTGACCCCAAAACTTTACAAAGGCGTTTGGCATCCAGTGAAACTGACCCGGGATACGTTGAATCTTCCAAGGTCAGCTAAAATCACAGCATTACTTCCACTCAAAGGTAACAGTGCCGGTTTTCGAAACTTCAAACTTCGAACGATGCGCAAAGGTTCGCAGTCCACAGCTTTGAGTGAGATGGGTTCAGGCATCTTGGAAAAGGTGCAAAGCGGAGAAGCATCCACAATAGAGCTCAACCAACTCAAAACCGAATTTTTTATTTTCCACGCCGATGCTTTTTACAGGGAACGCACAGCAATCAACGCACTCAAGAAGGAGTTGAGTGGCAACCGGTATACACCCCTTACCGTTAGCGCAAAACCACGGGAAGTCAAAGTGCTGCCACGCGGCAATTGGATGGACGACAACGGAGAAACCGTCTTACCAGCCAGTCCCGGCTTTCTTCCCAACCCAATTGCATCCACCG
>Ga0114996_10009313_pt1 | contig 10774 bp, 11 predicted proteins | sample ArcticOcean_MG_C_4_FD_87039 | JGI IMG/M metagenome (GOLD analysis project Ga0114996, IMG submission 87039) | Marine microbial communities from western Arctic Ocean - ArcticOcean_MG_CB4_134 | ecosystem: Environmental > Aquatic > Marine > Oceanic | place: Arctic Ocean: Canada Basin | collected... | reverse complement strand
GGAGCAGGAGCAGGAGCAGGACTGGGGAGTCCGCCCCGAAGGATGAAGGTCCCGTCCGTGGACTCTCCGACAAATCGAGGCGTCCCGAGACTCCCATCAAGCACCTGGTTGTCATCGGCCATGATCGCAGCGCCATCTCCCAGCATGTAGCCTTGAATGCGAAGCTCGCAGTTGTTGTGACAACTGTCGCCGTCCTCATCAATGATGGAACCCAGGTCCACACCCAACGCGAGCTGGATGAGGAGGAGAACATCCGTGACGTCCGCCACGTCGTCGCAGTTGAGATCTGCACCCGCGATGCTCGTGTTGAGACAGGCCGGGGGAGCCGAGGTCCCTCCCTGAACAAGCTCCGAGAGCACCGTGAGGATCCCGCATTGCACATCGGAGATATCGACACTTCCGTTCTTCGTGATGTCGCCCGGGGGGTCCAGACAAATCCCCGCCATCGCCGGCGAAACGCCCATCATTCCCAGGGACAACACAAGACTCAAGCACACAAACAGACGAACATCGCGTGATTTCTGCATGACGATTCTCCTCAACGATTGCGACGGATGACCCCGAAGACAAGAGCGCCTAGACGATCTCGATCTCCAATCCCATGGAGCCAGTATACGGCATGGGACCCTCCAATTCACCTGCTGTGCTCTCCGCGCCACTCGCCGTGCGACAACGCGTCATCACCGTGTACACACCTGGGCCCGGCGGCACCCAGACATGACGCCATAAGGTCCAGCGATCCGCACCCGGCGCATAGGTCAGTTCCGCGTCGCTCCAGATCCCCCCCCCGTCCGTGCTGATCTCCACGTGAACGACCGGATCCGAGCCCGCATGAGCCTTCCCCAGAATGCGCACTCCCGTACCCTCGTCGATCAGCTCCATATGACTCGGATGAACCACGAGATTCTGCACCCCGTAATGGAGAGCCCATGTGGGCGGGGAGTCTCCAAAATAGTACTTTTTTTCCCAATTCGCGACGAAAGGCTCCGCCAGAAAATCGATGGCGGTGACCTGCTTCGGATTCTTCCAGCCATAGCGTCCGGGATTGAGGATCCGCACGGGATGGCCATGGGCTCTCGGAAGCTCCTCGCCGTTCATGCGCCACACGAGCCACATCGGCGTGGTCAGGTCCTCGGTGCGCAGACTCGTCTCGTATCCATCGGCGCCCGTCACGCGCATGTGCGGGAGATGCATCGGCACCTGGATCCCAGCCCTGCTGAAAATCTCCAGCAGGGGGAGTCCCTCCCAGATGGCGTTGGACAGACGCTGGTCAAAGGGCTTCGACTCGATGCAACGGAGCGTATGCTCGCGCTCCCGCGACTCCATCGCGGTCAACTGAGCGTAGTCGAGGGACGCGTACACCTCCCCTTCCTTGCGCAGCTCCAAGGTCCAGGAGGCCACGTCCACTTCGACCATGCCGTAAAACGACACGATGTAGAACGCATCATTGGACGTGATCGGATCGATCTCGAGAGCGCCCACGACTTCCATCCCCTGAGAACTCTCCTCACATCCACCGATCGACGCCGCCACCAACGACGCGCCCACGAGGGTCACGAATTCGCGCCGACCCATTGGACGAACCCGAATCTGAGTATATTTTCGCGACATCGTCGATCTCCGGAGTCCACGACAGCATAGCGCGAGAGGACATCTCGAGGAAAGCAGTAGGGTGGTGTGAATGCCCCCCATCCCCTACCATCCGGCCACTGGAGAGGTCATGAACTGGGACATCGTTCTCTCAAGCGGATTCCTCGCGTTCGCGAGACACCTCGGGATCCTGCGCGCAGTGGAGCAGAGCAGTTTGCGTGTGGATGGCGTCTGCGGGACTTCCTCGGGCGCATTGGTCGGCGCCTTGTGGGCCTCCGGGCGCTCCACCGAGTCCATCGCCGAGGAGCTGCGCATCCTCCGGCCGATGCAATTGATGGCCGGACATTGGCGGATCTGGGAGGGGATCTTCTCGCTTGCCCCGCTGATCCGACATCTCGAGCGCCAGCTCCCCGCCACGTTTGAAGGGCTCGAGCGACCCTTCGCGGTCGGGGTACAACACCTCCACGGCGGTCACACGCTGCTCTCCACAGGACCGCTCGCGCTCTCTGTCGCCGCATCCTGCGCGATGCCCCGGATCTTTCGCCCCATCCAGATCGACGATGCCCACTTCGTCGACGGGGGCGCGGCCGATCGTTTGGGTCTGGGAGCATGGCGCGAGCTCCGTGGCCCGCGCCCCACGCTCGTCCACGAGGTCGAGCGCACCGCCGGCAGGGACGTGCGCCCCGAGGACGACGACTCCTTCTGGATTCGAACGCCACGATCCCGGGCGAGCTTCTGGAACCTCCGGGACTTCGACAACCAATTGGAAGAGGCAATGGAGACGGCGCAGGACGTCGTCCGGACGCTTCCATCTCAATGAACCCATCCATCACCGAAGGAGACCCATGGACATGACCACGCAGACCGAGCTGGAAGCCGCCGCATTTCGCCGCCTCCTCCAGCACCTCGGAGAGCGAAAGGATGTGCAGAACATCGACCTGATGATCCTCGCCGGATTCTGTCGAAACTGCCTCTCGAAATGGTATGCGGCGGCGGCGGCGGAGCGCGGGATCTCCGTGGACTACGATGCGGCGCGGGAGCACGTCTATGGCATGCCCCATGCCGAATGGAAGGAGAACCACCAGCTCCCCGCGACCCCCGAGCAGCAGGCCGCCTTTGCCGCGCTGAAATCGGACTAGCGGCCGGTCAATCCGAGGAGAATCAGCCGCACGGGGACACGCACGTGGCCGAAGAGAAACCACTCTGCGGACTCACCCGCCCCTCCCACGAGGCGCGCATCAACCCCGAAGAGACTGAACCCCGCTGCGACCTTCCCGACGACTCGCTCCTCCAGGCTCAGCCCGGTCGCGAGCTGCATCCACAGCCCGGTGCGCGTGCTCGACCAATCGGCCTCGACCCCCGCCCAGGGCCCCGTGCCGCTGATCCAGCCCGCGATCATGCCGAACGCATGGAAGCTCGTCCCGCGCAGCCAGAGCGCTCCAACGCGACCTTCGAACGCGCCGGAGACGACCGCATCGGACTCCCCAAACGCCGCCCCCAGCGCCCCGCCGACCTCCAGGTCCCACGTGTTTTGATACTGCCCCATCCCATTCCAATCGGGAGGCGCCACGGGGTTGTCATGCGCAGGGCGGGGAGACGGCTCTGGAGAAGATTGCGCCAACGCCTCAGGAGCACACAGGAGCATGCAGAAGAGGCTCCAAAACGGCAGAAGGCGGGCACCATGCATGGAAGTCCAGAAGCAATGGTCGCGAAACGGGGAGCCCGCTCGAGGAGCGCCTCAGATCCCTCGTTCGGGTGGAAGAGCCCCTCCAATGGCGACCGAGTGTATCAACGGATTGCTGTCATTGTAGGATCAGCGGATCCATTGGCACATCTTCCAAGCCGGATCCCGATCGGTCGTCTGTTCCCCCACGACACGACATGTTGTAGCAATTACGCTCGCATTGTGACCCGACATCGAGTTCTCGATCGAGCACGACGTCGTCACGCACGCATTTCTCCAAACACGCATCGACGTGCGCCCGACATTCGGGGGTTGGGCTCATGTGAGCGCACCCCAACGACCACAGGGCAACGTACATCCCAACAATGATGGCTTTCTGCATATGTCTCGAATGGGAAGAAGGCGCGGGTCCTCCATGAAGCGCGGCCGCATGGAGAACCCAAAGTACCGCTTAGGGGCTCTCACCCTCGCTGCAACCCACGAGGCCCGCTGGATCGATCTTGCAGACATACGCTGCACGCAAGACACCAAAGAGCAACAGGTCATTCTTGAGGACAATCGCGTGGTTGCCCGAGGCGGCGACGCCACCGTAGGCGCATCCACCCAGACCAACCATCGCCGAGACCGCGAGAGCGGCCAACATCATTCCAATCTTCTTCATCGAATCTCTCCTGTTCAAGCAATCCAGAGAACCGTGAAATTAACACCCTTGCGGGACTCGCAGCAACGGGGCGAGGAAACCATTTTGACCATATCGCCCGCGTGTCCCGCCTTGGAGATGTAATGGGGGCCCTTCCGGGGATCACTCATGCGGAGATGAACCCTTCATCGCCTCGCGCAGGACACCCACAATGCGCTCGGCCGAGTTCGACTCCGCCTGAGCCTTCAGGGACTCCTGAATCGCGGGAGCGCTCTCAAGCACCGAATCGAGACCCCTCTCGAAATCGTCCAGATTTCGGCTGGAGAAGACGACCGACTCGCGAGGACGAGGGCAGACGTCGCTGACAAGCGTCGGAATCAACGCAGAGTGGGCCTCGCGAATCGTGAGGGGATCACCATCGGTCGATGTGGGGCGCACCACGACATCCGTCAGACCGTACGCGTTGTGCATCGGTCCCGTCGCTGGCTCGACATGGACATGCTCCGAGAGCGATCCTTCTGCCGCTCGCTGGAGGAGCATGTCCTCATGAGCGCGATCCCGATGAAGGGGTCGAAGGAGATACCAGAGCAGACCGATCCGGGGGTGACGACTGCGGACCCTCTCGACGAGGTCGAGCGCGAGGTCGAAACCGTAGACATCCAGCCCCTGGTCGATCACCGCTCCCCCGGTCGCGAGAAGGACGGGGGAATGCGACGCGCAGAAAGCCACGACATCGGCCGAAACCCCCTCCCCAGGAGCGCCCCACTGAGGTGGAATGAACGGCTCGATCACATGGACACGTTCCGCGGACACGCCACACTCCAACAGCTCGTCGCGAATGTCCGCGTTCACCGCGATGATCGCCGTCGCGCTCCGGAGCCCACGGCTCGCGAGGGCTCGCCGAATGGAGCTCCCTCGAAGCACCCGCGACACCGCGCTGTGCACCGTAAGCACGACCCGCTTCCCGCGAACCCGCTCCCACCATTCGATGGCGGCCCATGCGAGCCAGCTCGAGGCATGGAGATGGATCGTCTTCTCTCGACCCATCAGGAGATAGCGCACGAACCACCCCGCCCGTCCAGCAGCCACGGACTCAATGCGATCGGGCTCGGAGGTCGGGCCGGCGGGGTTGTAGAGCTTCCATCGAATCCCGGCAGAGTCCAAATGGGGAAGAAGCCGCTCCACATGTACGGAGACGCCGCCATGGGGCGGTGGAACAGGGCCGATGATGGCGAGATCGGCATTCGTGGACACGAAACATCCTCCCAGCAGGCGCGCCCATTGGATCACCGTGTGCGCAGGGAATGCAAGGGCTCAGCCACTCTCCTCCTTTCCCCGAAACGAAATCCAGAAAAGTCTCCTCATTTTGATTTTCAGACAACTCGCATCTGCTATGATGGGGCTCATGACCTAGAGGGGAAGCAATGCAGCTTGATATCCAGGAAACATTCCGGGGTTTCCGTGGACATGAAGTCGATGAGGCAGGAGTCCTCGCCTCCAAGGGCTACATTATCGGTCATCAACGCGTAGTCGATGGCCGATTGCGCCCGTTCGGAAGCTTGCCGATCATTCCCACCGACAGGCTCTTGAGCATCATTCCAATCCTCTCCTCCGCCCTGCGCAAGCGCATCACAAACGCCCTGATGCTCCCCAGCGGAAGCCTCGTCGTCGCCACCCGCCAGGCCATCTACCGCACCGGGGACGCAGGGAGATCGTGGGACAGGGTCCATGAATTCCGGGAAGGCACTCACATCGCCGCGAATGGCATGTGCGTGGATCCAGAGGGAAACGTCTTCTACGGGGAGTACATGGACAACGCAGACCGAAGCATGGGCGTCCGCGTGTACCGGTCGGAACACGACGGAAAGAACTTCCAGCGGGTCTACGAAATCGCCCCGGGGACCGTGCGTCACATCCACTTCATGCAAACCGATACCGTCACCGGAATGATTTGGATGGGCACAGGAGACCAAGATGCCGAGTCCTTCATCGTCATGAGCGAAGACGGCGGACAGCGCTTCGAGCTCATGGGGAAGGGAAGCCAGACATGGCGAACCTGCCAGTTGATTTTTGACAAGGAGCACATCTATTGGGGCACGGACTCGGGTCGCGACCAGGGAGCGACCGCGACCAACCACATCTGCCGCATGAACCGGGACGCCACCAAGGTGGATCTTCTCAAAGAGGTCCACGGACCGATCCACTCCGCCTCCGTCACACACGGAGGAATCCGCCTCATGACGACAGGTGTTGAGATCGCCGGCAAGGGATACGACGACCACGCACGGGTCTGGGCGTCGCCGGAAGGGGACAAATGGGCGGAGATCGCCAAGTTCAAGAAGTCGCTGCTCCCCCATGCACTGGATTACGGAATCATCCGGCTGCTGCCCGGCCAGGAAAAGACCCGCGACGTCTGGTTGAGCATGGCGGGACTCGAAGGCGGCAATCGCCTGGCTCTCGCACGCATCTCACGCTAGAGCCCGCCACCGCCCAGAACCACTTCATTCCCCTCCGGATCGCTGCACACAATCCCCTCGTTCCCCACGAGGCAGGAATAGGCTCCGTTGATGCCCGTCACCGCGAGGACGAGTCCTTCATCGGTCTCCGCGTAGGTCACCGTCACGTTCTCGCCGATATCGTCGACAAACGAGAAGGCAATCCCGCTCTCGTCCACGAACAGGTCCAGCGCAACGGCGCTGGTGACCTCCCCGGACACAGCGCTCAACGCCATTCGGAGGACGATGGAGCTGTCCTCCGTGTCGAGGAAGAAGGGGCAAGTGCCCGAAAACACGATCGCGTTCAAATCACATTCAACGAAACGGAGGAGGCCGTGCCCATCGAGATTCAGGGTCGGCAGACCGAACTCCCCCTCCGGCGCCGTCAACGAGGAAGAATCCACGCGAATGTGACCGCTGCTGAAATCCACAACAGGATGCTCGGAATCCCCGCCTGGACAGCTGATCTTCAAATAGACGTTGGTTCCGGTCGAAAGAGCGCCCGACATCACCGCGAGCTCCCCCTCCACAGTCCCCGCCGGAGCGCCTGGAGACGTCGCCTGCAGCCCATAATTCACAGCCTCGATGAACTGCCCGATCGTCTGTGCAAAGGCGATCACCGACTCCACGGTGTCGGGTCCGACGAGGCCCGTCGGTACTTCAATGGACGTGCGAATGATCTCCACGTCCACGGGCTCCCAGGACACCGCCTCATAGTCCCCCGTGCAGCCAGCCAGCACACAAAGCACGCCCACGAACCCCATGCGCCGGTACGAACTCTCCATCCTAGAACCTCCATGCCATGTCGATGGTGGGAATCGGGAACGGGATGGTTCCAGTGATGAAACGATAGTTCTGCACCAGCCCGATCCTCAGCCAGAGATCATCGCGCAACACAATCGCCGAGAACTCCACGGTGTAGAGACCGGATATGTCATGCTCGATGAGCTCGTCTGTCACGACCCCGACCACGACGCCCGGAGCGATCTCCGTCTCTCCCGACGCGTTGACGTGCGAAGCCGCCCAGACCGGCACCTGCGCACCCAGATTCAACGCCACTTTCGGCGTCACGACGAATGTGAACTGTCCACCAACAACCAGATCGCGCGTCCCAAACTGCCCGGTCGCATGGGACGAATCGTCCGAGAGACCCCCGATCGCGGCAGCATGCGTGTATCCAACGCTCAGCGTCGCATCGACCCCCGAAGAGACGGGCAGCGTGGTCAAAAGCTCGACCGGCACCAGGAGGACTTCGACAGCGTCACCGAGCGCCTCTCGCTGTTCATCGGATGCCCACCAGAAGAACTCCGGATTGAGCCACAAGACACCCGCTCTGAGAGAAAATGAGCCATTGGGGCTCTCATGAAATTCCCACTCCGCCTGCGCATTGACCACCCCGAGCGCGAGGTGGGCCACATTCGCAGACACCTCCACGCCGGCCCCTGCGCCGTACCGCACCGGAAGGCTCACGCCCAGATTCTCGACGCGCGTGCCCACCAGCCCCGCACCGACTTCCAGGCGCCCCTCGGGGAGCACGTGGGCCGTCTGATCCGTCATCCGGGTGTCCTGAAGCCGCCAACGGCTCACATCCCCCCCGCAGCCAACCCAGCCCGTGGCGATGACCAGAGAGAGAATCTTCCAAAGACTGGGGCTTCGATTACCTTGCATGCACAGGGATGTTCCCATTCAGCCTCTCCAACAGCAACGGAGGAACACAATAATCTGCGTTCGCGCCGAGGAGAGGGGCCGGCAGCTGATCTCTTGCGCACGACGCCATGATCCAGCTACACATGAACCCCTCATTCGATCGGAGGTCAGGATGCGTTTGAACAAGCTCTGGACATCTTTCATCCCCTTTCTTTTCCTGGCCATGGGAGCGACAGCCTGTGGAGGCAGCGGAGGAGAGACTTCGGAGGAGACCGCCGAAGAGTCTGGTAACGAGACCGGGATCGAGGATCCCACCGATCCCTGGTCCGTCATCGCGCCCGAGTTGATGGGGGGCATCCCTGGAGACGCCTGTCCACAGGGCTACAAGGACGCGCTCCCCGAGGGCATCAATGAGGAGTTCCTGACGGGAGGTCAGTCCCGACGACTCATGGTCGTCACTCCTGATGAAGAAACCCATCCCGGACCGCGGCCCCTCCTTCTGTCCTTCAACGGCACCGGGGGCACCGCCGAGGGCGCATTCGAGTCGTACGCGCTCCAGAATTTCGTGGACCGGGGATTCGTCGTAGCCTCGTTGAGCAGCAACGCCAACGGGACCGTCTGGCCGAGCTGGGACAGCATGCATGCCACTCAAGAGGACCCTGACAAGAACCCCGACCTCGCGTTCTTCAACGACGCCCTCGCATGCGTCGCCGCGCATCGAAGCGTCGACACCCATCGCATCTACATCCTCGGGCACTCCGCGGGCGGCATCATGGTCAACTACCTGCTCCAACATCGCTCCGACGTACTGGCGGGCGGGATCGCTGCCTCGTCCATCCTCTCGCTCACCAGTCCGATCCCACCGATTGGACTCGAGCCCATGGCGGTGATCGTCACCTGGGGCGGAGACAATGACATCTGGGGCGGCGAGTCCGAGAGCGACATCGCGGTCCCCGAGATCAACTTCGTCGCCGAAGCGGCCCTGACCAGCCAGAAGTATGAAAAGGAAGAGAACGTCAACCAGATCTGGTGCAAGGGCAACGATCTCGGACATGACTACCCCGACGGAATCAACGACTACATGATCGACTTCCTCCTCGCCCATCCGAAGGGCTACGCGGACAATCCTCATTGGTCATTTTCCCAGACGGAAGAGGGGGCCGACGCGCTCTGCGGAGAAGACGCCGTCGTCTATGAGGGAATCGTGGACATTCTCTGCCCAGGGGATGGCTTCTGCACGACCTATTGCAGCTTCATCGCCGACTGCGCAGGCGAAAACGGAACCGTGGCCCCGGCCATCGGCCCGCAGCTCATCGCGCTCGGATTTTCAGGGGACTATTTCGAGGAATGCGGAGGATGCATCGAAGTCTGCGAAGCCGATCTCGCGACTGATCAACCCGGAGATGTCGCCGTGAAACAATGCGTGAAGGACATCGTGGCGGCGGAAGCTGAAGCGGTCGCGACCAACGCAGCAGAGGGGCAATGTGCCCAGGGAATCGAGGGGGCCTTCCCCTTCATCTACGGCATGGACGCCTGCTGCGCCGACGCGCTGGACAGCGCTTTGTGCACGCGACTGTGTACGACCATCCTCGAAAACTCGGCCGCAGCGGGATTCTTCGTATCTTGCGAGGCATGGGCGCCGGAAGAAGAAGAGGAAGGCGGCGAAGAGACCGACTGACCCCAGCGACGGCGTTCCACGCGCCCCCTCGACCCAGGCTCGTCCGAATCATTCAGCTCCCGAGCTCGACGCCCTCGAGCGCGATTCAAACGGAGCGTGCACTCGCGCATGGTCGACATCCCCCAGTCATCCCTCCATGAAATGAACCGCGAACCCCGCTACTCGAGGCTCGTTCGAGACATCCTTGTGCATGGATGGAATCCGGCATCCGTTCACGATCTCTACCCGTGCGGTTCAGGCTCCTGAACTCTCCCCTTCGGCAGGCCCGTCTGCTCGACAGCCCCCGTGAACGACACAAAAAAAGGGCCGTGCCAAGCGGCACGGCCCCATGTTCTTCCATCCGTTCGCAGTCTTGTCCTGCGAACTTGGCAGTTGTCTACTGGCAGACTGCGCAGGTCTGGTTTGCCGCGCCCGCGCAGATGTTGTCCCAGCTGTTGTCGCAGCAGAACGCGTCCGCGTCGCAGACGGTCTCCTGGCAGTCAGGACTGGTGCACCCAGGACTGCCGTTGCTGACGCAGCAATCCGCCCCACACACGCCAGCGCAGTTGTTGTTCGCCGCAGTCGCGCAGAGGCTGTCCCAGGTGGTGTCGCAGCAGAACGAATCATTGGCGCAGGTCTGCTCCTGACATCCAATGTTCGAACAACCCGCAGAGCCGTTGCTGGAGCAACAATCACCCGCTCCTGCCACGTTCCCCGGACATTCAGAGAGCGCGTCGTCACAGCAGTCCCCGAAGGACACGCATTGACTATCGCAGAAACAACCCGATGCCGTGCTGCTGCCACAATCTCCTTCGCAGGAAGAGTCACACGCACCACAGTCCGCCTCGCACGACTTGCAGTCCTCCGCGCCGTTGCAGTCGCCGTCACCGCAAACGGGGCCGGTGTCGCACACCTTGCAGTCATCGTTCGCCGCGTTGGCGCAGAGACCGTCCCAACTGTTCGTGCAGCAGAACGAGTCCGCATCACAGATCGCGTCCTGGCATGCCGCGTCGTTGCAGCCCGCCGAGCCGTTGGACTCGCAGCAGTCGCCATCACCCGTG
>Ga0114996_10009312_pt1 | contig 10775 bp, 13 predicted proteins | sample ArcticOcean_MG_C_4_FD_87039 | JGI IMG/M metagenome (GOLD analysis project Ga0114996, IMG submission 87039) | Marine microbial communities from western Arctic Ocean - ArcticOcean_MG_CB4_134 | ecosystem: Environmental > Aquatic > Marine > Oceanic | place: Arctic Ocean: Canada Basin | collected... | reverse complement strand
TACGTGTTGCATTGGATCAATGCCTACGAAGAAGGTGATGAGGTCATCTTGGACGGCTATGCGCAAGACCCGCGCCGCTGTAGCCGCACACAAGGATTTCCCGAGAGCCTCGCGCCTTTCGAGATGTTGGACATCCACGCTGTCGGCGCCCATGCGTACCGTTGGCGATTTAATATGTCGACCGGCTCGGTTACTGAGGGGCCTTTGGAAGACGGGATTTCGGAATTCGGCATGATCAACCCGAAACACGCCGGGAAGCCATACCGGTACACATGGTCCATGACGACCAAGCCCGGTTGGTTTTTGTTCAATGGCTTGATACGCCTCGACGTCGAAACAGGCGAACGGCAAACATACCCGCTCCCAGAGGGAGTGTTTGCTAGCGAACGCCCCATGGCGCCGCGGCCCGGTGGCGCTGCCGAGGACGACGGTTATGTGCTCACGTTTGTGACCAACATGAACGACGACACCTCGTCGTGTCTCGTGTTTGCGGCTGACGACCTCACGGCGGGTCCCATTGCAACGATTGGATTGCCGCAGCGAATCTGCGTTGGCACTCATTCCTACTGGGAGGGCAAAGACTAGCTCTTACGCAACGGGACGGGGGATGATTAGCCCCCCAATCAACGCCGCGTACGCTCCTAGTCGATTGACGTCGATCCCTACGACAGGTTATGACGGATGCTGTATTATCCCGGCCCCCCACAAACGATCGCTCTAGTAACCATGCCAAAAGACTTCGCGGGTCGCAGTTCAAAGCCCACCAAGCCGAGAAAACAACCACGCCGCAAAAGCAAAGGAGTGCTGTTCCACGGACCGAGTTTTTCTTCCGGCGCACTGGTCGGGGCGGCAGTCGTGATCTTGGCGGCCTATGCGCCGGAGTTATTGCGCGAAGCTTCTCTCAAGAGCGAGGCGCAAACCACGGCGGAGGAAACCCCACAACAGGCCAAACTCACCTTCGATTTTCCGGACATCCTGCGCGAATCCGAAGTATCAACCAACCCCGACACTTATAAGGTAACGCCGGAATCCACAGCCACACCGCCTAACGGATACCTCATTCAAGCCGCGTCGTTTCGCAGTAAATACGACGCAGAACAACTACGCGCACAACTCTTGTTACAGGATTTGCCGGCCCAAAGTACGCTTAGACGCGATACCAGCGCCCCGTGGTATCGCGTCATGGTGGGCCCGTTCAGCAGGAAGATCGATGCGGACCGGGCTATGACCACCCTGCGCGAACAAAACCTCTTAGCAATATGGGTGAACAGCCACAATTGAAATCTGCAAGAACCGGCCCCACTATTGGTTATCTGGCAGTTAACTGGGATTTAACTGCATGCGTAAGCTGTTAGCTTGAGCCACAACCTGCCCTAAGGCGTTTTCATGCAAGAATTTCACGGTACAACCATTGTGAGCGTGCGCAACGCCAACGAGGTAGCGCTTGGAGGTGACGGCCAAGTATCGCTGGGCGATACGATCATGAAAGGCAACGCTATAAAGGTGCGCCGTCTGTTTCAAGAGAAGGTAATCGCAGGTTTCGCTGGCAGTACGGCGGATGCGTTCACTTTATTCGAAAGATTCGAATCCGCATTAGAGAAGTATCACGGCCAGCTAGCCCGTGCCGCCGTCGAACTGGCCAAAGAATGGCGCTCGGACCGCGCGCTACGCCGTTTGGAAGCGATGCTAATCGTAGCCGATACGACAACGACTTTGCTCATTAGCGGTAATGGCGACGTCATTGAACCCGAAGCCGGTGTGATCGCAATCGGCTCCGGCGGTTCCTACGCACGGGCTGCTGCAACGGCTTTGACAGAAAACACCGAGCTTACGCCCCACGAAGTCGTCGGCAAAGCACTTACTATTGCAGCCGACATTTGTATTTATACCAACCAATCACACACTATCGAGACACTTAGTCTGCGCTAACAGCAGCAAGAATTTACTATGACGCAAATGACACCTCGCGAAATCGTCCACGAACTCGACAAGCACATCATTGGTCAAGACGAGGCCAAGCGCTCGGTGGCCATCGCGTTGCGTAACCGCTGGCGCCGAATGAAGGTCGAGCCAGAGCTACGCGACGAGATCAGCCCGAAAAACATCCTCATGATTGGACCCACTGGAGTCGGTAAGACTGAAATCGCCCGACGTCTCGCCAAGCTAGCCAATGCTCCATTCATCAAGATCGAAGCGACCAAATTCACCGAAGTTGGGTACGTCGGCCGCGATGTCGATTCGATCGTTCGTGACCTGGCTGACGTTGCGGTCAACATGCTGCGCGAAGAACAGATCGCCAAGGTGCGTAATGAAGCGGACGACCGCGCAGAAGACCGCATCCTCGATGCTTTGCTACCGACCCCTCGGGCGATTGGGTTCAACGACGACAATGGTACAAGCGACAACAAAGATGATTCCACAACCCGCCAAATGTTCCGCAAGAAACTTCGTGAAGGCGAGCTAGACGACAAAGAGATCGACATCGAGTTGGAGCAAGTCACGGTCGGCGTCGAGATCATGGCTCCACCGGGCATGGAAGAGATGACCAACCAACTGCAGAGTATGTTTAGTAATCTGGGCTCTGGCAAAAAACACACACCACGCCTGAAGATCAAGGATGCCCTCCGAAAAGTGCGCGAGGAAGAGGCGCACAACTTGATCAATGAAGACGAGATCAAGGCACAAGCGGTTGAGTCGGTGGAACAGACCGGAATCGTCTTTCTCGATGAATTAGACAAGGTAGCCAAGCGCAGCGAAACCACCGGCGCTGATGTCTCCCGTGAAGGTGTACAGCGTGATCTTTTGCCCCTGATTGAAGGGTGTACCGTGTCTACGAAATACGGCATGGTGCGCACCGACCATATCCTGTTCATCGCATCGGGTGCATTTCACCTCACGAAACCCTCAGACCTAATTCCCGAGTTGCAAGGCCGACTGCCCATTCGCGTCGAGCTCAAGGCGTTGAGTCCATTGGAGTTCGAGCGCATTTTGACTGAGCCCGACGCGAGCCTGACCGAACAGTATCAAGCGTTGTTGACAACCGAGGGAATCGACATTGAATTCACAGAAGCCGGCATCAAACGCGTCGCCGAGCTCGCTTGGCAGGTCAATGAAGGCACAGAAAACATCGGCGCGCGTCGTTTGCATACGGTAATGGAGCGGTTGCTGGAAACGCTGTCGTTTGATGCGAGCGATATGGAAAAGACGCTAGTAACCATCGACGACAACTATGTAAACGACCATCTACAGGATCTTGTCAGCGACACTGACTTGTCGCGATTCATCCTCTAACCAATCGCGAAAACCCGATCTCAGAAAATGAATCCACCCAGCGAAATCACTTATCACAAGATTGCACACACACTTGAAGTTGCGTGGCAAAAAGACAGGATTACTCTTCCAGCAGAGCTGTTGCGAGTCTATTCCCCCTCGGCTGAGGTGAGAGGACATTCGGCTGAAGAACGCAAGCTGCAGACCGGCAAGAAGAACGTCGGTATCAAACAGCTCGAAGCCGTCGGCAATTATGCGATTCGCATCGTATTCGACGACGGCCACGACACCGGCATCTATTCCTGGGAAATGCTAAACGATCTGGGCATCAAACAAGACGACTACTGGCAGGAGTATCTGGCAGACCTAAAACAAGCTAACGCTTCGCGTCTGCCGAACATTCCTGTAGGCCAATGGACCCCGAAGAGCTAAAGTCCAACGCACCGGCACCGGTCAACTTCGGCCTGGAGAAAGTAGCACCGGCAGAAAAGACGCAGCGAGTCAGCGACGTTTTCGCGAAGGTGGCTAATCGCTACGATCTCATGAACGACCTCATGTCGCTCGGCACACATCGAATATTCAAAAGAATCGTGTTGCAGATGACCGGACTGCGAAACGGCAGCCGCGTGCTTGATCTTGCGGGCGGCACTGGTGACATGTCGCGGCTCTTCGCCCCAGTCGTGGGAACAGATGGCACCGTAGTGCTCGCAGATTACAACGAGCCAATGATGCAGGTAGGCAGAAACCGGCTACACGATGAAGGTTTAACCCAAGTCCAGTTTTGCCGCACCCAAGCCGAACGACTACCATTTGATGCCGACACGTTTGACTGTACCTGTATCAGTTTCGGTCTACGCAATTTCACCGACAAAGATGCGGCCCTACTTGAATTGCTGCGTGTCCTAAAACCCGGCGCAGCCCTGGTGGTCCTTGAATTCTCGCATCCTAAAAGCCCTGTTTTGCAAAGCGCCTATGATGCATTTCAAACACTGTGGCCTACCGCCGGAAAGCTGGTGGTCGGCGACGCCCAGCCATACGAGTATTTGGTGGAATCAATTAAGGTCCACCCCGATCAAAAAGCGTTACGGCAAATGTTCGAGGATGCCGGCTTCATTGACGTCGCCTATTTCGATTTACTTGGCGGGACCGCTGCCATCCATCGCGGGGTAAAACCGTATGAATGACGACCAATTGGCGGAAAGACTCGCACAGGCACTGGGCGCGCTTGCGAACACGGTCGGAGGGCAAGCCCTCGATATGGACCCAAATACGGCCACCAAATTGCGTGAGATGGCAGGTAGCGTGGTCGAAATCCAATGTCTACAACCGCCAATGGCTTGGCACATAACGGTTGGCGTAAGCTCACTTACCGTCGCCACAGGCGAACACGAAGCGCCGCACGCCATCGTTGCCGGCAGCCCGGCCGATCTTGTGGGGTGGTTGTTTGGTAGTGCGTCCAAAAACCTGCAGATCTCGGGCGACGACACGCTCCTCGCCGAGCTGGTTGAAATTGCGAAAGCCTACTCGCCGGACTTTACCGCGCCACTTGGAGCGATGTTTGGCCCGGGTCTCGCGCAGACGCTCGTGGGTACGGCTGAGCTTGGTCTATCGAGTCTTGTATCGCTATTCGAAGGCATCGGGGAGTCGATCAAAGATCACGGACAAGCACACTTTGTGGGCGATAATCAGTTCGACAAATTCCTCAATCAAGTCGATGAACTTCGATTGCGCGTCGACCGACTAGCTGCACGAATCAACGAACATGAATCCGGCCGCTCAGGCTCTGGCCTGCCGCAGTGAACTCACGCCGCCAAGCCCTCCGCATTCTGCGCATTGCGTTGCGTCATCGATTAGATCTATTCATTCCTCGGCAAGAACTACGGCAGCGGAGAATTCGTTGGCCGCTCACGGTCATCGGTTGGCTGTTGCCTAAACCCAACGGTGCGCCGGGGGCCCGCCTACGCCGAGCATTGACTGAACTCGGACCCGTGTTCGTCAAACTCGGACAACTCCTCTCCACTCGGCGCGACCTTTTACCAAGTGCCGTGGCCGACGAATTGGCGTTTTTGCAGGATCAAGTTCCGCCGATCCCAGAATTTAACATCAACGCATTTGTTAACGAGACTTTCGGCGCCGATAACCAACTATTCTCCACAGTGGAAACCGAGCCGCTAGCAAGCGCGTCAATCGCGCAAGTGCACGCGGCAAAGCTTGCCACCGGTGAAGACGTGGTAGTGAAATTAGTGCGACCCGGCATCGAGCCGTTGATCCGTGCCGACATGGCGTTGCTTAAAGACATTGCGCACGCAGTCGAAAAGTGGCTGCCTAACGCGCGCCGATTGCACCTTCCTCGCCTCGCAACAGACCACGAGCAGGTACTCTTGAGCGAACTAAACATGTTCACTGAGGCGCGCAATCAAATCCAATTGCGCCGCAACTTCGCAGAATCCGACTTGTTATATGTGCCTCGTGTCTATAGCCAACTGACCAGGTCCAATGTCTTGGTCATGGAACGGATCTACGGCGTCCCCGTTAACCAGGTAGATGAACTCAAACGTTTGGGCGTCGACCTCGAAGTGCTCTCCAACAAAGGTGTCGAGACCTTTTTCACACAAGTTTTTGAACACAATTTTTTCCATGCGGACATGCACCCCGGCAACATTTACATCGATGTTACCGACGTGGCCAATCCTCGTTATATCGCATTGGATTGCGCGATCATCGGATCGCTCACAGACCAAGATCAAAGTTATCTAGCACAGAATCTGTTGGCGTTCTTCACTCGCGACTACAAGAAAATAGTCGAACTCCACTTGGAGTCCGGTTGGGTGCCGGCGGATACCGATCCAGTTGAATTCGAACGAGTCATCGGCAGCGTCTGCGACCCCATCTTCGCTAAACCGCTGGCCGAAATTTCCTTCGGAGAATTCCTCGTCGTACTTTTCAAAACGGCAGGCCAATTCAACATGGAAATCCAACCTCAACTCGTACTCCTGCAGAAAACACTGTTGTACATCGAAGGGTTGGGGCGCCAGCTCTATCCGCAACTGGATCTATGGAAGACCGCGCAACCATTCATCGGGCAATGGGTCGGCAAACGCTTCGGCCCGGCGACACTCCTAAGCGATGTACTCTCAAAGGGCCCAGAGTTTTGGAGCCAACTGGTGCGTCTACCCGCAACCCTGAACGACAACGCGATTGTAATGCGCAATTTCAAAGCCCAATTCGCACACCAACAGCGTTCGATCGACAGCATCGAAAAACAGCTCAAAAAGCGTGACAATCGTCGCCACTGGAAGCAAGGCGCCGGTACTGCGCTCGTCGCAACCAGCGTGTGGATGTTGTGGCAACCGCTTGCACAGGGCCTAGGCAGCGGCGACGTCACTATGTTGGCAGGTGTGGCCAGCGCGCTTCTGGGCTCGGCCCTTATCGTTAAGGCTTAAGGAGCACCATGAACATCATCAATGATTTGACCCAGGTTTTGATCGAGCGTACTAGCGACGAACCCGAACAGTCCTATATGGCGTCCCTCTACCAACAAGGCACCAACAAAATCCTTGAAAAGATCGGTGAAGAAACGACCGAGGTGCTAATTGCGGCGAAAGATGCAGATCACAATAGCACTGACAAGGGCCATCTAGTCAAGAAAGTTGCTTATTTGTGGTTCCACACGATGGTACTACTCATCCATTTGGACTTAAGACCACAGGAAGTGCTCGACGAACTCGCCAATCGCTTCGGTGTCGGTGGCCACGATGAAAAAGCAAGTCGGCAAACCTAGTATCCTAGCGTCAACACGGGCAATAGCCCACGACCCGCATATTGCGCACTTTCAATTGCCAAACGCAGGCGGATCGCCCCTATAATGGTGGCAATTGTTAGTTCCCGTATTAGCGGGACGGAGATATGTCATGTTTGGACTCGGAATTCCCGAATTACTGGTAATCCTTGCCATTGTGCTGCTGCTTTTTGGACCAAAACGCTTAAAAACCATCGGTGCGGACCTCGGTAATGCCATCAAGGGCTTTCGCACCGCCGTTACCGAAGACGAGGAACCAAAGCCTCAAGAGGATGCAGCTACGCCCGAAGCGAAAATCATAGAAGGCGAGGCGCAACCCCAACACCAGGCTGAAGTAAATCAAGAACATAAAGTCTAACGGGCACAACAGGTCATGTTTGACGTCGGTGGCTTAGAGCTTCTTCTTATTGCCGTGGTTGGGCTTTTGGTCATCGGTCCAGAGCGTTTGCCAGAGGCGCTGCGCTCAATAGGTCTGCAGCTTGGCCGCCTGCGCCGTGCGTTCACCTCAGTCAAAACTGAAATCGAAAAAGAAATCGGCATGGATGAGATACGCCGGCAGCTGCACAACGAGGCTGTCATGGACGAAATGAAGCGCATCGAAAAGGAAGTACAAACCACGCAACAAGAAATGAACATCGACCCGAATGCGGCAATGTTCGCCGAAGCCAGGAAAGAACAAGACGAACAGGAAGCCAAGCAAGAACAGGATTCAGATCAACTGCCAGATTCAGACCCGGACGAGGATCCCCTCACCGACGCAGCATCGGCCTCCGACGTTTCGACAGACGAACCCAGCGGCGAACCACTAGTCGAACCAGAACCCAAAAAACTTCCGCCAACAGAAGCCGACCTAGAAGCTGCCTGGGAACGCAAACAGCGCGCACAGAAAAATAAGTAATGGCCGACGTTGAAGCAAATACGGGTTCGTCCGACGAACCGAATGACCCTCACGATCGCGCGGTAGACGAAAACGAACAGCCGTTCCTAGAACACCTGATTGAACTGCGCGGCCGGATCATCCGCAGCTTGATTGCTATCGCTATATTGTTCATTCCTTTTTACTACTTCGCAAACGATCTATATCTGTGGGTTGCAGAACCGCTGACCGACGTGCTTCCGGAAGGATCATCGATGATCGCCACACAGGTCGCCTCGCCGTTTCTCACGCCGTTTAAGCTCGCCATATTCACTGCAATCTTCATTGGCGTCCCGTTTTTGCTCCATCAAGTCTGGGCTTTCGTCTCGCCTGGACTCTACCGACACGAGAAAACATTCGCAGTACCGCTGTTGATGTCCAGCACGCTGCTGTTCTATTGCGGAATGGCGTTCGCCTACTACTTGGTCTTCCCTCTGGTATTTACCTTCTTTACTCAAGTTGCGCCCGAAGGGGTCGCAATCATGACCGACATCAACCAATACTTAGACTTCGTCCTCAAAATGTTCCTCGCGTTCGGCATCGCCTTTGAAATCCCGATCGCGACCATGTTGCTCGCCTGGTCTGGACTCGCGACTGCGAAATCCATGGCTAACAAACGACCGTACGTAATCGTAGGCTGTTTTGTAATGGGTATGCTTCTGACCCCGCCAGACGTCGTCTCGCAACTGCTACTCGCAGCCCCCACTTATCTACTATTCGAAGTCGGCGTATTCCTAGCCCGCTTTATCGAGAAACGCGAAACGCCTAGTTAGTGTCTGTCCAAAAAGTGAAGCTTTTTGTGTCAGACACTTTAAGGGCAGGATGCCGAGTCAATTTCCGTAGGGAATTGGGAGGTTTGCGGAGCAAACCGTCGGAGCAAAAGTGCCTGCGGCCGGGGCAGCGTTGCCACGATGGCAATTTTGGGGCAAGAACTAGTTAGATTTGAGAGTCCGTTGCTCCTTCGTTTGCGGGGCGCGCACCCGTAGCGGTAGCGCACTCCTTACCGACGAACAAGCAAGACAGATACCTCAACGTTAGGTTCCCTTGCCTAATTGGCTTGCTGCTCGGCGAATTTCTCTCAATATCTCTGTCCTACGACGCGTTGTCCCTTGTCGAGCCGGGCCAAAACGGGTGGATTCAGCGGCTCGATTATGGTGGTCACGCTGCAAAGGTTGGCGTTGTTTTCGTAGCAGCACTTCTCCTTTCTGCAGGGCCCAGATTGCGAGATCATTACGCCGTGCTGATTGCAAGCGCGACCGAACACCGAGTTTGGCGGTCGCTTCTCGCACAGCTTGTTAGCTTTATTGCACTATGCTCGGTCACGCATATCATTTTTGGCGAACCCGGCGCCAACCAAGCACTGTCATCGTTTACGCCATTGCTCTGGGTCTTGTTAGTCGTTTCCACAACAGGGCTTTGGCTCTTGGCCGTCGCCCCAACTTCCTTTTGGATCCGATTCGCAAACGTCGAACGAGGATCCATAGTATTGGCGGCGGCAGTCGCTTCGTGCGCGTTGGGGATTGCCCTTTTCTCGCAACAGCTCTGGGGACCATTGAGCGAGATGACCTTTACCGTGTCGTCCTCGTTATTAGGCGTTTTCTACCCCGAGGTATTGAGCGAACCTGATCAATTCGTGCTGGGGACGGGAAGCTTTGTGGTACGCATTGCAGCGGCGTGCGCAGGCTACGAAGGCATTGGCTTAATGATTGTCTTTCCGCGTCTTTACCCCGTTCTATCTTTCCATCTTTCGACACGACTTTCGATTCCCACAAGCATTGCTGCTTTTCCCCATCAGCATTGCAGTCATATGGTGTTTCGACGCTTTGCGCATCGTCGCGCTAATCGCGATAGGGCATGAAATCTCGCCGGATATGGCATTGGGCGGTTTCCATAGCCAAGCGGGGTGGCTCGCATTCGTCCTGGTTGCCGCCGGATCGTTGGTAATAGCGTATCGCGTCCGTTTCTTCTCACACGCCACCCGCAGCGCCAAAACGTCGCCAATCAACAGCAATGTCGCGCTCCTCCTCCCACTAATCGCGTTGTCGTCGACCACCGTGCTGACAGCCGCATTATCAGCCGATTTCGATTGGCTTTATCCGGTTCGGGTTTTTGCGACGATTGGGACCTTGCTGCTACTTCACCGCCACCTTAGCGGGCTTTTTCCCTATCAATTCTCTTTCGTGCCGATTATCGCCAGTGTTGGTGTGTTTCTAATCTGGTTAGCGCTCGTTGCCGACGACGCTATAGTGAATGCGACATTTGCCAAGGAGCTATCAGTGACGGCTCAGGCTATCGCAGGTTTTTGGATCGTATTTCGCGCCATCGGATCGGTGGCCCCAGTTCCAATCGCCGAAGAACTGGCATTCCGTGGTTATCTTGTCGAACGATTGACCGGCACAAACCCGGATACCCGCCTTGCGTTTTCTTGGCCCGCATGGATCGCTTCATCGGTCGCGTTTGGGTTACTTCACGGCGCATGGATAGCTGGAATCGCGGCCGGACTAGTCTATGGTCTCGTCCGCTACCATCGCGACAAGATCACGGACGCGATCGTCGTGCATGCGGTGACGAATGGCGCATGGTCACCAAGTAGCTGGCTCTTGTGTAACTCGCAGAGGCGATCTGGTCCGGCCAATTCGCTTTATTTTCGCCGAGTCTGAATTTCACCCAAACTATTCGCGTCCATCACGGGCAGGTCCCGCGCTCCAGTTAATGTCTTGTACAAGGAGGGCAACCGGTCATTGCCCCAGAAGACCTCGGTGCCCTCATTATGATCAAAAGCGAAGAACG
>Ga0114996_10009309_pt1 | contig 10779 bp, 9 predicted proteins | sample ArcticOcean_MG_C_4_FD_87039 | JGI IMG/M metagenome (GOLD analysis project Ga0114996, IMG submission 87039) | Marine microbial communities from western Arctic Ocean - ArcticOcean_MG_CB4_134 | ecosystem: Environmental > Aquatic > Marine > Oceanic | place: Arctic Ocean: Canada Basin | collected... | reverse complement strand
TGATATTAATTCTTCCATTAATCTTTTATTTGTAATATTTCCTTTCACAAACTCATATTTTTTATGATTTTTTATACTATCCAAATTTTTTTGATTTGCACCACAAAGTTCCGCATCTACATTAATTATATCAAATTCATTGGTTTCATTTAGTAATTTTAAAATAAAATTACTGCCGATAAAACCAAGTCCCCCAGTAACAAGTAATTTCATATAATTTCCGAATTATTCAAGTTAATAAAATGTTAGATACATTTGTCAATAGAATGTTTGAATCCAAACTTTTATTGGCAAATTTGTAGAATATTTTAGAATGGTCAATGATGATGTTAAGATTTGGGAATTAGAAAGACATCCAACTAAGGATGTTATTGATTCACACATTAATGGGAATTTGACTGTTATTTGGAGAGATTGGGATAATATTATAAAAAATCACCCAAAAATGGTTTATGAAAGTTCAGTTAATCCAGGAGAAGTTAAAGGACCACATTTGCATAAAAAACGCACCAGTTATTTTTGTTGTATTCATGGGAAAGCAGTTTTTATTATTTTGAAAAATGATGGAAGTTATAGTGAAATTGAAGTAGACGAAAAAAAACCAGTTTTAATCTGTGTACCAAATGGAATTGCATCAGCACATGTCAACCCAACAAAAGAAATTTCAAAAATTATTGTTTTAGCTGATGTTGCGTGGAAGCCAAATGATAACGAGATGGTAAATGTAGAATTTGAAAACTATGATTGGAATAAATGGAAATGAGGTAATAACTAAATTCATTTAATATGATAAATAATAAACTGAGTTGAAATAATGCTATATGACTGATATAATTTTTGTTGAAGATAATTTTGATATTGAAAAAATCAATCTAAATCAGATTGATTTAGAACAAAGTAAGATTTTCACATTAAATTTCAATGCACACATCATTCTCAAAGAAAAAAATATTCAACATGATATCGCAGAATCGTATATATCTAAAAATGATAGAATGAAAATATTTGATGCATCAGTGAAGTTCAGAGATTGGCATAAGCAACATCCAAACTTAGACAAATTGTTATTCAAAGGAATAAATATTATTGAGATTTTTGATCTAAATGAGTTACAACAGCTTTTTCTAGAAAGATTATTCAAACTATTAATCATAAAAAGAATTTTAGAAAAATATAAGCCTGAGAAAATTTTGGCGTCAGAGTCGCTAAAACATATTATAGAATCTGTTTCATTCATATCTAAAAGTATAATAGAAATTTTTCCAAAACCAACGGCAAATTCATCATATTTTGATAAATATCAAGTAGACTACAAAATTGGTTCTCTCCCTATATCATTTCAAATCAAACGGACTAGATTAACAAAAATTAAAAAATGGTATGAAAAAATTGCTGCGATACGAAATTTTTGGTATGATGAGAATAAAGTTACCAACGGTGTTCTATTTTTAGAATTTGATCCTACAAGATATGAAGAATTATTTAATCAATTAAAAAAATTAAACGTTAACATAATTCTGTTAAATACACGGAAATCGGCTGTCTGGAATTCAAAATCAATTTCAATTGTTAAAAAATATAATTGTAAATTAATCAATGAATATCAAATACTTGCAGATAAAAAAGCTGAAATTTCTAAAAACCTTAGTCATTTTGAATCGGAATTTAATAAATTCTGGTTAGACATAGATTTTTTGGAAAAAACATTCGTTTTTGAACAATGCGTTTTCTGGAATGTTATGAAGGATCCCCTTATTCAAGTTTATAAAAATAGATTGGAAGAATTCATAAAATTAATTTTATTATCAGATAAAATATTACAAAATTCTAATTTTAGATGCATTGTTTCATTATATACAACAGGTCAAACAGAGAATGCTATTCTTAAAATGAATAATAATAAAATTTCAAACATACTTTTAGGACATGGATATGCAAATTTTGTTGACGATGTATCAAGATTCGATATTTTTCACATGTATGATAGATTTAAGGACAAAATTGCGGTGTGGGGGGAAATAGAAAAAGAGTATATAAAAAATTCCAGAAAAGTTGATGAGAAAAGAATTCTTCAAGTTGGTAGCCCAAGGCATGACATTTTTTTTAATATAAAAAAAGAAACTAAAAAGCATAACAAAAAACAAGTTTTGATCCTTCCATCTCCAATCGTAAATTATAGTGGATTAACTGATACTGAAACATTTTTGCGCTATGAAAAACTCATTAAAAAAATTATACAAATATTACATAAATTTGAAACAGATATTATTGTTAAACTTCATCCAACCCAAGATCCATCCAATCAATTTATCAAGGAAGTTTTTAAGCAAAATGATAAAACTATACCCATTTTTCACACAACTCCAATTCTTGAACAATTAAAGACGGCAGACGCTGTAATACACATTGAACCTCATGGTATAGGATTGTCTACCGCCATTCTAGAATCATTAATTATGAATATTCCAACTATGAACATAGTAATAAAAAATGAGATTTTTCAATTTGATTGTATCAGGGAGAAAGCAATTTTATCACATTTGGATTCAGATGATGTTGAAAAACCAATATTTGAATTATTATTTAATGAAAATGTGAAAAACGATTTAATTAAAAATACAAAAAGCCATCTATCAAATTATTTAGCCAATCCTGGAATCGCATCTAAAAAATTTGCGGAAATCCTAAGCTCATTAAATTAATCAGATAAAATTCACAACCCTATTCCGATCTTGAATTTCTCATGCCAGATTTTATCTGCGTCTTGTTCAAATAATTCAGTGTTATACCATTTATCCAATATTTCATAAAATTCTCTTACTGAGATATTTGTAAACGAACAAAAACCATCCACTATTCCCTGATCAAGAATTTTATCATATTTTTTAACTGTAGAAATCATCTCCTCTCTAGTCGCCATTCCATAACGAATCCATCTTGATGCCATTTGTGTTGCAGACGAATGGCCATATTTTGCATATTTTAAAAATTCACTTAACAGATATGTAATAGAGTCAATAGAGTTGTAATCTTCGAATGTACCCTCTCGTTTGTATTCATGGCCCAAATGATGAAATCCCCAACGTTTAGCAACTTCATAATTGTGATGTGAATTCCATGGTGTAAAATAACTAAGATAAATTGGGTCTAGACCGTAATCCTTGGATTTATCAACGCTTGGAGTTGTTGCAGATTCCAGTTCTTTTTCTGATACAATTTTATCTTTTATCAATTCATTATGTATTGATTTTACAACATCATTCATAGGTTGCATTAACGCCGATGAAGTTTCCTGGTCATACTTCCCCCCATACGTATAGTTTACATCTTCACCGTAAACAAGTAACTTTAAACCCAATTCCATTGTTTTTTTAATTGGAAAAGCATAGATTAAGGAATCAATATACCATGTTGGTGTACCATATTTTTCAAAGGTGTGCAGTGTAAGTTTTTTTAATACATCACGATCCAACTTATGACTAACAGTATCACAACCAAAGCTCTCTTCTAGATTATGAAGGTTTTTTCTTCCAGTTTCAGTAGAATCAATATTTTCTACAGTTAATAGTATTGGATTCATTTTCATTACTTCTTTCATATAATAAACTTGAAAATGTGAATCTTTACCACCTGAGACCGCTATTGCGCAATCATAATCACTATCATTTGAATTTCTATATTTTTGACATAATTTTTCAAGTTCATTTCTTCGCATAGTCCAATCTGTTGTTTTTTGTTTTTCATAATGAATACATCCAACACACACACCATTTTCAAATCTTATTCCAGGTCGTGTGTCAGGCATCAGACATTTTGAACAATATTTCATATCTTTGTTTCATAAAATTCTTGTATATATGAACAGTACTTAGTAACAAATCATAACATATAATAGAAAAATTTGAGGCAGTCAATTTACTTTGCTAGTGTGGAAATATGACAAACAGATTATAGCCAATCAGGAATATCTAGGTAACAAAATTCTAGCACAAAAAACATCAGAAAAAGGATATGATGCTATAATTAATGAATATGTGTACATAGATAGCCCTGAAGTAGAAAAAACAATGAAATTAATTCCAAATGTTTACAACAAGATCAAAGGAATTGGAATTGATCTTGGAGGGGGGGTTGGGTGCATCTCATCAACTCTAGCAAAGAATCCTAATGTTGAAAAGATTTTTTGTGTAGAATTAGTTGAGGACGTAGTTAAACTATGTCAGCCAATTGTAAAAAAACAAATTCTAAAAGATCAGTATGAAAAAGTTGTTTCTGTGGTAGGAGATTATAATTTTCTAGAATTGCCTGATAATTCAGCTGATTTTGCTCTATCTTGGGATGCAATGCATCATTCTCAAGATCCAGTAATTACATTACAAGAGTGTAAACGAGTTTTAAAAAAGGATGGAATATTCATGATAATTGATCGTGCTCATAATAATTCAACCTCTGATGAAGAAATAGAAAGAATTCTAAATATTACATACGATGAGGAGTTTTTAAAAAAGAATTACCGTAAATTGGATGAAAAACTGACACGAAAAGAGAATGGTGAACACGAATACAGGTTCTATGAATGGAAAGAATTTTTTCAAAAAGCTGGATTCGAACTAGTTTCTAGCGTCATTATAAAAACAAAAACTGAAGAAAATCTAAAATTAAAAAATGATGATGGCATTAAAGAAATTTTTACTGAATATGAATTGGGTGCTTTTGGTAATAGAAAAATAGTATTTGTGTTATCGCCTCTCAAAGAATCATAGTATTCGTTATCTTACATTTTATCTAATTGTAAACGTATACGTTTTGTTCCCAATCCATCAACAATTGTACTTTTAGACTTTAATTGAATTTTATTATTAGTAATGTTAGAAAGAAAGCATTGAATTTTGGAATCTATCATATGATTAGCAAATCCAAAATTTAGAGCAATTTTTTTCCTTTTCCAGACTCTTGCAGTTTTTAATTGATGTTTATATTGGCAAATAATTGCAAAAGGAACTCCCATAGATGCAAACTCGTATGTTGTAATACCACCACCACAAATCCCAAATTCTGCATTTGATATTTCTTTTTTTATATTCTTCGTTGCAGAAATTATTTTGATTTTTCCTCTAAATTTTTCCTCTAAATTTTTTAATTCTTTTGATTTTTTGGTTGCAGGACCAAGAATTATTTTTGCCGTAATTCTATCTAGATATTTTGTTAATTGTTTACAAAAAACAGGGACTATATTATGTTCATCAAATCCTCCAAAAGTAGCTAAAATCGTATATTTTTTTTGGTTAGTAACTTTTCTATTTTGGTATTTTTTATTGAGTATTTGATATTTTGGACCTAACAGACATTTTGCGCCATATCTGTTAGTTAAAATTGTATTATCAAATCCTATGAACCCATTTACAACTAAATCTGCATCGTAATCAATTTTTTCTAGATCTGGAACAACAACTGTCTTCACTATTTTATGCATTCTTTTAACATATTTTTTCGTATTGTAATCATATTTGTCAACTATTAAAATATCAATTTTTTTTTTGTACAACAATTTTGTTGTTTCTGTGATATCAGAGCTAATTTTGATTCCACCTTTTAAAAGAAATATGTTTTTGAAACCCCAATTCAATAAAAGACTTTTTCCATTTCCATAATCTTCTACAAGAAAAAAAATATTATTTGGTTTAAGTTCTAAAGCCAAATTTATAGCTCGGTAAACATGCCCTAGACCCAATTCCTTGTTAAAAGCTCGTCCTCCAGAAACTCTAAATAAAATATTTTTCTTTTGTGTCAATCGCTACACTGATTTTATCCATTTAATTGTTTTTTGTATTCCATCTATGAGTGAAGTTTTTGCTGTAAATTTCATCTCGTCTTGAATTTTTTCCAGATTGGGATTAAATACAGAATCTCCATAATTTCCAGCAGGTAAATATTCTATATCAATATCATTGCCTACTAATCCTTTTACTTCATCTACAAATTTTTTTATTTTCAATGTATTATTGGAACCAACATTAAATATTTTATTCCATGAACATTTTTTACATAAAATTGAATTAATTAATTCTACAATATCATCAACATAGACAATATTTACCACTTGTTCTCCACCATAAATTTGAATTTTTTTATCCTTGACTGCCATTTTTATAATTTTGTTTACTCCTCTTTCATACGGACCTGGGCCAAAAACATTTGTCAGCCTGAGGATAATATAGTCGACATTATATTTTTGGCTCGTATTTATTATCAGCGTCTCAGCTAGCATTTTAGTAATTCCGTAAATATTGTTAGGGAATAATGGATCATCCTCCTTAGTACTTTCATTAATTGTTTCACCATACACTTCTCTTGATGAAATGAAAATTAGTTTTGAATTCATTTCAGCACATGTTTTAATTACGTTATAGGTCCCAAACACATTACAATTAAAGGCTGAATCAGGATTTTCCTCACAGTTTTTTAATCCACTTTTTGCTGCAAGATGAATTACTACTTCAGGTTTATGTTTTAGCATTATTTTTTGAAAAGAGTCATCTTCAACACTACCTTTTTCGATAATCACATTGGATATTTCTGTTGGATTGAAGTTTTTAATTGAATTTTCAGTCGTAAATACTATCAAATCATGAGAGTTCTGGAAGTTATCAATGAATCTTTTTCCAATAAAACCTAATCCGCCTGTTAGTAAAACTCTCATTTTTTTATAAGTTAGATAATATCTTTCCAGGTAATAGGCGAATCAGATGACAAATCTTTATTAATTTTCTTTCCAATTAGTTGGTCCAAGTATTTTGGTTCTATGCCATCAGCTGGTCTTTTAACGGATAATACTTCATTAGTCAAAATATCATCCTTCTTTAAATCACATTTAGCAGTGATTGAAGTTCTTATGTAAAACCTACTTTCTAGCTCATTATTCCGTGGTATTTTCATTCCATCGCCTTTTATTTTTTCAATCAGTCTGATTTCAGACATGAGTTTTTTTAATCCAGATGGATCTATTGAGAATGAATGATCAGGTCCGGACATTTTTTTATCAAGAGTAAAATGTTTTTCAATTAAATTTGCACCCATACTAGCAGCTGCTAAATCAACCAAAGTTGATTCGCCATTGTCTGAATAACCTATTGGAAAAGGAAATTTTTCACGCATAAGATTGATCGCATCCAAATTAGCTTCCTCCGGTATGGTTGGATAATGGGCAACACAATGTAATAATGCTAATTTATCGTTGCCCTCATATAGGCACCAATTTACAGATTCCTCAACTTCTCGCATTAAAGATAATCCCGTAGATATGATCATAGGAGTACTCATTTTTGCGATATGTTTTATCAAAGGCATGTTAATAAGATCTGAAGAGGCTATTTTGAAACAAGGGACGCCAATTTTTTTGAGATAGTTTGCACTATCAATATCAAAAGGAGCTGAGAAAAAAGTAATTTCCTTACTTTTTGCGTAATCCATTAGCTCGCCAAATTCTTCTTGCTCAAGTTGAGCTTGTTTAAACAAATCAAAATATTTATTTGATTTTCTAACAAATTCTTCGGTTTTAAAAGTTTGAAATTTTATTGCATTTGCACCACAGTCTTTTGCTTGCTCAATTAGTTTCTTTGCGAGTTTAATATCACCATTGTGATTTAATCCTGCTTCAGCAATAAAGTAAGTAGGATATCCTACACCAATTTTTACTCCATCGATTTCTAAAATATTAGATGATTTATTCATACGGAATTATCAAAACATGAGAGTGTATTTATACAATACTATCATTTTTAGGTTTTAAAGATTACGTATAATAGAATAATTCATTTACTTTTCATGTATTTACTATTCTAACGATAAATATCTTAATTATAAAGTGATTTTATTGATGAACAATGGTATTGAATAAAAAATTTGTTTTAACAAATAAAACCATTACTGGAAAGTATTTTTCATGAAGATTCTAATTATAGGTTTTGGTTCTATTGCAAAACGCCATATTAACAATCTTATACACAATATTAACTGCGAGATAATTGTATATTCTAGAAGGAAAAACATTAGATTCTTAGATCATAAAAAAATAAATGTTTTAAATTCTTTAGAAAAGTGTTTGTTAGAAAAACCAGATGTAGCATTCATCACTAATGAAACTGCATTTCACATTCCTATGGCAATAAAAATGGCAAAGTCCGGATTAGATTTGTTTATTGAAAAACCTTTATCAAATTCTACAAACGGAATAAAAACACTTCAAAAGATTGTAAAACAAAAAAAATTGGTTACCCAAATGGGATGCAATCTCCGGTTCCATAAGTGTATTATTAAGATACGTCAATTAATTAACCAAAAAAAGATTGGCAGGGTAATTTCCATACAATCTGAAAATGGTTCATATTTACCAGATTGGCATACTCATGAAGATTATAGGAAAGGGTATGCCAGCGATAGGCAACTAGGCGGAGGGATTATTTTAACGATGATACATGATATAGATTATCTGTATTGGATATTTGGTAATCCAAAATCAATTTTTAGCGTTTCTGGAAAATTTAGTGATTTAGATATATCCGCGGAAGATTATTGTTCGAGTATAATAGAATTCAAAAATAATATTACGGCGGAGCTTCATTTAGATTTTTTTCAGAGACCAGAATTCAGAGGTTGTAAAATTAAAGGAACTAAAGGTGTAATTTATTGGAATTCAGATAAAAACGAAATTAGATTATTCAAACATAGAAAAAAAATATGGGAAGTTGTTTTGGCGTTAAAAAAATTTCAGAGAAATGAAATGTACATAGATGAAATAATACATTTTCTGAAATGTGTAAAAAATAGAAAACAAACTATTAACAATTTGGATGAAGGGATTAAAACAATGAAAATTGCACTTGCAATGAAAAAATCATCAAAAAATCGGAGGATGATCAAGATTTGAAATCTGGAAGAATAAATAAACTGCTTAATCTGAAAGATTGAATTATCACGTTTACATGCAATCCATTGTAGTCAATGCTTTTTTCTGCTTTCTAAAATAAGTTTTGCGATATTAAATTCATATTCAGTATCGATCATCAAACCAGTTTCTATAGGTATTTCATATGGTATCATCTTTTCCATGACTGATTTGCCTTTTTTAAGAAATCTCTTTGAATTAAAAACATAGAGACCGTTCATCTGATATACTGTCGGAGCATCTTGTCTATTCTCTGGTGTTTGTTTTAATTTTTTACAGAGTTCTAGATATCCATGTTTTGTAATTTCTACAATGTTGAAATATGGATTCAGATGTTGCTCGTAAACACCACAAACAACATCAGCATTTTTTCTTTTTAATAGATTAACTGCTTTTTTAATATCACTAATTTGCAAAAACGGTACTGTACAATCTAAAAGAACTATGATGTCAAACAGATAACCTAATGAATTTAATTTTTTTATTCCATGTAACAAAGCGTCTTCCATTGACGCATTATTTGTAGCTAATTTTTTTGGTCTAATAAATGGGACATCAGCACCATATTTTTTGGAAATTTTTATTATTTCAGAATCTTCAGTAGATACTATAGTGTGACTAAAAAATTTAGATTTTAGTGCTTTTTCAATTGTATATGCTAAAAGAGGCTTTCCACCAATCATCCTGATATTTTTTTTAGGTACACCTTTTGAACTACCTCTGGCGCCAATAAAACAAATCGGTTTCATAACATTTCCATCTTTTTCTTCAACTGCCTTATTGTGATCCATTTTTTTGTATATCAATGAATTGTTTTTGAATAGAAATTTTCCAAACTAAAGGGTTTCGTAAAACATCCAAAAATTTTTCCGTTGTATTTTCTACATAACCAAAAAAACTCTTTTCATCAAATCTTTTATTTTCAATATAGTGAATTGCATCCAAAATCAAATTTTTCCTTGGCTCTACGTTAACAATTTCTTCATTTTTGCTCCTATTTCTTTGCCTAGAACCAATATTGATTGCAGGTGTTCCGAAAACCTCAGCTTCTCTTACCGCAGCGCTAGAATTTCCAATAATAAACTGCGCATTTTTTAAAATTGTCAAGAAATAGAGAAAACGTATTGATGGAAAAATCATAAATTTCTTGTTATTTTCTAATTCGTGAATTTTTTCAAGAATTATTTCTGTTCCATTATCATTATTAGGATAAATAACTATGAAATTTTTATTTGATTCTATTAAAGATAAAATTACTTCATTAATCTGTTCGGCTAATGTGTCTAATTCAGTTGTTACTGGATGAAAAATAAAAACCGCAAAATCTTTGAATGGTATTTCGTAATGATTCAACACTTCATTAATGGTAGGTAATTCAACACTGGTCATAACATGGATATCTGGTGAGCCTATCGTGAATATACTATTTTTTGATTCACCTAACTGAACGAGTCGTTCCTTAGCCTCGTCATTTGCAGTGAAATGAATATGAGAAAGTTTTGATACAGCATGCCTTATTAATTCATCAACTGTTCCTGATATTTCACCACCCTCAATGTGTGATACCAAAATGTTATTGAATGAACCTACTATAGAACCTGCCAATGCTTCAATTCTATCGCCATGTACAATAATCATATCAGGAGAATTTTTTTTGATATATTTTGAAAACCCAATAATTGTTTTAGCTAGAATAATGTCCTGCTGATTAGCATCAGTTTGATTGTCAAATACAGTTATGTTCTTGTAGCCTTTTTTTTGAATTTCGTCAAACGTATTACCATATTTTTCAAGCGTATGCATTCCTGTTACAAAAATATGACATTCAAAAGTAT
>Ga0114996_10009308_pt1 | contig 10779 bp, 11 predicted proteins | sample ArcticOcean_MG_C_4_FD_87039 | JGI IMG/M metagenome (GOLD analysis project Ga0114996, IMG submission 87039) | Marine microbial communities from western Arctic Ocean - ArcticOcean_MG_CB4_134 | ecosystem: Environmental > Aquatic > Marine > Oceanic | place: Arctic Ocean: Canada Basin | collected... | reverse complement strand
CACAGCCGAGGATACGATCGCCGTTGTAGAGGACACAGCCGAGGACACGGTCGCCGTTGTAGAGGACACAGCCGAGGACACGGTCGCCGTTGTAGAGGACACAGCCGAGGACACGGTCGCCGTTGTAGAGGACACAGCCGAGACCACGGAAGAAAAGGAAGAGAAAGATGGATAGCACTCTGTCGTGCTAACGGGCGCTGGGAAGGAAATAAAGATATGGTTGGATTGAACAAAATGACGGTGATTGGCAACCTTGGGACAGACCCTGAGATGCGCTATACACCAAACGGCAATCCAGTAACATCCTTTCGTATTGCTACCACTAGGACATATACCAGTTCCGATGGTGAAAGACAGCAAGACACAGAATGGTTTACGGTCGTCGCCTGGAATCAGCTTGCTGAGCTATGCAATCAGTACCTGAGCAAGGGCCGCCGCGCTTACGTGGACGGACGACTGCACAGCCATTCCTGGGATGGCCCAGACGGGCAGACCCGTTTCAGAAATGAGATTATAGCCGACCGTGTACTATTTCTGGATCGGCAAGGGACCGGTCAATCATCCTCTCCGGAGGAACAGCAAGGAGGGCCTCCAAACGAGTCTTCGATAGAGGCAGAGGATTTACCGTTCTAAAGCATCCGCATAAGGATATTCCTCGTAGATTAATTATAGGAGCAACACAAACCCATGGTTAGTAGGTTTAGACCAGGAAACAACAACACTCGAAGGCGTGGAAAGCCAAGATTTTACACCAGGCGCAGGGTTTGCGCCTTCTGTGTAGAACACGTGTCAGATATAGACTATAAAGACGTGTCCAGGATTCGCCGCTATATCTCTGAGAGAGCACGAATGGAGCCGCGGCGCAAGACAGGCACATGCGCCAGGCATCAACGGGCGCTCTCCCTGGCAATCAAGAGGGCGAGGCATCTGGCTCTGCTCCCGTTTGTTCAGGGACAAATCCGCACAGAAAGGGAGGCCTACGCCTAGAGCGTGCCACCCCTCCCATCAGAGGCAACTAGCATGGCAAGACAGAGAACTCCTGTAATAATTCGCCCGAGCCAGAGACGGCAGCAATCCAAGCTGCAAAGAGAACAAGGCAAGCAGCGTGCACTCATTGTGGCTGGTATTATCGCCGTTCTTTTTATTCTGGGGATTCCAGCATACGGTTATTGGACCAACTTCGTTGCCCCTCCAAAAAGCGTGGTGCTCCAAATTGACGACACCAAATACACACTGGGATTCTTAACAGATTATATGAAGGGGCTCCAAGCGTTAGGCGCCCAGGTTGATCTGAACGTGGAGCCTTTCATACTCATGCAACAGTTGCAACAAGACGAGTTTATTAGAAGTGGAGCGGATGCTGAGGGAATTACCCTAGAACCCGGTGAGTTGGAACAAGAGACAAGAGACAGGCTCATAGGCGTTTCACCAGAATTGGCTGATGTTCCAGAAGACCAACTTGACAGGGAATTCAATGAAGCCTACACACAATTCCTCGACACCTCCAACCTGTCCGAAGATCAGCATAAGAGCTTCGTTGAGGCCTCTCTTCTCAAGGAGAAACTCCGGGAGTTACTAGGCAAGAAAACCTCCACTACTGCCAAACAGGCCAATTTATCCTGGATAGTCGTTGACTCCAAGCAATCTGAAGGACAAGAAGCAGTCATAGCGGCCCAGGAGACTGTCATAGAGGTTATCGAAAGGCTAAGCCGTGGAGAAAACTTCGCATTGCTGGCCGAGGCGTTCTCGGACGACCGCAACACAGCTGTGAACGGAGGCCTATACGGCTGGGTACCAGAGGGTGCCTTTGGCTCTCTGGACGAGACAATATTTGCTCTTGAACCCGGTGAAACAAGTGAGGGAATCAATACAGGTGACTTCACCTATTTCTTCAAGGTCGCGGAGTTCGATGATGAAAGAACCGTGGAAGCTGAGATGATGGATCTCCTAAAAGAGGCATCCCTTCAACAATGGCTCGCCAACGAGCGAGGTAATCATCGTATAACCTCATGCTTCGGTAGCGGGTCTGCCGGAGGCTCTTGCGATTGGCAATACGATTGGTTGATCAAGCAGATGCGTGCAGCATCCCTAGAATAGAGGCGCAAGTGAACCCCAAGGACGGGTCCATCAACGTGGGCCTATTAGGCCTGGGAGTGGTAGGGAGCGGGGTGGTTAAGGCCCTGACCCAAAAGAGCTACCTTATTGCCCAACAGATAGGGTGCTCGGTTCATATTTCCAGAATCTTAGTAAAGGAACTGGATAAACCTAGGGCCGTAGAGGTGTCCAAGAGCCTCATGACCACCGACCCTTCGCAGATTCTGGACGACCCTCAAGTGCAGCTCGTTGTGGAAGTGATGGGTGGGGAGATGCCCGCGCTTGACTACCTTCGAAGGGCACTACAGCAGGGAAAATCCGTGGTCACAGCCAATAAAGAAGTGATGGCAAAGCACGGCCCTGAACTGCTGGAACTTGCCCAAAAGAATGGGGTTCAGATTCTCTTCGAGGCCAGCGTTGGCGGAGGCATACCAATCCTAGGTCCGTTGACCAAAGACCTACGAGGCAACGAAATTCAAACCATCCGGGCCATCATCAACGGCACTACCAACTACATACTGACCAAAATGACTTACGATGGTATGGAGTTTAACCAAGCTCTCAAAGAAGCCCAGGAGCTTGGATACGCCGAAGCAGACCCAACCAACGATGTGGAAGGAATCGATGCCGGCTACAAGCTGGCCATCCTGGCCTCACTTGCCTTTCAAACCAAGGTGGCTGCCCAAGATGTATATCGAGAGGGCATTTCCCGCCTTACAGCAGGTGACTTCCGCTACGCCAATGAACTTGGGTATGTTATTAAGCTGATGGCCATCGCCAGAAGTTATGGGGGACAACTGGAGGCTCGGGTACACCCCGTCCTTATCCGACAAGACGCACCTCTGGCAAAGGTCGATGGTGTTCTAAATGCCGTCGAGGTGGAAGGAGACCTCGTAGATAAGGTGCTTTTCCACGGTCGCGGTGCAGGCTCCATGCCAACCACCAGCGCGATCATGGGAGACTTATTGAAAGTAGCCTGGAACATATCCAGAGGACTTCCCGGCAGCGACTTCATACCAAGGTACAGGGTAATGACAATTCGCTCCATATCCGACCTAATAACACGCTATTACATCCGCGTAACTGTGTCAGACCGCGCCGGAGTGCTGGCTCAAATGGCCACCGTCCTTGGAAACCTCCATATAAGCATCGCCTCGGTGATGCAGCAAGAGGCAGACGCCAGAGACCAGACAGCTGAGTTGGTCATAACCACCCATCCTTCCCAAGAAAAAGACATACAGCAGGCACTTAAGGAATTGGAAAAGTTGGAAGTGGTAAGAGAGATCGGCAATATTTTGCGGGTCGAAGAGTAGCCTCAAGCCAAGGAAACGTAGATATGAGCGCCGGAGTCATTAAAAGATACCGAGATTTCCTGGAAGTTACCGCGAATACGCCTATGATATCCATGGGTGAGGGAAGCACGCCACTGGTCAAGTCCCGTTTCATAGGCAATGAGCTTGGATGTGGAGAACTCTATTTCAAACTGGAGGGATGCAACCCATCAGGATCTTTTAAGGACCGCGGCATGGTGATGGCGGTGGCAAAAGCAATTGAGGCCGGGAGCACCACTATAATGTGCGCTTCCACAGGTAATACCAGTGCCTCAGCGGCGGCCTACGGGGCATACTGCGGGCTGACCACAATAGTCCTGGTACCAAGGGGCGACGTCGCCGCAGGGAAAATGGCCCAGGCCATTGCCTTCAACCCAAAGATACTGGTGATTGACGGCACCTTCGATCAAGCGCTCGACATGGTGCGTACGTTCACACAGAGATACCCTGTCACACTGGTCAACTCCCTTAACCCTCACCGCCTTGAGGGACAGAAAACCGCGGCATTTGAAGTCGTAGATGATCTTGGAGACGCACCGGACTACCTCTTCATACCAGTGGGGAACGCCGGCAACATAACCGCCTACTGGAAAGGTTTCTGCGAGTACAATGACGCGGGTAAATCTACGAAAAGGCCTCACATGATGGGCTTCCAGGCCGAAGGGGCAGCCCCGATTGTGAGGGGAGAACTGGTCGCAGAGCCACGCACTGTGGCCTCGGCAATAAAGATTGGCAACCCCGCCAGTTGGGATAAAGCCTTAATCGCACGTGACCAGTCCAGTGGAATCATAGATTCCGTATCCGACGATGAGATACTCGCCGCTTACAAGCTACTGGCTCAAAAAGAGGGAGTATTTGGCGAGCCAGCATCCGCGGCGTCCGTCGCAGGAGTCATCAAGTTGTCTAAACATGGAATGGACTTCAGCGCCAAGCAAATAGTATGCGTGATTACCGGCACAGGACTAAAGGATCCGGACCTAGCTTCTCAGCAAGCAGGTGTACAACTGCAGGAACTACCATTAGACCTAGTAGCAATGGAGAGTGCCCTTCAAGAGGTTCTGCAGGGATCATCTAGTCTGCAACCAAGGGTGTGACCGGGAAAGATCATCCATGCTCGTAACAGGTAGTGCTGTGGCCATCGACATGCTATTCTGCTACTCTGAGGCAGCAAATTGGAATCTATCATTTGGAATCGCAAGTCATCCCTTGGCATCAACCACCATAACCTCTGTTAGTTCGTGCTATACTCAAAAATGAAACCAATCATAAAGTGTGTACAACAGGAACGTGCCAGTGGTGTTCCTGGGATAGTCCGACTTTCACAGAATAGTATATGACCCGTTTAGGAGTTGAATTTGGCTTATTCCTTTAGCGTAGAGAGCTTCCAGAGCATTGAGACCGAATGGGAACAACTTCTCTCGAATAGTGTAGCCAACAATATATTCCTGACACCGTACTGGCAAAAGACCTGGTGGGATAACATGAACACCGCTGGGCAAGAACTCAGAATTGTAAAGATCATGGATGGTGATACCACCATAGGTATAGCCCCAATGGTCAAAACCGACGGACTGCTTACTTTCCTTGGTGGAACAGACCTCTGGGACATCCACGATTTCATAGTGGCGAAGGGACATGAGAACGGTTTCTTCCAAGCCTTGATGGACTACCTTGTGAATGAGGAATGGTCCGAGGTGCGCCTAGAATCCCTCCTAGAAGGATCGCCTACACTTAGCCATCTACCAGGTCTAGCACAGGGCAAGGGCTACAAAGTGGAACAGAACGAGGAAGACAACCTCATGGGAGTCACCCTTCCTGATACCTGGGAGGAGTACCTCTCAGGACTGAGAAAGAAAGACCGTCACGAGTTGCGGCGTAAGTTGCGCCGCCTTGAAGAATCGGTCGGTTTTAATATTCAGAAGGTGAGCGATGTCCAGGGCGTGTCAGAATCCATGGAAGAATTCTTGCAACTTATGGGGCAGAGCAGGGAAGAAAAGTCCGAGTTCCTGACAGATGAGAGAGAGGTCTTCTTCCGCGAGATGTCTTTGGAGATGGCCAAGCGGGGACTCCTACATCTCTTCTTCCTGGAAGTGGAGGGAGTTAGGACAGCCGCGACTGTGTGTTTCGATTACAATAACGTCCTGTCGCTGTACAATAGCGGCCATAATACGGAGTATGCAGCACTGGGCACGGGATTTCTGCTCAAAGCACTATGCCTGAAGAGTGCCATAGGCGAAGGAAAAGACTACTTTGATCTGCTACGCGGCACCGAGCCTTACAAACAGCACCTTGGCGCTAACGGCCAGGGGCTTTTCTGCCTTTCCATTCTCCGCTAGTCAATCTGAGATCAACTCCAAATGATTGCCTCAGAACAAAACAATCGGTACGACACTCCACCACAGGGTGATGCCATAGAGAGAATCGCCCTAATCAGTGTGCACGGATGCCCTACGGCCCAACTGGGAAGCAAGGACACCGGCGGGATGAACGTATACATTCGCAAGGTTGCCCAGGAACTCAGCAACCGAGGGATATACGTTGATATTTTCACTCGATACCACGATCCGGCAGACACGCAGATAGAGCAGGTGGCAGAAAACGCGAGAGTCATACACATAAGCGCTGGTGACTTCTTCGATGACAAGACCACCATCCCCTATCACCTTCCGGAATTTGTGTGCAGGCTCCTTGAGTACTCAAGGCAAAACAACCTGTCTTACGACCTCATTCACTCCCACTACTGGCTATCCGGGCGGGTGGGAAACATCTTGGCACGTCACTGGGACATTCCTCATGTAGCAAGCTTCCACACACTGTCGCAAATCAAACGTCAGGCCAGAGTGGGCGAAATAGAGCCTGTGGAGCGAACTGCAGGAGAAGCCAAGGTAATCCAATCTGCAGACTCCATAGTGGTCTTCAGCCAACACGAAAAGGACGCCTTAATACACCTCTATGACGCACACGACGACAAGATAGAGATAATCCCATGCGGTGTTGATGTTGACCTATTTCAACCCCTTGATCAAGAAATATCCAGGAGGAAACTGGGCATTCAGGATAGCAAGGTAGTACTGTACGTTGGAAGGCTTGAACCACTCAAGGGTGTGGACATTCTGCTCAAAGCAGTGGCGCAGCTGGAGCATGGGGAACTAGTTAAAACCCTCATAGTTGGGGGAGAACTAGAGGAGGACTCTGAAATGGGTCGCCTGAAATCTTTAAGCCGAGATTTGGGGATATCAGAGCAAGTCAGCTTCCTTGGTAGGCTGGACCAACGAGAGCTTCCCACCTACTATAGCGCAGCCGATATATGCGTCGTGCCGTCCTACTACGAGAGCTTTGGTTTTGTGGCTCTGGAATCCATGTCCTGCGGTACCCCGGTAATCGCCTCACGTGTCGGCGGTCTGCCTACAATCGTTAAAGACAGCCTCAACGGCTACCTAATACCATGGCACTGCCCCGAGCCATTTGCCGATCGCCTGGAAGTGCTGCTAGGCAGCCAGTCGATCAGGGATGCCATGGGTAAGGCATCCCGAAAAACGGCAATCTCCATGAGATGGCCTCTTGTTGTAGACAACCTCATAGACTCCTACAACGCCCTGCTTGCCACATCCCAAGCCCCAATCATTTGAGCGATTAGACACGATAACACTCAACAATATCTAAGGACCCCCAGTGCTAGATCTGCACAACCACATCCTCCCAGACATAGACGACGGCCCTTCAACCATGGAGGAATCCGTTGAAATGGCTCTGATCGCCTACAAGGACGGCACCAGAACAATTGTGGCAAGCCCCCACAACCGTGACGTAAATGAGCGGTCTTCAATACCATTCGCAAGGTCTCTGGTAGACCAGCTCAATCAGGAAATACAGGCCAAATCCGTGCCACTAAATGTTCTGATGGGGATGGAAAACCACCTGGAAATGGATACTGTAGAACAGGTAGAACAGGGCATTGCCCTGCCCATTGAGGGGACACGCTACATTCTCATTGAGCTGCCATTTGAGTTCTACCCGTTCTACACGGAAGATGTACTGTTCAAATTACAGGTCAATGGATTTAAACCAATACTGGTGCACCCTGAAAGAAATCAGCCAATTCAGGACAACACACAAATACTTGCCAATCTTGTGCAAAAAGGCCTACTTGCCCAGGTAACCGCTGGAAGTATTTCAGGCCTTTTAGGTAAAGCCCACCAAAAAGCTGCTTACGAGCTTCTTGAGCAAAATCTGATCCACATCATTGCATCTGACGGCCACACCTCACGCGGAATAAGAACTCCACTACTCTCACCGGGAGTCGCCGCAGTTGCCAGAGTGCTTGGAGAGGATGCGGCCCGAAGAATGGTCGAGGACATACCACAAGCTATATTGCAAGACAAAGCTCCAAACCTAGATGGAATTTACAGCCACCAAAAGCGAAAGTGGTGGAACCTGCGCCGCTGAACCCTCAGGCAAAACAGAGGAATCTAACCAGTCTTAGGCATAGTGTAGGTACTGGTTCTATGCGCTTGAATACGATCTGAAGCAGACATACGGCTGATATACCAATGAGCGCGCCTCCAACCACATCCAGGGGATAGAAAACTCCTGCGTACACCCTTGAGAAGCCGTATACAAAGACACCTATGTACATTAGAGTGCCTATACGCCTGTTAGCCATCCACACACCAGTAGCCATCGCTACCGTTATCGCAATTGGATTGGCAGGGAATGAGGAGTCGGTTGGAGGATAGAACAACAGACTCACGTCTATCGAATCAAAAGGGCGATGACGAAAGTAGAATACGTTGGAGATTTTAACCATAATATTGGCTATCCCAACACTTGCTCCGCCCAGCATTACTCCCCTCTGATGCCGTTCCCGCATAGCCTGGTCAGCCCAGCCAAACCAGAGTCCGAGCAAGACCACGGAGAATATCACAGGAATCAGGTAGTCACTCACAATCCACTGGATAACCCTATCAAATATTAGAGATGTGCCGACCCAGCTATTTATCCAGAGGAATATTTCCGTGTCAATCTGCGATACAGTTTCCAAGCTATTCCTAAATTATGTGATAGCGCCTGCCCAAAGGTAGTCTCTTTAAGAGATGGAAGGCCGTCAGTTGTGTCACCGGACGGTGCTCTGTTAAAATTTGTTAGTGAGGTGACCACAAAGGTAAACAACAGGGCCAAAAACCCGCCAAGGACGAAATAAGCAAACTGGGACGCACCGGCGATTCCTCCACCCGTATCTGGAAGGTTTCTGCCACCGCTCCAGAAGAACCACATCAAAGCGCCAAGTATCATAACAATGCCTAGCGCGGCCGAAAATCGTCTGTTACCAATGAAGAGCAGGCCTTTAAGCCCACCAAAAGAGGCCGACACCTGCAACACACCACAGCACACCAAAAACACTAGAATCAAATATTCCTGCCCCAAGGTCATTCTTAAAGCCTCCGGTCGCAAAGAGCACCGAATTGCCACTCACGCATTGCCGTAATTCCCACTGGTCAATAAATCGTACTTGTCCCCACTCTAGATCGAATCTCTTGCAGCAATGACCGGAGCGACGGTACACCAGTGCAGATATTTTGGCACCCTACCACGAATGACATCGAAATAGAGATCCTGTAGTTTTTTTGTAATCTGACCCATCTCACCATCGCCAACCAGAATGTTGTCAATAGACCCCACAGGGGTAAGATGTGCAGCTGTGCCAGTGAGAAAGCACTCGTCAGCGTTGTAGAGTTCACTACGTCGCATGCTTCTCTCCACCGTTTCCAATCCCAGTTCATTCTTGGCAAGCTGGATGACGGCCTCTCTGGTAATGCCAGACAGAATGTTATCGGAAACGGAGGGAGTTATCAGCTTATCGTTCATAACCATAAAGATATTCTCCCCTGCACCCTCCGAAACATACCCTTCATTGGTAAGGAGAATGGCCTCATCGAAGCCTGCCAGAGTTGCCTCTGTTTTAGCCAGTATACTATTCACATATAGCCCCCCTATCTTGTTCCTTGGGGGGATCATGGTGTCCTCCATACGTCGCCAGCTAGAAGTACAGCACCGGATAGCTGCATTGAGGTCCAGGTAAGCACCAAGAGGAATTGGGAATATCACGAGCGCATCAGTAAGGTCTTGCAGCTTGAGTACGGCCACTCGCTCTTCGCCTTTAAAGGCCAAGGGGCGTATATAAATATCCTGCCGGTATCCTGATCGTTCCACCAGTTCAAGGGTAATTTCGCTCAACTCTTCTGCAGTATGAGGAACCTTGATGCGCATTACCTTACAGCCTTGCAAAAATCGCTTATAATGCTCTTTGAGCCGGAAAATGTACAGCTTTTCCTGTTCCGGGTTCCAATTCCCCCTGATACCTTCGAAGACAGATGTGCCGTAGTGAAGTGCATGAGTCATCACGCCTACCTTTGCCTCAGACAATGGCAGGAATTCACCGTTTAAAAAGGCATACGACATACCCAGACTCCTTTTCGCGCAAACTGAAATCAATTATATACACGCGTAGATATCAAATCAATATTGACACGATATCATGCCCGTAGAATCCCAATCTGCATTTTCATTGTTGCTGAGGTGGCCTCATGATCCATCGCACGAAAGAAGGAGTCCAGCTAGTCTACGTCGAATGCACACAACCCTTTCCTGTATGACATCCCCTATTCCGCTCACCACCCGCAATATATCCATTATTAGTTAAACAAAAACACCACCGCCAACTCCCACGCCTATGGCGATTCCTACGGCATTACCACACCAACTCTAACATTCACGTCATAAGCACCAACGGCACGGACAAGACACGACTCAAACACAACAGCCGTGATATTCAATCTGACTGTGGTTTATAGTTAGCAGAAATAGCCGTTCTGATATAGGTCTGGATTAAATTAAATGCAAGTTGGCAAAGATGTAAGAACTAAGATCACCCACCGACAAATCTTGCATATTCGAAGGCCGTCATCCAGGTTACGGGCTATGCAAAACGAGAGAGGCCAAATGGGAGCAGTGACGACTCTTCTCCCATGACTATATAATCCGTAATCCGTTTCCCTGTAGCCGCACTGAGTAGAATACCGCTTCTGTAGTGTCCCACTGCCAACAGGATTCCATCCCATCCATCTATTGGGCCCAGAATTGGGATGTCGTCCGGTGAAGATGGACGCAGTCCGCTCCATACCTTATACAGCTCCGCACCGGCTACCTCGGGCACAAGGTCAATAGCATTGGATAGTATTTCGGATATGCCTTTAATTGTTGTCCTGTCGTTAAAACCCGCGTCCTCGCTGGTTGTTCCGATGACGATGGAGCCGTCAGCTTTGGGCAGAAGGTATGATATTCCATGCCACACAAT
>Ga0114996_10009306_pt1 | contig 10782 bp, 8 predicted proteins | sample ArcticOcean_MG_C_4_FD_87039 | JGI IMG/M metagenome (GOLD analysis project Ga0114996, IMG submission 87039) | Marine microbial communities from western Arctic Ocean - ArcticOcean_MG_CB4_134 | ecosystem: Environmental > Aquatic > Marine > Oceanic | place: Arctic Ocean: Canada Basin | collected... | reverse complement strand
TAATGCGATGTCAAACTTTGTTGCTGATGCACCCAATGTGATTGGATTTAATCCTTTTACAAGATTGGTTGACCATATATTAAGGCTGGCCGGAATTGTCAAGTGAGCAATCAAAGCAGATTTTATGTCATGCTATGTGTTGTGATTAATAACAACATAAATTATAAAGTTATTATTTAGCCACCCTCCTTCGCATATTTATTCAGACTTTGACCCCCACGGGGGAGCCTACTTTCACTCGGCTATGTATTAATATAATCTCCCTTACACATCAAGCGGAATTTGGACTTTTTATCTCACTAGGTTTATACTAGATTTCAATATTGTTGTATATTAAAAATATCAATATAATTGGGAGTAATTATGGATCGCACGAAGATGTACGTTATCGGAGCTGTTGTAGTTCTTGTGATACTCTATTTAATTTATTAAATTAAATCGGTTAAATATTAATACACCATCCTTCTCATATCAGAGAGAATTTGGATAATTTTGAATGGTCTGAAAGCAAGAAGGGGTTTTTGATTTACGGCACTTCAAGAAGCGAACTACAAGAACTCAATCCCTAAAATCTGCTCCCAACACCAAAAACTCAAAGTAAAAGATCAGTGAATTATTATGTGTAGTATCGCTTATCTTGTATGTGATAATGTCTTCGCAATAATTGTTACGGGAGTGCCCTCATCATTCATATAGCCCTACATTTCATCGTTCCTGCTATTGTTGTTGGCTTGTTCTTTCGCAGTAACTGGAAGTTTGCCTATCTTGTGATGATGGTGACCATGCTTGTTGATATTGATCATCTTTTGGCAGTGCCGATTTATGATGCAACGCGCTGTGGTATTGGCTTTCACCCTCTGCACGGCTTTATTCCTATCGCTTTATATATGGCTTTTTGTTTTATTCCAAAGCTACGAATTATTGGCATCGGCTTGGTCATTCACATGGCTTTGGACTCCTTTGACTGCCAACTAACAAATGGGGTGTGGTTTATATCGTAATTAATATCACCTTTGGTTATTAGGCTGGGCACTGCCTACCTTTATGGGCACTATAATGGCTAAGACATTTCAAAAAATACCAGTGAAGCGAAAAAATTACTAAAAAAGCTCACGAGAATGGAAGTGATTCTGCAGAGGATATCTGTGGTTGTGAATTTTAGTTATTGAATAACTATTGATTCAGACAAATATCTACCCTCCCTCACACATCAAACGAAATTTTGAATTTAAAGAGCAACTTTGTAGCTGTCAGACTATCTTTTTGAGTTTGCCATTATCATTTGTATTACCGCTTGATTATTGGTTTGCGTGGAGAGTGAGTGATAATTTCCGGAGCACCAGTTGTAATTATTGCCGTCTCTCCGACAGCCATCGACAGACCTGTTTCACGATCATTCAATATCATATGAGTAAAAAAAGTCATATTTTCTTCCAAAACTAATGGATTACCCTCGAAAATAAGCGGCTCTTCCATCCATGTAGGTGGCCACATAGCACCCATTGTATAACCAGCAACTGTCAAAACCGCGTCGTGTTCATTGTGTTCTTCCAGCGTAGCTTTATAGATATCGAATAGCTCACCCACAGTAGTTCCGGGGCGCAGTGCCGCTTGAACTGCATCAAGGGCAATTACACTGGTTTTATGCATTTTAAGATGTCGGTCATTAATCTCAGGACCAGTAAGCACCACACCCATACACGCCACATGGTAATGCCTATACCCAAGTCCAAGCTCGAGTGTGACTTGATCATTCTCCGAGACATTTTTGCGTTTTGTTGTATAACGTAGGTTTAAGGCAGAATCGCCACTTCCAAAAGGAGGAATATGGGCAGGTAAGTCTGCATCAAGCCGAAAAAGCGTGTCATAAAAAGTGGCGTAAATATCACCTTCAAAAGCCCCAGGGTAAGTAACCTCGATAACCTTATCCATAACAATATCCATAATTTCACCAGCCTTACGAAAATAGCTCAACTCCTGTGGGCTTTTTACCAAGCGAAGTACGCGAATGAAATCGGGTGCAACTGCCAGGTTACACCAGCCATCTAATATTTCTTTAATTTCCAAAAATAGACGTGGCGTCAGACCCATTGTATCTACCTGGATGCCAATCTTTTTTCCTTCCATACCGAGTGAACGAAGCATATCTTTGATATGCTCGGCACGGGTTGAATCTTCTGTATCAGGAGAAATTCGCACATCCTCGCAGATTGATGAATAGGATAGGTTTCCCAAATCAGCCGGTCGTGCAAGGTGAGTCAAAGCACCATCTGTACCAATAAACATACTGCCGAAAATGCAAAACCCATCACTTTCGTAACCAGTTAGCCAATACATATCTTCGATTTTAAATAGCAGTAAACCGTCCAGCCCAAGTTCTTGCAAATGTTTGCGTGTTTTTTTCTGGCGTTGGGAGAATTCTTCTCGACTGAAATGGATATAGGGTTTAGGCATTGCTTGTTCACACACTATTTAATACATCGAATTGTACCACCCTCCTTTGCATGTATATTTAGACTTTGAAGTCACGGAAACTTTTTGTGCTTAGCTAAGTATTAATTTACCCTCCCTCACACATCAAACGGAACTTAGACTTTTGATCTTACTAGACTTATAATAGGTTCAAATTGATACGGAGTCTTGATGATAGGTACATCAGCTTTGTACTAGCCGATTAAGCGCCTTAAAGGTTTAAATAAATCACTCGGTAGAAGACTTCTTTGTCGACCCTTGGCTGCTATATCAGCTGCTTCTGCGTGTAAACAGGTGGCCAGGGCAAGGCAGTGATTATGATTTACACCTTGTGCTAGTAAGCCACCAATAATACCACTAAGAACATCACCCATGCCTCCTGTTGCCATTCCTGGATTGCCTGCAGTGCAAACACCGATTGTTGAATTAGCCGAGACACAAACTAAAGAGCCTGTGCCTTTTAACAGAACCTGAGCGTGGTACTTTTTGGCCATTTTTTTGACAGCGGAAAATCGGTCTTTTTGGATCTGTGAGGTCTCCACATTAAGCAATCTTGCCGCCTCTTTTGGGTGTGGGGTGAGTACATAGGGGTGATTCATAGTATTTAACTGGATCTGTTCACGAGCAATAAGATTGAGAGCATCGGCATCTAAAATGCTTGGAATATCAGCTTTTAAAGCACAATTCAGCATTTTTCTCGACCAGAGTGATTGCCCCAACCCAGGACCGATAATAAGCACACTGGCTTTTTTCAATAGAGTTTGCAGAGCCTCGCTTGAATCAACAGCATGTGCCATAATTTCAGGTCGTCTAGCCACAATTGTACTGATGTGTTCTTGACGTGTGGCAACACTCACCAGTCCTGCGCCAGTTCTAAGCGCGGCCTCGGCTGCCAATAGGCTTGCGCCAGCATAGCCATAATCTCCACCAACGACTATAACATGGCCATAGTTGTTTTTGTGGGAACTGGCCTGTCTAGGCTTCAAATGCCTTAATAGCGAACTTAACTGCAGTTTTATTGCCACTGGCTGGATTTCATCAAAGATGGTGGATTTTTCTGCTAAGTCTTGGTAGACAATTTTGCCGCAGTAATCTGGCCCATGATTTGTGAATAATCCTTGCTTAAGTCCAATGAAACAAATTGTTGTTTGCGCTTTCACACATATATTATCAACATCACCTGTATCGGCATTAAGGCCAGAGGGTAGGTCAACAGCAACAACTACTAGATTGCTGTTGTTGATTAACTCAATGGCATCACAGTAGGTGCGCCTCACTGGGCCTTTTAAGCCAGTACCTAGGAGAGCGTCAACGATGACACAATCTTCCAACACCATCTCCGGCGAGAAATCGACCATTGGAACGCCTGCTTTATTGGCAATTTCATAGGCGCGCTTGGCATTACCTTTTAATTGCCGAGGTTGTTTGAGATGTATTAATTGGACCGCAATGCCTTTTTCTTTTGCAAGCGTTGCAATAACGTAGCCATCACCACCATTGTTCCCTGAGCCGCAGAAAACCGTGACGGCATGTTTGCGATAGTGCTGAAGAATGTGTTTGAAAACCGCCATTCCGGCGCGTTGCATCAATTGTAAGCCGCTGATATTGTCTCTATCAATTGCTAACCTATCCAGTGTGCGCACTTGATCGCAGTTATAAAGATAATTGTCCTGCTTATTGGCCATGCTCGTGCAACCTGTATTCTCGCCTCCGGATACCATGGTAGCATAATTTGTGGTAAGGGGCTATGTGGGTAAGTATTTGAATACCCTCCCTCACACATCAAACGGAATTTGGAAAAATATAATATTCTAGGGGCAATTACTTTCGAATTATTTAATGTACAAAAATAGTCAACCCAATTTAGAATTTTATTTTTTATACCTTTCCGCTTCTTCTGAGCCACCTGTTGCTGTACCTTTAGTATAAGAGTGAGCGCCCATACCTGCAAGATCTCCGTCTTGAACAATCAAATATTGATTTCTTATCTTTTCACCATCAAATAGACACTCTAATATTTCCCTAACTCCATCAGCATATCTTGCCTGTGCCGATAATGATGTGCCCGAAGTGTGTGGCGTCATACCATGATTGGGCATGGTCCTCCAAACATGGTCATTAGGTGCCGGTTGTGGGAACCAAACATCACCTGCATATCCACTTAACTGACCAGATTCTAATGCTCTAGCAATAGCATCTTTGTCACAGATTTTACCTCTAGCAGTATTGATTATATAAGCACCTTGCTTACACTTACTGATTAGATCATCATTGAACATATGTTCTGTTTCAGGGTGGAGTGGACAACTTATATTAATAACATCACATACGCCAACTAATGATTCTACTGAATCGTGGTATGTTAGGTTTAATTCTTGTTCTTGTTCAGGGCTTAACCTGTGTTTATCAAAATAGTGAAGATGTACATCGAATGGATGCATCTTTCTTAACATATCATAACCGATACGGCCTGCAGCGATTGTACCTATGTGCATACCTTCTACATCATAAGATCTTTGAACAGCGTCAGCGATATGCCATCCACCATCATTAACTATTTTATATTGAGTATGATAATCTCTAACTAAAGATAATATCATCATAACAATATGTTCTGCAACTGACCTTGAATTACAATAGGTTACCTCAACTACATCAACGTTATGGTCCATTGCTGCCTGTAAATCTACATGGTCTGAACCAATACCGGCAGTAATTGCCATTTTTAGATTAGGAGCTGATTCCATTTTCTCTCTTGTTACATAGTAAGGCCAAAATGGCTGTGATATAACAATATCAGAATCAACTAATTCTCTATCAGCCGTACAACCTTCGCCATCTTTGTCAGATGTAACTACTAATGTGTGGCCTCTATCTTCTAAAAACTTTCTTAAACCTAATTCACCAGATACACAACCTAGTAATTCTCCTGGTGTAAAGTCCCTTCCTTTAGGATTTGGTAGTGTCATACCATCAGGATATTTGTCTAGTACAGGTAAATCTTTTAATGGATAACTCGTAGGCATTCCACCTGTAGGGTCATCATATAATACACATAATATTTTCATCGCGTACTCCTGCTGTTTTTAGATCAATATTACACCTTTTTGGATTTTTGACCTATCTATATTTATACTAGGTCCAAATTAGCGTGAAATATCTTTTTACCTCATTAATATTCCTAAAGAAAAAGTAGTTTAAATGTAGTGATGAAAGGGCAAGTGTGCTATACTGTATTGTTGGTTTTTATCTGCATCGAGCACAAGACCGAGATAAGCAACTGTGAAGTTGTATTTATCGGTGAAGCTGCTGTTTTCTGAGGAGCCAACTGTAGGTTTGGATCTGATCGTTCACCTGCAAGTCATGAAGTTATTAGCCGATATCTTAGAAGAGCAGCGGAGAGTTTCCTGATGACAATTCATTTATTAAAGAAAGTGGCTGACTCATGCCTAAGGATGGGGATGCTGAATAATATTAGGAGTAACTAAAAAAAGTGAATCAACATTTGTTATTTACACCGGGCCCAGTCAATGTGGCTCAGAATGTACGAGAGGCTATTTGTAAACAAGATATTTGTCATCGTGAAATCGATTTTAATTATTTGTTACAAAGTATTGAGAATAAATTACTTACACTCTTCGAGATAAAGAATACAGCGGATTATCGAGCGGTAGTCATTACCGGCTCGGGAACTGCCGCCAATGAATCAATGTTGTCATCAGTTGTTGGAGGGAAGAATATTCTTATTCTGTCTAATGGCGAGTTTGGCGAAAGACTACACAACATATCTAAGATTCATAATGAAAATACTTTTTTACTGGAATTTAACTGGGGAGAAAAACTGAGCCTGAAAAAAATTGAAGATTTTTTGCAGATACAGAAGATTGATGTCATTGCCATGGTTCACCATGAAACCAGTTCTGGCATGTTAAATCCTTTGGAAGAAATCGGCAAACTTGCAAAATCATATGGTGCGATATTTATTGTCGACTGTGTAAGCAGCGCAGGCGCAGAAATAATTGATCTGGAAAAATGCCACATTGCATTTTGCTCAAGTTCGAGTTCAAAGGCAATCGGCTCTTATCCGGGATTGTCTTTTGTGGTTGGTCAAACTAAAGAGTTTGAGAAATTAAAGACTCTTGCCATTAAATCGATGTATCTTAATTTGTATAAATTTTATGATTTTATAAGAACTTTTTCGCAGACACCGAATACACCAGCGGTGCACTTATTCTATGCTCTAGAGCAAGCGCTATCCAATATACTCAACGAAGGTGTTGTAAATCGCTATGCCGATCTGAGAGACAAGGCCAATATGTTAAGACAAGGTATGATGAGTCTGGGGCTTAAGTTTGTAATTAATCAGAAAGACATGTGCTCGGTATTAACCACTGTTTATAGTCCATCGCATATCGATGTTGGGGTTTTGCGGCATAAATTGCGCGAAAAATCCATTATTATCTACGAGGGAAAAGGTTACTTTAAGAATCGTGTTTTTCAGGTTGGAAATATAGGGGAATTGTCTTTTACTAATATCCAATATTTTTTGGATTCTCTGAAGAAGGTATTGGATAGTTTTGAGCCGATTGAAAAAATATTACCCAGTGTTGAACTGGTTAGGAAAACACGTATTGTTGGAACCAGCAGTCAAATCCCGAAACTCATTCCTGAAATTGAAAAAATCAGTGCCGATCTTCTGATATCGGAAGAGAGACTGTGAATGAAAAACTGACTCGCTTATGGGCGACGAAAACAAAAGATGACGAATGGTGGTCTTCTTTTGTCACATCGCCTCTGGCTATTGCGCTTAATTATCTCGTTGTCGATATTAAATGGTTAACGCCGAACTTAATCACGCTCATTTCTTTTATTACTGCAATCATAGCGTCGCTACTTATTGTTGTTGGCGGTAGTGCAAATTTTGTCAGTGCTGCAGTGCTTATCCATTTGAGTCATGTTTTTGATTGCATGGATGGGCAAATGGCGCGTTATCGAAAAGCAACCTCGTTATCAGGTGGTTTTTATGACAAGTTGACCGACCAGATCCAGGTTACCCTATGGTTTGGAGCGGTAGGATACGCCGCTTACAGACAGACTAATGATGTCATACCAATACTTTTGGCGTTTACTGGTGTTGCTTTTTATTCCCTGAGAGGCTACGTAAAATACGTCATTATTTATACAAAAATGTCACAAGATAGTAGCTTCTTGGAAAAACTTGCTATACAAGACTCTAGCGCAAAAAAAGAAGATGTTGCAGGTCTCGGCTTTGGCGTTTTGGCAAACTTACGATGGTTTTTTAACGAACAGCGGAAAATTATTGCCTTCAACGAAGGCGTTTTCATCTTTATGTTATCGCTGGCTTTGATACTTAATGCGCTGGTGCCGATGCTTTGGGTGTTCGCTGTCAGTCAACTTTTTTACGGTCTTGCTCGGGGAATGCAGCGAGGACGGCAGATAGAGCTCAACCGAAAAATCTGTGTTGAAAAATAATTATCTATAAATAATGAAAAAGTAAGTATGAACTTTGTTGTCATATTTGGTCCTTTGGCTGTTGGGAAAATGACAGTTGGTCAGGAACTGGAGAAAATAACCGATTTAAAATTATTTCATAATCATATGACGATCGAAGTGATTTTGCCATACTTCGATGAGAAATCTCCAAGTTTTAAAAAATTGGTAACTGAATTTCGAATTAAGATGTTTGAAGAGGTGGCTAAAAGCGATTTAGCCGGGCTGATTTTTACTTATGTTTGGCAGTTGGACTCAATTAGCGATTGTGATTTTATCAATACCATAGTGAACATATTTGAACGTGCAAATGCCACAGTCTGTTATGTGGAGCTTGAAGCCAGTACCGAGGAAAGGCTTAAGCGCAACATATCGCCAAACCGATTGCGATACAAACCATCAAAAAAAGATTTTGACGCCTCTGAAAAAGAATTGTTAGAAACAGATCGAAAGCATATCCTAAACTCGGATAAGGGTGAATTTCGTAACAAAAACCATTTAAAGATTAATAACACAGAATTAAACGCAGAGAGGGCGGCCGAAATAATTAAGGAAAGGTTTAATTTATAAATATGAAAAATAAAAGCAGCAAAATTAAGGCAGTCATTCTAGCAGCAGGAGTCGGCTCAAGAATCAGGCCGTTGACCGATAATTGTCCCAAAAGTCTGTTGGAGATAGGCGGTAATACAATTCTGGAAATGATGATTTCTAATATTCAGAGTTGTGGAATTAACGAAGTTGTTTTTGTGGTTGGCTATTTACAAGAAAAAATAAAGGATTATGTAAACAAACAGTTTCCGGATTTAGACGCCCATTTTGTCACCAACGAAAGATACTTTGAAACGAATACTGGGTATTCTCTGATGTTAGCCAGGGATTGGATTCAAGATTCAACTTTTATCAAGTTTGATGCGGATGTGGTATTTGATAAAAAGATCCTGACGAAACTTATTGAATGCGAATATGAAAATTGTTTATGTATTGATAAAAACATTAATCTTGATGCTGAAGAAATTAAAGTCATTCTTGATAACAAAAACAGAGTTGTCAAGGCCAGTAAAACAGTTAATCCTAAAGATGCCATCGGTGAATCCATAGGGATTGAAAAAATTGGTGGCGAAACTGCGAAACTTTTGTTCACAGAGTTAGCAATAATGATGCAGGACGAGCAAAATCATCAAGAATATTACGAAGGTGCGTATGAGAGGTTAATTGCTAAATTTGTGCCATTTTATGCTTTGGATATTTCAGGACTCAAATGGACTGAAATTGACACCAAAGAAGATTTTGTGCTGGCAGAAAATATATTTAGTCAGAGTACTTAGAGTAGTAATATAGCTTAAAAAAAGGACTTGTTAGTGACTTTCTAGTAGAGCGAAGACAGTCAGGCATCGGCTAAGGGAAGGGGTATTAATCTCTGAGTTCTACTGTTAATCTCATTTTAAATCTCCTATATCTATGGCTAACTATATAAATAATATATATCGAGCAAAAGCTACTCCAACTCACCCACTTGTGAGTGCTATAGGTCGGATATGCCAAAGACTTTATTCTTTAGTTAAGCAAAGACTCCACTAAGCATTTACGAAGTCCACATAGTGGGGTTATAGCGTTCAAACTTCCCAACTATTCCCATTAGATAATCAACTCAATAAATCATCAATAGCCTTGCCTATATCGGTGAATAATCCTTGCTCATTACCATGCTCTTCTTTTTGTTCTTTGAGCCATTTTTCAATGTCGCTTTTGAACCATCTATTATTTCGTCCATATTTCTTTGGTGGTGGAAAATCACCTTTATCTATCATTTTAAATAACCTAGTTCTTTTAAAACCAACAATCTCGCTTACTTGTTTTTCAGTTAATAGCTTATCCATCATTTGATTATCTCACTTTCAGCTTGAATTTAGTTACACTTTGAAGGTACGGGGTGGGTGGCTCATTGCTCTTGGCTATGTATTAATAAACTCTTTCTTCTCATGCTAACAAGCAGTCCTTAATTAACTAAAAAAATATTGAACTATCTTCTGCGGATTTTGGAGTGATCAAGTTGTGACAATTTATTAATCCCCATAAGCATCATATTGCGCTTAAGTTCAGCTTCAAACCTAGACAATACAGCCTCTACTCCAGTTTGTCCAGCTGCAGCCAGCCCATATAAATAAGGTCTGCCCATCGAACAAGCGTTTGCTCCAAGTGCTAACGCCTTAAGGACGTGAGTTCCACGTCTTATGCCACCATCACATATGATCTCTATCTTGCCACCAACCGCATCTACAATATCGCTCAATAAGTCAAATGGTGCAGGGCTACAATCTAACTGCCTACCACCATGATTACTAATCATAATAGCGCTTGCACCAATATCGACAGCACGTTTCGCATCTTCAATTGACATTACACCCTTAATGGCAAATGGACCGCCCCAGGCTTCAATAGCTTTTTGTGCATCATCCCAACATAGGTTGGTGTCAAATTGTGAGTTGATATAGTCAATAACCGACAAGGATTCTTTACTGCCTTTTTCAGTTTTGCCTTCTAAGTTTGAGAGCTTAAATCCCTCATGAGTGAGATAGTTATATACCCAGCGTGGTCGTATTGCGAAACTTAGTAAGCTAGAAGGGGTAAATTTAGGTGGCATAGTCATACCTGTTCTCAAGTCTCGTTCCCTATTGCCAGCAACAATGGTGTCAATGGTTAAGCATAACGATGTAAATTTTGCTTTTTTGCATCGCTCAATAAGTTCATAAGTTAGACCTCGATCTTTATGAATGTATATTTGAAACATCTTAGGACTGC
>Ga0114996_10009303_pt1 | contig 10783 bp, 8 predicted proteins | sample ArcticOcean_MG_C_4_FD_87039 | JGI IMG/M metagenome (GOLD analysis project Ga0114996, IMG submission 87039) | Marine microbial communities from western Arctic Ocean - ArcticOcean_MG_CB4_134 | ecosystem: Environmental > Aquatic > Marine > Oceanic | place: Arctic Ocean: Canada Basin | collected... | reverse complement strand
TTGTTGATCGAGAAGCAAAGGCATCGTCTCCTTCCTGAGGTTTCGTGAAGGGGGGGACGCGAACGGGGGAAAGATAACCCTATACGCAGATGATCGGTATATTATTTCTTGGGAGTTACCTAAGAACTGAAATTAACGTGGATCTCAACATGTTGGACCACCAGCGCTGGATTTATGCGCGCATCGCGTCGGACCAAGCCAATCTGGACCGTGTGTACGCCGCGCCCTAACTGTAGCGCCGTGAGGTCCCAGACCAGCCAGCTATTCTCGTCGACCTCGGATGGGTCGCCGGTGTTTTCGGCCGTGGCATTGCGCACTGTGGCCGCTCCAAGTAGGGCGCCATCCAACTTTACTGCCACCTCATCGTCAGGCGCCCAATGCGCCATTTCGAGGTGCAATTCTACTGCCTGCGCCGAGGCCGCATCGTACAGCGGCAGGTGGAATATGGGCCCCTCGCCGGTCAGGGTGGGATAGAGCGTCACCGGGGTCTCCCCATAGATGCGATCGTCGCGATCGGCCCCGGCCCGTCCCATATTATTTGGTCCGATAAAGCGATGCAGTGACGCATAGATTTTGTCTTTGCCTTCGAGCGTGTCCACCGCCCCCATCGTGCTCAACAGCGACCGATGTGTCGCGGCATTGCCGTGCCAATTAAAAACGTAGATGCCGTCGGCGCCGCGCTGATAATATTCGTACGCTGCCGCACTAAACCACGCCTCGCGCCACTTGCCGTAAGTAAGCAAACGCTTGGCCTGCTGGCGCCCGTCGCTGTCAAAACCGCCGTAAAACTTGATCCCCCGCTCTTTGAGCAAGGCGCTAAAGTCCTCTACCTCCGCCCCCGGGTCCGTCCCCGAATTACCGCCGCAGATAACGATATCGCAAAGCCCCTCCTGCGCCCAGGTTTCAATGTCGTAGCCAATGCGCCGACACGATTCTAGCGTGGTGGCAACGCGCACTGCCACCCGCAACGGTCGGCCGCGCTGGCGCCCGATCTCATCGGCCATTTTGCGGATGGCGCGCTGCAAATCCGTGACTGCGTAGCGCAGCCGGTAGGCGTCGTCGGCCGGCAGGTGGAAAGCGTGGCGCTGCCAATCCAATTCGACCCCGTCCCAATCGGCCAAACGACAGGCCTCAGTCACCAACGCCAGCATATGCTGCCGCACCTCGGGAATGGCCATATTCCACGAAGTCGAAGCCCAGCGCGGCGCCTGCTCCGTGCCCAAGACCCATTCGGGATGCTCTTTGCGCAGCCGCGTCAGATTGCTGCGCACGGCCGTGGCCAGATCCTCCGGCACCAGATCGCGAAAGTGATTGTCGTTCATGCGAATGGAAGTATAGACGGCCATGCCCAACTCGTGCCCGCGCTGCACCATGGCGGCGTGTGGATCGTCGCCGCGCTCAAACATCGCCCTAATGTTCTCCACGTGGGTCATCTCGCGCACCGACTTGTATTTTCTGTCGACCGTATCGCCCACCATTTCGACCACCGCCGACGGCCAAGTGGCCTCGTGCGTGCCCATGCACCAGCACAGTGCCCCCACCTGGGTATTTTCTAGCGGTGCATATACTTTGTCGACAAATTGCTCTAGCGACTGGGGATAGGGGGAATAACCAAACGGCGCCCCATCCCAATTGTACATGACACCGTAGTCTAACTCGCTCATAGGGTCACTCCTGTAATCCAGCGAGGATGGCGTGGGCCAATTCCATGGTTTTTACCGCCTCGTCCAAATTGGCCGCCGGCAATTCAATCGGCCGGTCCTCTTTGACGCAGTCGATGAAATAGCGGTCTTCTACTTCAGTGCTGGTTTCGTCGACCGGATCGAGGGGATGTTGCTCGCCATCGCATACCACCACACCGCCGCGCACCCCTTCGAGATAAGCCGAAATGCCGCAACCGTGGATCTCGTAGCGTTCCAAACGCGCATCGGTGGTGTAATTGGCACAGATCTGGGCAACACAGCCATTTTCAAAAGCGATAAGTGCAGCGTGCACATCTTTATAGGGCGAGTTACTGCGCCGCACCACACTGTGCACTTCGGCCACTTCAGAACCTGCCATGGCGCGCACTACATCAATGGAATGAATCGGCGATTCCAACAACATATTGTCCAAAACTTGTGCAGGAAAATTGCCTCGCTCTTCTAAACCTTTAATATTCTTGTGGAATTCACCCAGCAATTGCACAATCGGCCCGCGCTCCTCGACGCGCCGACGCGCCTGGGTGATGAGCGGATGAAAACGCCGGTCCCAGCCCACCATGCCCTTGGCACCGCTGCGCTGCGCTGCCTGGCGCAGCCCCTTGGTCTCGGCGATTTCCAGACCCGGCGGTTTTTCCAAGAGCGTGTCGATACCACTCTCTAATAGAGGCAAGGCTGCCACGGCGTTGAGATGGGCTGGCGTCGCAACCACAGCGGCATCCAACTCTTCGGCACTGAGCATCTCCTCGATGCTGGCGTAGCGCCGCTCGATACCAAATGCTGCACCGGCCTTATCCCGTCCCTCGACTAGCGGATCGCAAATAGCGATCACATCGACATCCTCGAAACCCTGCAATACTTCTATATGTCCCCGACCGCGTCCCCCACAACCTACGACAGCCGCGCGCACCTTAGCCATTTTTCTCTCCGCTTACTTTAGTTGATTTCTATAAATTCATCGACGAAACGGGTGTATGCTTGTGGTTTGGGTTTCTCTTTGTCTGCTTCCCGCACATATTGAATAGAGCTGACGCCCAACAACGCCCGAGGCAAGATCATACTGCGCGCAAAACCTGTCAATTCAGTAGAAGAGGCCGTGGCCATGACCGGATCCGGCCCGCGCTCGAACCACGACCCGCCCGGCTCTATAGTCGTCGTCTTCCCTTCGCTATCAATGACGATCTCGCCCTGCAGCAAACAACGAATGCCAGGACCTGGATGGGTATGGGTATAGGCGATGCCACCCAGCGGAAAATCGACGCGGTCACAGCGCAGCAGATATTCGCCACTGGGGTCCAAGTCGATCTCCCGACACTCTTTGAGCGTGGATATACCGGCGATGACCCCATCGTCCTCTATAGGCAAATTCAACAATTCCCAGCGCCACAAACGCGCCCCCTCAGAGCCTGCAGTTAAACTACAAACCCCTGCACCAAACCAGGCGCTATTGGGTTGATACGTGTTCTCTACGCCGTCTGCAGCAACGCCGACACTGCCCTCGACCACGTAGATAATTCGATATCCACGCGGCAATTCAGCGACGCTCCCACCGCTGACCACTCGATCTTCTAACAAACGCAACGCATGTGTACTCATTACTTAACTCAACCTCCTGGTATATACAGACTGCGGTCCGCCACCGGCAATTCGACCCGCATTCCTCCCTGTAGATGCGAGTGCACCAGCCCGAATTGCACCTCTACCGATTGCATGGTGATATCAATATTTCCGGCGGTGCGCTCCCCCGTCTCCAATTGGCGTATGATGTCGCGGATGGTACACACGGTCGGCCCCTCGCCACCGGGCCGAATCATTTTTTCGTCTACCTCGCCACCGCGCCCACCGCGGCGCACGCAGAGCAGTTCGCCGTTATCCCAGGAATAAGCTCTGCCCTCGGTGCCGGATACTTCTACGTCGAAAAATCCGCTAGCTGGAATAAAAAGCCCCTCGGCATTATTGGCATAACCGACGCGAAAAAAATCCACCATGGGATCGGCGATCTCCTCGCCCTCAGGTGGCTCATAGGCGTGCTTTTCGGCGTTGTAGGACGGATAAGCGCGCGGCCGTTGTTGCGCCGCATCGCCTATGCGTGGATCGCCAGCCGCCATCAGACGCCCCTCGACCCAGGTGGGCGCCGGATCGCCCAAAAGCATAGCTACCAGGTCCAGCGTGTGTGGATGGTGTTTGATCACATCGGTAAAAGAATACATCATGACGTGGCGCGGTTCGCCAATCTGGCCGGCAGCAATCGCCTCGCGCATGCGTTTGTAACCGTCGTGGTGTCGCCGCATCGCCCCCCAATTAAACGCCACATCATTGGCTTTCAGGGCCGCCGTAATACGATCGGCCGCCGCCAGCGAAGCGCACAGGCCTTTTTCGGAATAAATGCCGCGCACCCCATTCTCGGCGGCAAAGATAATGGGCTCAGCTCGCGCCCACGACGGCGTGGTGATACTAACGATGTCGGGTTTCTCCTTTTCGATCATCTCGCGATAGTCGAGGTAGGTATTGGAAAAATCAAAACGCTGGGCAAAACGCTGCAAGCGCTCTTGGCCGCGGTTGGCAATGGCCACTACTTCGGTTTCTTCAATAGCCTGGTAGGCACTAAAATGGCCGTAGGGCATGGAAAATTGATTGGGATCTAACTCGTCTTCGATCAGGCCGCCCATACGGCCGGTGCCAATGACGGCAACTTTGTATTTTGCTTCTCCCATTGCAGTTCTATTCTCCTTTTTTGCGCGTTGCGTACACCGGACTGCTCCATGCCCGAGCCTGATCGACCTGAACTACTCGCACCCAATAGGCACATGCTCCTTCTATATCTTCATCGTCTACAAAGGCGAGTTGCGCTTGCTGTGGCCCGTCTTCGCGGGGGGCAAGCCCGACGCTCACTCGCCGTCCCACCCCGCCGGCGTCAACAGTTAATGGAGCCGCGACCACTGCGCCCAGCTTAAATTCAAACGCACTGGGACCCGACGAAAAAACACACTGCGTCTGCGCCTCGCCAACTATCTGGCACGAAAACCCCATGTCGTTGCCCGCCGTCGCCGCTTGCCATACCACTCGTCCAGCCGCGTCGATCTCCACTACATCGCAAGGGCTCTGCAACCCAATTGCCTCGAGCGCCTGCACCTTGCCGTCCATCACTTCAAGGTTACCGTCCCAGATGACGCGCTGTACGTGCGCCGTGCCTTTGTCTTCAGTCCCCCCCCACAACACCCGCAATCTAGCGGCACTAGCCACTGCTATCTGCCAACTGTGTATGACCTCTGTACCGCGCAGTAAATCGACCCGTTCGAGCGCCGCCGTACCTTCTACTTGCACAGAAATATCGGGGCTTCCCCGCACCATGCCTTCCTCGCCCATGCCATATCCACTGACCTCGACCCAGAGACGAATGCGCGCGCCGCTGGTGGCATAACAGCGCCGCGCTTTAAATGCTTCCCAGAGCCCTTGGCGCGTCAAATCTTCTGCGTACACCCCAGTCAGGCCGCTGCGCACATTGCGCGTCAGGCGCCACCCCGGATGACACGCCCCCGGCCGCGTCATCACCCCGTCCGTTCCTCCGGTAATACCCACCTTATAACCGCGATTCAGCGCCTCTTCGATAAACCATTCGGAGGTGCCGTGGGTTGAATGAATTTCAGCCAGCGGTTCGATGGCCGGCTCGTGCCAGGTCAAATTAGTCGGCCGCCCCCCCACGTGCAGATTGAGCAAAACTTCTTCTTGCCGCAGCGCCGCGTGCAGCTCCGGTGCCGTGGGCAAATCGGGCTCTGGATCGGGCTCAGTCTCAGTGAAGAAACGACCCGAGCGCCGCAACCGTTCTTCATCGCCGCGATATATAATGTTTCGATCTCCCCCATCTTCGGTCGGCGGACTCCACTCGCACCCCAGATAAGAAACAAAACGACCGTCCTCGTTGTACTGGTGACTCACCCGCCGCACATAAGCCCAATCCTCCAGCGTCACATAATGATCGTTGGCCTGCTGACTGGCGAATTGCAATCCAGCCGCATCGCGGGCAAAATCGAAGTGCTCTTCCAATTTGCCCGCGCCGCACCCCGTATCCGTCTGTCCCGAGTGCAGATCGCCCCAAAACAACTGCCGCGGCGGCTTCTCCCCTAGTACTCGTAGTGGATTGCTCTCGGTAATAAGATCGCCCGCTCTAGCAATACAGCGGCAGGTCCCGACTCGATCTATAGACACTTTGAAATGATATACCGCCGGATATTCCAACACCTCTACCGCATCAATACGCTGCTCATCACCATCCTGTGCAAGGCACAATTCGGGCCCCTCCCCGGCCAGTCTTGCAGGATTGCCCCATTGGTCCTCACCCCTCACAATTACCGTGGCCATCTCCCCCGCCACCACTTCTGCAGGCGCAATGGCCACCAAACGCACCGCTGCCCCCGCGTTAATATCAAAAAAAGGTGGATCGGGTAAACGAATCCAATCATCATCGCCGCCGGCCCTGACCAGCATGAGGAAACCAGCATCCCGGGCCACCAATGTCGGTGCCCTCCACCCCGCGTCTCCTCTCTCGCCGCAAACCACTTCGACCCGATCCCCCGCCCGTAAACAGCCCTCTTTGACCCGCAATTCAATATGATGATGCCAGGGGTCAAAACCACCGCGGCGATGATAAACCACCTCAATCTCTGCCGCCCCCACTGGCACCGTCGCAGCCAGATACCCGTCCGCCGTTGCATCGTCCGTCTGCAAATCGGCCCAATCGATCGGCCAGCGCCAGGCAATAGCTAAGCCGCCGCCCACACCAAACTCCAGCTCTCCAATGTCAAAAGCAAAACGGACAACGACCTGCTGCCCCGCCACCAGTGGATTTGGCAAATCGCAATGGCCGCGGCCATGCGCCCGCCAGCGCTCTTCATCTGCCATCGCCGCCATATGCTGCACGACAAAGCCGCCGGGTTTACAACTGGTCAGCCGCATGTGTTTATATCTCGTCGAGGGGATAGACTTTGCGCCCCAAATTCTGAAAACGCACGTGTCCACTTTCTGGATTCTGAGCCGACGGCTCAGACACATTGTAGATGGCGCCAGCAAACTCCTCAAACCCCGCCCTAAAGTGCGCCGCCGACTTAATGCCGATATAAGACATCTGGCGCGGCTCTAAACCCATGCTCATAGCAAAAGCCGTATCAAACGGTTGCTCGCGCTCAGTCACCAACAATACATGCACCCCATCCTGCCGAATATGCGCCGAGGGCCCCATTACCTTCTCCAAACCGTGGTTGCGCGGCCCACTGTAAAAAAAACGCCCCTCCTCAGAAAACGCCACCACCTCGGCGCGCATGCTTACCGGCTTCCCTTGCATGGGCGACGACTTACCTCCCACAGCCAATTCCAATGTCGCACCAACACCGGCTTCCCTGCATTGATCCACCGCTTCTGGATCTACCGTGTACAGCACACAAGCATCCTGCAAACCGGCTTCGATAAAAGTCCGCAACATGCCCGTACTATCGCCGGGCGATCCTCCACCGGTATTGTCCCACGCATCGGCAAAAATGACCGGATATTTGCCCTCCTGCTGCGCCACTTGCAACGCTTCCTTCGTCGTTGGCCGCGGCGAATGCCACTGTGCCCGCCGCTCCCAGACCCACGCTGCCAACTCGTCGGCGCAGCGCTGTGCCAGCTCTGGATCGTCGTCCGTGGCCACATAGACCGAAGCACCCATCTCCGGCACATCGGCCAACGGGAAACAGGTGGCCAGTGAGCCGCAAATCACCCCAGGCAGTGCCTCAATGCGGTGCAATTCGGCAATAGCCTCACGCATCGGCGAGTGGGCCGTGACCTGGTTGGTGCCCCACATCAGCGGAATTTGGTGCAATGCCATGGTCGGCTTGAGTCCGTGGCGCAATATGCGCTCCAATACATCGGTACATTCGATGCTGCGCTCGACCTGATCGATCTCGGGATAGGTCTCGCGCCCAATCAGCACATCGGCCAATTCCACCATGGCATGCGACATATTGGAGTGTATATCCAACTGCGCCAGAATCGCTACATCGGGCCCTACTAGCTGGCGAATAGCCCCCAGAATATGACCGTCGCCATCGCCAATACCTTCGGCCACCATAGAACCGTGCAATTCTAACAAAACGCCGTCGATCTCTCCAGCCGCCTCAATCGCCGCCAGGATATCCCCCAGAATTTCATCAAAGATAGGCCGCGGTGTCGGGGCACTGGGATGGGCATTGGCAAACACCGTGGAGATCAGTTCAAAGCCGTGCTTCTCCGCTCCCTGGATAAAACCGCCGATGGCCGTACCGGTGCCAGCGAACTTCTCCAGGATTTCTGCCCCCTGCAAATACCCCATGCGCTGCTCGCGATAATTGGCCCAAGTCGTCTGCACCGGCGTAAAGGTACTGGTTTCGTGTGCAAAAGTGGCGGTAATAATTCTGGGTTTTGCAGCCATATCTCCTCTGTTATTTGTACGAATCCGCGATAACCTGGCGCAGGTGTTTTACCGCCATAGTCACACATTCCTCATGGCTGGACGTATTGCGGTCGCCCAATTCAAAAACCAGACCGATGGTACCGTTAAAATTGACCGCTTGCAAAATTTCCAATACCCGGTTATAGTCGATCCATTCTTCCCGACCGCTGTCGATATTATAAATCTTGGCGCGCACATACGTAGTGTGGGGAGCGGTGGGTTCGAGATAATCTTTGTAGAGGTCGACGTTGGGATCAAACTCGCCGCGCGGATGTGAGCCAATAGCATTGAACCACTGCCCGGTGTCCATAAGAAAACTGAAATTGGGCCGCTCGGTCTCGCGCAAAATCCGCAATACCTGGTCGGCGGTCATGGCAAAACTGCCGTTGTTGTGATTTTGCACCGCCACGTGCACCCCCTGCTTGGCAGCATAATCGCAGATCTCCTGAAAACTCGCAATCATCGGCCCCCAGAACGCCTCCTGCTCTTCGACCGTATCGGGCCATTTGTAGCGCGCAAAAGCGCGCATTACCTGTGCACCGAGGAAAGCCGTGGTATCGACATCTTCCTTGCCCTTCTGCATGCGTTGATCGGCCTCTTCTGGCAGGCCAACAAACGAACCACCGCCGGTATAACCGATGTTTAGTCCATTTTTGTGGCACAGTCCTTTGAGATAACGCAAGTGATCGTGGTCGCGAGCCATGCCTGAGAGGTGGAAATCGACGGTGTCGAGCTGCAGCTGTGCAGCAAAATTTATGACGCCTTCAATAGTTGTGTCGGGGGTTTCGCGTGCCATCATGCCTAATCTTATCATTATTACACCTTTTCGTTTTGGATGTTTCGGAACGCTACACTTTAAAAGGCTTATTGGAGCCTGTCAAGCAGATGGGGGAATTATTGACTGTGAGTTAACGAGGCGCGCCTTTGCTCTTAGCCGCCTGATCGAGTCGTGTCAAGGCCCCTTGCAATATGCCCATTGGCTCGCCGATACAAAGGAAATGATATCCTTCTTGTGCCAAACGCTCCCCATCGCCAATACGCCACATCGTCTTGCCCACTTTTTCTCCTGCCTGTCGAATCTGCAATACCGCAGCTTCTACCTCTTCGTGATCCATATGGAAACACACACCCAGATCGGCAGAGAGATCGTAGGGCCCAATACCAATGGCCGTAGTAATCTCGTGGGCGGCAATCTCCGCCGCATGGTCCACCCCGACCCGCGTCTCTATCTGCGGCACAACAATAAAATCGTCTTCCACCTCCTGCTTCCAGGTATCGTAATAGAAATCCTTCACCCAATAATTGCCCGGACCTCCAGGACGCCGCCGACCCCGCGGCGGCATATAAATACTGTCGCGCACCTCGTCGAGCGCTGCCGCCGATTCTACACTAGGCAATAAAAAACCACAGGGGCCGCGGTCGATGGCCTGGCGAATCGTCGCATAGGCCGTGTCGATCGGCCGGATCAACACCGGAAAATCGACCATGCGCCCCAGAGCACAAACGCGGGCGACCATGTCGTCGCTATGGGCGCCGTGTTCTTGGTCGGCTATGAGATAGTCTATACCGGACCGCTGCGCGTATTCTATCATCTCCGGCCACAATTGGTCCGTTGCTAAAATCCCGGTAGTAATCTCTCCTCGGGCCACTTTCTCTTTGAGTTTTTTCGCTGCTTGCATGCTCCTCACTCCTTAATCAGACTCATGGCGTCGCGGTACCACTCGGCGCCGTTGACTTCTTTCTTGTAATTCCAGCGGCCTTTTATGGGGAACAATTGTAAACTGCGGTCTTCCAGAGGCAAAGATACAGCCGCTTGCCCGCGCTGGGCCGACAGACGCATGGCAATGCAAACCTCTAAGGCCTGCTGCAAATCTGCGCCCGTGGTGAGCCGTAGGGGAGCTTTGTCGTCCAGCGTATCGACAATGGCCTGCACCGTTGCCTTCATGCCGTCTGTGGCGATGATCCAGCCTTCTTCATCGCGTATTCTGGAGCCGTCCGGATTGACCGTCGACACATCGGGGGGAAAAACTCCTTCGACTGCCTGTAAATCACCTAAGGTCTGCGGTTCTTCTTCATTTTGGGAACGCCATAAATGCAGGGTCGGATTGCTGGGCGCGTCGTTGAAGATTATACCTTTGGTGCCGATTACTTCGATGCCCTTCCAGGGATGGCTATAGTGGCAAAAGCAGTCAATTTCATTGGCAAAACGGATATGGCCGCCAATCTGGCCCACACTGCTTTCGCCTTCTTCGTGGGCTTCTTCGTAGTCGCTAAACGGATCGCCCGCCACCCAACCACTCACCCATTCGATCGCCGCAAAATCGGCAAAGTGGCGCGCCAGGTTGATACTGTGACAACCGCCCTGGCCACAAGAACCATAGGTATTGATCGAATGCACTTGGCCGATCTCCCCGGCCCGAATCATCTCCAGCGCCTCCCAGAATTGCGGCCGGTTTTTGGAGACCAATCCGGCGGCAAAATGCACATTGCGCGAGCGGCATTCTTCTACCATACGATCGGCGTCGGCCAATTGCGCCGTCAGCGGTTTCTCGCAAGATATGAGTTTAACGCCCGCCTGCGCCGAGGCGATGACGGCTGCGGCATTGGCGCGCACTGGCAG
>Ga0114996_10009302_pt1 | contig 10783 bp, 9 predicted proteins | sample ArcticOcean_MG_C_4_FD_87039 | JGI IMG/M metagenome (GOLD analysis project Ga0114996, IMG submission 87039) | Marine microbial communities from western Arctic Ocean - ArcticOcean_MG_CB4_134 | ecosystem: Environmental > Aquatic > Marine > Oceanic | place: Arctic Ocean: Canada Basin | collected... | reverse complement strand
GTGCCGTCTGGTCTCTGGTCTCTGGTCTCTGCCTTCTGCCTTCTGCCCTTTGCCTTTTGCCCTTTGCCTTCTGCCCTTTGCCTTCTGCCTTCTGCCCTTTGCCCTCTGCCCTCTGCCCTCTGCCGCTTCACTTTCCCTCTTCACTTTTCCCAGCCCTTTCATGCCCGTAATCCTTTTCACCGACATGGTCGGATACAGCCTCAAGGTATCCGAAAACGAGTCGGCAGCCCCGGTACTCCTGGGTGCCTGATTTCGCAACCCGGCGAAACGTGCTGGCGTCTAAAGGGACAAGGACGAAGATTGCTGCAGGAACCAATGCTGAAGGAGCGACGATGCGAAAGGGCTTGAACAAGCATCAGAAACGGGCGTTCAGACCGGGCGAGCGGCGCATCAGCGGCCCAGAGATCGACCGTTATGTAGAGCTCTCAAAGAGCGATGACCCGGAAGATCGGCTGGCGGCGGCTGAGAACCTCTGCCCCTGCCACGTTCGCCGGCGCATCGACGCCGCCTGGGAAGCCCTCTACAGAATGCTGGAAGATCCCAACGTGCTGGTGCGGCGCGCGGCGTGGCACACCCTGGAGGACGGCGGTAGCCCCGACGACCCGAAGCTGGATCCCATATTTGCCAGGGTCTGGGAGAACGAAACCGACAAGGGGATCCGGGCTTTCGTCAGGCAGCTCGGCGCCTCCCGACGAGCAAAAGAGGAAGTGATGTTCGCTGTCCAGACCGTCCCTGAATTCGCAGAGACCGGAAAGTGCGACTTCTGCGAGACGTCGAACACCCGGGTGAAGAAGGACTTCGATACAGAGATCCCGGATGGGGGCGTCATGCGAATCGCCCTGGTCTGTAAGGACTGCGCGTAGGCTCAATTTCAAGAACTCTCAATTGTCCCAGATCAAGAACGCCCCGGGTCCTTACGGAACCGGGGCGTAACCTGTTCCACGTCGTCGTTTTACACCCAGCAATATGTCTTGGGGCCCGCCCGGCTCGTAGATGCCAGGATCCTCGGCCACCTTACCTGAAATCCCTAATCATGACCGTTCAACCGGTTCATTTTGACCTTCGCTCCGCTCTGCTATCGCTCGGGGTTGAACCCCCTCGCTAGACAAAGCGTCCTTGCGGACGCACGACGACAGCGGCGCCCGGAGAGGCCTCAGTAAGGGTCCCCAGTATCGTAATCAGGCCGGCACAAGCCAGATTCTATCAGGGAGAGGATTCATCCTCGACCGCCACCGAAGCTGCTCCTCGTGCCCGAACCAGCGCTGAGGACGCCCCAAATCCCCAAATACCCTTCAGGGTTCCTGGTCTTCCAGGGCATGGCACTCGTCCGGCTCAGGCATCACCTCGAACCGGACAGCCGACACCGTCTTCCGGCCCTCCAGCAGAGCCTTACAGAGGCGATGCCCACCATCCATGAGCCTTCCATCATCGTTCAGAATGATCGGATACTCGAGCGACGCCTCATGGATGCGCCTGCAGTGCCTGGCCACCTCCCGCAGCGTCGGAGATTTCGTGGACCCGAACCAACAGTCGGCATCGAGTTCCTTGAACGACTCCACTTCCACCTGGAAAGGCTCCAGGTCTCTGGCAAGCTCCCAAAGCCGTTCGGTGTGCCAGACAACGCGTTTTCCATCTCGCGTTCTGCTGTGCGTCTGCGGCATCATTGCCTCCTGGGGATTCCCATTAGACGTCGTCGAAAGGACTCAATTGGACCGAAGGATACGCCCGCTTTAGGACAAAAGGTATCCGAGCATTCGTCAGGGAGTTCGGACCGGTTTCTGAACCTTGCTTTGCCCGGGGCTCTGAATGTCTGACGCTCGGGATTGAAATCCCTCACTGTCATTGGAGTCCTCCGGACGCGCTCATCAAGAATCTGACGTCCTCACGCGTCGCCCGCGACGCCCTGCCACAGGTAGGGAATTCATTCCCTACCTATAGCGTGATGGTGGTTTCTTGACCCGATCTCGACCGAACCGTCATCTGTCGCTCGGGGTTGAAACCCCTCGCTGACAAAGCGTCCTTACGGACGCGCCGCAGGGACGACAAGTAGAAGCGCCCCGTCCTCCTTAGGGAGAACGGGGCGCTGTCACAAGCTTTCATGCTCCTCAAGGCATCCGGTAGTTAGAAACCCGCTCTCTAACTACTGACAACAGCCTTCCCCCTACCTTTGCAGCTCAAACGCCACATATCGCATTTTGCCGCTTCGCTCAATGTGAACGGCAACAGGATCGTACAGCTTCATACTCGTCAGCGCTCTTCGCAGCCCTTCCAGATCCTTGACCTCGGTCTTGTTCACGGCGTGTATGATATCGCCCGGCTGGAACCCGCTGGTGAAATAGGTAGGGCCGAGCGCTCGCGCGGCCACAACAACGCCCGTCCGATTCCGGATGCGAGGGAACATTCCGGCAATCTGGCGGTCCATATCGATTCCCAGAATCCCCAATTCAGGAACAAGATTCTTTTCAGGACTCACCAGATCGGCAAAACGGGTCAGCTCATCTTCCCGTTCGGTAACGGTCACAGCAACGAACAGGGTATCGCTCCCCCGCAGGACCTGCAGGTCTACGCCGCTGCCCACAGGCCGGGGGTAGATGTTAACCCGGAACTGCCGTCCATTCTCCATTGTCTTTCGGTTCATCGCCAGAATCACGTCTCCCACCTTCAGGCTGGCCTTGTCAGCCGGTCCTCCGGGTTTAACGTCGCCCAGAACCACCCCCCAGTCACGTTTCAGCTTCAAGGCGGCTGCCAGCTTTGGAGTGATCGTCTGTGGGGTAACACCGATCTCGCTTCGGCGAATCCGGCCGCGGTCCCGAATACTTTCGAAGACCGTCTTCACAATATTGCTGGGAGCGGCAAACCCGATCCCTTCGTTCCCGCCCGACTGGGTGAAGATCAGCGTGTTGATCCCAACCAGCTTCCCGCTGACGTCCACCAGGGGCCGCCGCTGTTACCCGGATTGATCGCGGCGTCGGTCTGGATGTACACCATCGGGTCTTCAGGTTCCAATTGGCGCACAACTGAACTCACCACCCCAACGCTCACCGAGTTGTCCAACCCCAGCGGGCTGCCGAACGCCATCACCAGCTGGCCCTGGGAAAGCTGATCTGAGTCTCCGAAGGGCAGGAACGGATAGTCGGTGCCCTGAATCTTCAAGACTGCAAGGTCGGTTTCCCGATCCAGGTTCACCAACTGGGCACCGAGGGTTTTGCCTCTCGTCTTCAGGATAGAATGCCCACCAGAACCCTTCTCGCGAATGGGCAGCAGAACGCGAATCCGGCGGGCGCCATCTACGACGTGGGCATTCGTGACGATGTAGCCGTCGGAACTCACTAGAACGCCGGACCCGGATCCGTGCTCCAGGGACAGCAGGGCATCTGCAGACGTCACCGGCCCGCGAGCGGTGGAGTAGCCTGTTACCAGCACCTCTACAACCGACGGATGGACGCGTTGAGCCAGCGCCTGCAGCGAGCCGTCCAAACCGGCCAATCCGCCGGTCTCCCGGCCGAATCCGCCGGTCTCCCGGCCGAATCCGGCGGTCTCCTGAGCGAATCCGGCGGTCTCCTGAGCGAATCCGGCGGAACTGAAGATCAGCGTGTACAGCACTACCAGAACTCCCCAGCCACCCCTCACCCTTCCACAAAATAGAGTCATTCACTCCCCCCGTCATCCAAGTGACCCACCAGAACATCCAAAGCCGCCGTATAGCTCCGCCACCTGAATCCGGCAATGTGGCCCAGGGCGATCGCGGAGAAAACCGAGTGTCGCCGAAACGGCTCCCGGCCATGAATGTTCGACAGATGCACCTCCACGAACGGAAGCCCGCTGTCTTCAAGAGCGTCGCGAAGCGAGTATCCTACGCCCGTAAGCCCCGCGGGATTCACAATGATGCCGGTGATTGCCTCGCGGGTCTCGTGGATCTTGTCGATCAGACCACCCTCGTGGTTCGATTGGCAGAACAGGAGTTCACACCCCTGCTCTTTCGCCCGGGCTTCCATCCGAGAGTGAATCTCGTCGAGGGTGACGTTGCCGTACTGCTCGGCCTTCCGCTTTCCGAGCATATTGAGGTTCGGGCCCTGCAGCACCAGAATCTTCATGCCATCTCCAAACGTGTTCGTGCGCCTCCACCGCTGCAATGCAAGCCGGTCCGGGCGGGGTTAAAGAAAGGTCACCTTAGACGAATCGCCCGTCAGGACGAGGTTGAGGGCCTGGCGGGCGTTGGGAATAAGGGGTAGTGACTCGACATCGGCCGGATCTACCCAGTGAAGGGATCCTTCAGATGTCGTTGTTCCGGCCTCCATGCAGGCAAAGCAATCGGCTGCAGAAGGAGGCAATTCAGCGGAATAGAAGAAGATGACAGCGACATCGATGCCTTCGATTTTCGTATCCACAGCACGAAGCGTCAACTCAAGGACGTCCCGGATGCCTGTTTCCTCGAAGATCTCCCTGAGAACGGCCTGTTGAAGATCGTCGAATTCATCGAGGAGCACACCGCCACCGACACCCGTCCATTGTCCGGGCGCAAAGGTCTTTCGATCCGATCGCTTCAGGAGGAGAACCTGGCCCTGCTGGAACAGAAAGGCCGTTACGTAAGCCTTCAACCGACGCATATCAGGCCGTGTGGGTCGCCACGCCAGCAGGCTGCGATCCGCCATTCCACAGCAGCGACAGAAGCCGTGACAGTTCACTGCGCATCTGGCTGCGAGGTAGAATCAGGTCCACGAATCCATGCTCCAGCACCTGTTCGGCCCGTTGGGCGTGGCGCAGCGCTTCCTGCTCTTGCTCGCTTACGGAGCTGGATGTGATACGCTCGCCCGTAAACCCGATAAGGGCGTTGGGCTCGGCGATGTTGATGTCACCGATCAGGGCGTAACTGGCCGAAACGCCCGCCGTGGTAGGATCGGCCAGAATCGAGATAAAGAGCATCCCGTGCTCGGCGAACAGAGCGAGGCGGGCGTTGATCTTGGCGAGCTGCATCAGCGACAGGGCACTCTCCTGCATCCTGGCCCCTCCGGCCCGGCAGACGAGAATCAAGGGGCGTCTGTCGGCCAGGCACCGATCGATCAGGCGGCAGATCCGTTCACCCTCAGCAGAACCCAGAGATCCTCCGGCAAACCCGAATTCGTGGATCCCCACACCGACTTCCACTCCGTCCAAAGTAGCTATTCCGGTGCGAACCGCCGCTGTCATTCCCGTCCGCTTGGCATAGTCGCGCAGCCGATCCGAGTACTTCAACCGGTCTTCGAACTTCAGCGAATCTGTGGAGTGCACGTTTGTAAACAGCTCTTCGAAACTGCCGGAATCGACCAGCAAGTTCATATATTCGAGCGACGGAATCCGAAAATGGTTGCCGCAGTGAACGCAGATGCCGGCGTTCTGCTCCAGCTGCTTGCTGTAAATGGTCTGGTGGCAGCGTTCGCACTTCACCCAGAGGTCTCCGGGGATGCCGCTGCGTCTGATGATGGTCCGAATACCTGATTTAAGCTTGGTGAACCAGTTCATTCGAATACCTCTTAGAAATCCCGAAAAACAGACCCCATCCCTGGTGCTGCAGGAGACGGTTTCACCTCCCCTACCTGAATCGGGTACAACTGCTTGAGAGACTTCAATATACAGGTTCGATCTCCAGCGGACAAGAGACTGCGGAGACGTGGGTGGGAAAGTTTTGCTATTGACTCTCTTTCACTAGTCTTATAGATTTCTCATTCAAAGTATCGCTTACCTTATACAACAGGACGGCCCTCTGCCCCATTCTCTGGCAGTTTGGTCATCGTTAACACAACAGGCGTGGAGATTCAGATCGTGCTGATCGAGACCCTTAAAGTCTTCTGTGATCTGGTCGAAACCCAGAGTTTCTCCAAGGCCGCGATTCTGAATTCTGTTACGCAATCAGCGGTCAGCCAGCAGCTCAAGAGCATAGAAAAGCGTCAGAGGAAGCAGCTTCTCGAACGCGAGAAGCGAAAACTGACGCTCACCGCCGAGGGTGAGATATTTTACCGGTACTCCCGGGACATTGTCCGCAGGTACGAGGAGATGCAGCACCGGATCGAAGGACTGGACGGAGTCGTTTCAGGAACTGTCCGCCTGACGACGATCTACAGCGTCGGGATGCTGGAACTGGCCCCTTACCTCAAGGACTACCTCAAGGCACACCCCAGGGTCAATCTTCGTCTCGAGTATAACCAGGCCCAACAGATCTATGACGACGTTGCCAGCAGCGAGGTAGACCTTGGAATCGTCGCTTATCCCAAGGCGCACCGAAACGTCGACGTCATCAACTTCACCGATGACCGGATGGTCCTCGCCTGCCATCCAGACAATCCCATCGCCAAAAAGTCGAGCATCAAGCCGTCCGACCTCCAGGATCTGCCGTTGATCCTCTTCACACAGGAGACGCCTACGCGGAAAGCCGTCGACCGCTTTCTGAGGAAACATGGCGTTCGTCCAAATATCGTGATGGAACTGGACCACATCGCAACGCTGCTCCACGCGGTCGAAGTCGACATCGGCGTGGCCCTGGTGCCTTCAACAGCAGTCCGTGCTGAGCAAGACCGCAACTCTCTCACCGCGGTCCCCATCTCCGGTGATCCTCTCCAGCGGCCGTTGGGTATCCTCTACCGGAAGGGGCGGAGCTTCTCCATTGCAACACAGAAACTCCTGGACGTCCTGGCAGCCCCGAAACGTCAGGCGGAAGCCGCCGACTGATCCACTCTTGAGAGCGGATGCCGACGGATCAGAACAGAACCGAAACAATCGCTGTTCCCGAGCGTCACATAGGAGTTGAAACGCCGCTCGGTTTTACCCCCCAGACCACAGCCGGTCGAGAACACATCGGAGGGACTGTGACGCGCCCGACCACCACTCGAGCCGTACGGCCGTCTGGCCTGCGCCTCCTGATCGGCTGTATTCTCTTTCTACAGGGAATCTTCGCCTTCCCCATAGAGGCAGGCCCTGCCAGCTTCGCCGTAACCGCAGAACCTTCCCTCGCCAGACCCGGTGAAACCGTCACCCTCTGGGTGGACGTTTCTCTTCCCGACGACTGGCACATCTACTCCACTACCACGCCGCCCGACGGCCCCATACCAACCGACCTTCGTCTGACACCCGGCGACATATTCCAGCCCGTAGGCCAGGTCATTCAGCCCGACCCCGTGCAGGAATACGACCCGAACTTCGACATGGTCGTCGAGTATTACGGAAAAGCTGTGCGATTCGGTGTCCGGGCTCGCATTGCCGAAACAGCTCCTGCCGGCCGAGCCGCTCTTGCCGGCAGCATCCGCCATATGCTCTGCAATGCCAACTCATGCCTGCCTCCTGAAACCATCCCTCTCAGTACAGACGTCCTTGTCGAAATCGGGGCTCCCCGTACCGCTTACGTAACCCAACTTTCCCAGTCCATACCCGTTGCCCCCAAAGTGGTGTCCTTCGACGGTGTCGGCAGCATCGACGACGTTCGGAATGCGGTAGGAACAGGACTCGGGACCTTCCTCTATCTGTCGGTCACCATGGGCTTTCTGGCCCTGCTCACGCCCTGCGTCTTCCCCATGGTCCCCATCACCATTTCTTTCTTCACCAAACAGGAATCGGGAAGCCGGCTCCGGTCTGTCGGCCGTTCGGCCATCTACTGTGGCGGCATCATCGTAACGTTCACCGGCCTGGGGGCCTTGCTGGCAGCGACCCTGGGCGCCTCTGGGGCAAGTCGGTTCGCCGCAGATCCCTGGGTGAACCTGTTTATCACCACGCTCTTCGTCGTCTTCGCCCTCAGCCTGTTCGGCATGTTCGAAATACGGATCCCCTCCGGCCTGCTTACACGCCTCAGCGGCGGGCAGGGAAACGGTACCGCCGCCATCCTGCTGATGGGTTTTACGTTCTCCCTGACCAGCTTTACGTGCACCGCCCCCTTTGTAGGCACCCTCCTCGTTCTAACGTCTCAGGGCACGTGGGTCTGGCCCATCATCGGAATGCTCGCCTTCTCCGCCGCCTTTGCCCTCCCCTTCTTTTTCCTGTCCCTCTTCCCGCAAGGCCTGGGCGCACTGCCCAAAAGCGGCGGGTGGCTGAACTCGGTAAAGGTCGTTATGGGATTCCTGGAACTGGCGGCGGCGCTAAAGTTCCTGAGCAATGTCGACCTCGTATGGCATTGGGGCATCCTCTCCCGTGAAGTCTTCCTGGCCATCTGGGTCGCGGTGTTCCTTACCTGCGGACTCTACCTGCTCGGGAAAATCCGCTTGCCTCACGACACGCCCATGGACACCGTGGGCCCGGGGAGACTGGTGGCCACCATCGGGTGCCTCGCGTTCAGCCTCTTTCTCTTTACCGGCCTCTTCGGAACGCCGTTGGGCGAACTCGACGCCTTCTTCCCGCCCTATAGCGCCCGGGGAGACATCGCCACGAAGGACGGACGTCACTCCCTGGAATGGGAATCGGACTACGCGATCGCCCAACGGAAGGCATCCGAATCCGGAAAGGCACTCTTCATCGACTTCACCGGCTACGCCTGCACGAACTGTCGATGGATGGAAGCCAATATGTTTCCCAAGCCTGAAGTCCGAGATCTCATGGAGAGATTTGTTCGCGTTCAACTCTACACCGACGGCCAGGGAGAGGTCTACGATCGGAATCGGAAATTCCAGGAAGACCGCTTCGGAACCGTCGCGCTGCCGTTCTATGCCATCCTTTCCCCACAAGGGGAGACGCAGGCCCGGTTCCCCGGGCTCACCCGCGACACGGAGATGTTCGTCCGGTTCCTCACGCAGGGACTTCTCCCCCCTTCCCAGGTGTCCATCACGCCCGCAGAAGAAGCAGTCCGGTAACCCAGGGGTATCAGCGACCACTCGAACATGCGAACCCTCACTGCCCATTCGACCGCCTTCTCCCCGACACCGGCCATTCGCCGGATGGCTGTCGCTCTTTCTATACTGGCCTGGGCCATCTTCCCTGGGCGCGCCTTTGCCGCGTGGGACTGGTATGCCGGGAGCCTGGTCCCCTACTCGGCTCGAAACACGTCCGGCCCTGTTTCCGAACGGGTCCAGCAGGCCCTCGACGCCGGCCTGGACTGGCTGGTGCTTACAGGAGTGTGTGAAGAAGGACATTATACGGGACTGCGCGAGATCCTCGAGGAGTACGAACTCAGTACGCCTCGCCTCACGCCCATCGCCGGTATCCGATGGCGCCCCGACGCCGGTCTGCCCGATTCGGACCTGATCCTCTTTGGACTCGACCCCCGGTCTCCAATACCGCGCCAGAACGCAACCGCTTGGGTGGAATCGCAGCAGGGAGTCTCCGTATCCCTCACGCTTACCGACGACGCAGCAGTCAGGCCAACCCGGTGGAACACACAAACGGGCTTCCTGGCTCTGAAAGATGGAGCGTGGGCCCCGGAAACCGTCGTTGATGGCACCTGGGACCGGCTTCTGACGGTCGGGCGCCATACGATGATGCTGGCCTCCGATACGGAGCCGGCCGACGGAATCACGTCGCGCATGTACGCCTGGGCGGAACAGTGTCGAGACAACGACATCATCACCGCTCTCCGACAGGGAAAAAGCTTTCTGACCCTTATTCCGGGAGCCCGCCTGGATCTTCAGGTGAACGGTCGAGGGATGGGGGAAACCGCCCTGGTGGGCGGCGACGCCTATGTGCGGATGAAGGCTTCAGCTCCCGTGCCTATCCGGCGCGTCGATCTGGTCGCGGACGGATCCGTCATCTGGTCTTCGCGCCCCGACACCACATTCTGGGAAGGCCGTTTCTTCCTGCCGCTGTCGAATGTCGCGTACGTAAGAGCCGTCATCTTCGCAGAGGGGAAGGATTCTTCCCAGGTCCTGGCGCCGATCATTGCCGGCAACCCCGTGTTCATCGTCTCCGAGCTTCCAGCCATTGGGACCGAGCTTCCCATGTCTGAGCCGGAACCTATCCTGGAAGAAGCGGCCTATGTGGAGGTCGATGGAGTTCTGCAGGCCGCAGCCAATCTGCCAATTGAGCCACGGCTCCAGATCCTGGGTGAGTTTCTGCGCGATCCGCACATGCAGTACTCTACCGTACGTGTCTTGCGGGACCGCGAAGATCTTGTCTCCGACCGTCATTTACTTGAACTGGCCGCCGCCGACAGCGCCGACGTGAGGCTTGGCGCCCTGTATGCGCTGATCGCACGTGCCCCCCGAGCGCATGCAGAACTTCCCGATATCCTACTGAGCAGTCTGAATGATCCGGAGCCCTCCATTCGGCGATACGCCGCCCGGATCCTGTCCCAATTCACGGAGGGGTTGGATCCACAGTACCTGGACCGGACCCTGCGCGAGACCGACCCGGAAACCCAGGCCTATCTCATCCGAGCGATGTCACCCTCCAGGTATCACCGGGAACTCACCAGAAGCCTCATCAGCCTGTCCAACAGCCAGCACACCAGCGTGTCCACAGCTTCGGTCAGTAAGCTCATACAGCTTGGCACATCCAGCTACAAGGTCATTCAGGAGCTGTTGGATTCGGCCCGGGCGGGGAACGCTGCGGCGCTGGAGCCGGCAGCCTGGATCGGCGATCACAGGGCCATCGCAGACCTGGAAAAACTTCACCTGGAGGCGCCTCCAGGGGCCCTCAGGCGAGCCAGCTTCATCGCTCTGGAACAGATGGACGCGCCCTACCCGGCACGCAGACGGCTCGAGAGTCCAACTCTCGCCCAGCCGCCCGCCATCGACGGATCGATCGACGACGAGGAATGGAACGGGGCGGCCTCTCTTGAGCCTTTCGCCGAAGATTGGGGCACTGATGGTTCGGCCCCCCGACTTTCGGCAAG
>Ga0114996_10009299_pt1 | contig 10785 bp, 12 predicted proteins | sample ArcticOcean_MG_C_4_FD_87039 | JGI IMG/M metagenome (GOLD analysis project Ga0114996, IMG submission 87039) | Marine microbial communities from western Arctic Ocean - ArcticOcean_MG_CB4_134 | ecosystem: Environmental > Aquatic > Marine > Oceanic | place: Arctic Ocean: Canada Basin | collected... | reverse complement strand
TGATGGGTTCAGTATTGACAAGCTACACCAGGGCCAGAGCCGAATGTCTAATTCCTGAATGCAAAGTAGGATTCCTAGAACGTCCGGAGCGAATCGTCTTACTTCTCATCGGAGCTTTTTCGTACCACATGGACCCAGTTTTGTGGGTAATCGCTGTGCTTTCTAACTGGACCGTGATTCATCGTATGATCTACACTAGGTCAGTTTTGGACTCCCCACTGGCTGAGAGTAACGCTCCCAAAAATCACCAAATTCTAGAACAAGAAGACTCCCTCGCTCCTAGATGAGGATTGGAGTCTGCCCGCACCCCATCTAGTCATGCTACCTGCCTTGTGAAATTAGGAGTGAATCTAGTCCAACCCTACTATCTGGGTGTCTTTAGGTAATGTGATTTTGAAGTCTCGGGGTCTAAGCCTTGGGTTCAGAATGATATTGTAGAATCTCACAAGAAGATAATCGTCGGTTGGCTCTACCAATTTCTGCTGGACTGGGATCCAACGCTTGGAATCTATCCAGAGAATTATTCGGGTAAAATAAGCTTGGGCCTTTTCTGACCTGGGCAGCATTTCAATCTGGTATGTCTTAACCCCATCAAGTTGCTCATCTCCCAAAAGGCTTATCTCGTAAGCCGTCTCGAGGGATTCCCGATCCGATCCGAACCCAAGAATCATAAACTCAGTTTTGTCACGACTATTCCCAAGCCGGTGATGATGAGCCTGTTTCAAAATAGGCTGATAAAAGATCGCCTGCCCATCCGCAATGACAAGAGAGCTCGGCTGAGGCTTGGAAATCTCCCTCCTCAAGAAGACCTCCTCCTTTGACTTCAGGAACAAGAAACTGCCACTCTCTCCTTGGTCAAATTCCTCAAGTATGGCAGTCCATTTTTTCTGTTTAAGAGAGGCCGTCATTGACTTGACACTGCCTCCCTTACTCTCCATCTGATCAAGAATCCTATCTAAACTCGCATCTTGCGCCGCTAGACTGACAGAGATCCAGGCAGTGAAAATACCCAAGATTAAGTAGCGGAGCGAATAGTGACTAGCGCCCTCGGTCTGATAGATATCCGAACTCACTGGTAGATCTGGTTCTGGTGGCAAAAGTCTCAACATCCTTCTCAGGGCGCTGTGCCGCCGTTGGCCCCGGTAGAACCCTTGGGGCCGGGCTCACTCACAGATTCCTGCTCCGGAGTCCTTTCGGATTCAGTCCCTACCTGAATGCTCTCAACCTCCTTAACCATGCTGGAGGCAGCAGCAGAATCTCTTTGATGGAATACGTGATCCGGGGTCAGAAAGATAAACAAAATGATGGCAAAGCACAGAAGATCATACTGCCAGGACCCTCGTTGGTAGGTCCAAAATAAAACTCGGGCGATGACTTTTAACATAATCTCAAGAGGCTCAGTGCTGATGTTTCTGTTCTACTGCATAAAACAGATTCTCGACCTTATCCAGGACTCTCCCATCTCTCATCTCTATTATCCTCCCGGCGGCCCCAGCCACTTCGGGATCATGGGTGATCATAAGTATTGTCTGTCCGTAATGTTGATGCAGCTCCTGCAATAATTCAAGGATTACTTTGGAGTTTTCACTGTCCAGGCTTCCAGTAGGCTCATCGGCTAGCAGAATTTTGGGGCGATTGACAATTGCTCGGGCGATCGCAATCCGCTGTTGCTCTCCACCAGACAGTTCGGAGGGCTTATGATGGGATTTATGCTCAAGTCCCATCACTGAAAGTATCTCCTTTGGATCGAACCCGTGCTCATCTCCCTTTCCACATATCTCCTTAGCAAGGGCTATATTGTCATAGGCAGTCAGTGTCGAAAGGAGATTGTAGCGTTGAAAAACGAAGCCTATTTTGTCTCTCCGGATCTCTGTCCGCTTAGCATCTGAGATACCTGCCAGATTTGTGCTCCCGATCATGACACGCCCTCGAGTCGGACTCTGCAATCCCCCCATGAGATGTAACAGGGTGGACTTCCCACATCCACTAGGTCCCATAACGGCACCAAACTCACCTTCCCTAAGACAGATATTGACATCTCGTAACGCCTGGGTCTCCATATGGCCAACACGGTAAACCATATAGACGCCATCCACGGTAATGGCAGAGTCTCGCTTTCGAATATCGACCGGATTACTCATAACCCAGAGCCGTAGTAGGGGCTAGATGGGCCGCCTTCAAAGCTGGATATAGCGCCCCCAAGATACCACCTATCGTCGCCATCGCTGCGGCACCTATCCTCCATTCTGTCGAGATAGAAACTGGTAAGCCAGGATGGAGTGTGACGATACAGTGCAGTGCCAGCCAGTTTAGAGCAAATCCTACAGCGACACCCAGTGCACAAATCAGCAAGGACTCCTTGAGAATCATACTAACGATGAAAGTTTTGGATGCACCGAGTGATTTCAGGATTCCAATCTCGTGCGTACGCTCCATGATGGTACTGTACATAGCCAAAAGGATCATTAGAAAGCTGATAAGTGCTGAGAGAGACACCATAGCCGTTATAAACGGCTTTAACACAGGGGTATTAGCAGTCATAAGCTTCTGTAGTTCGGATGTTCGAGTGATCTTGTATCCTTTGAGCTTTTCCTGCAGCCTTGACTCTACTACCGTTTGCGTGGTGCCATCCTCCACACGCGCGAAGAACATCGTAGCCTTTCGAGGTGACCCATTAATGCTTTGCAAGGTTGCCAGGGGGAGCATGACCCGGGCCCCTACACCCGCTTCGTAAATCCCGCTCACAGTAAATCGAGTTCCCAGAAGTTCAAGATCACTACCCACAACAAGCTCCTTAGACTCTGCATAGATAGTATCGATAACGATCTCATTGCCTTCCTCAAAGATCTGACCTTCTACAATACGAAACCCTCTACTGACAGCTCGGAAAGAGTTTTTTTCAACGCCATAGACGAGATGAAATTTGTCCCCGAGAAACTTTGTCAAAACAGGCGTGACTGCCGCAACACCTGAAACTTCGGCAATCTTGTCGCCTATCCGAACGGATACCGAGCCACTGTTAATGGCACCTAGCAAGGATCCATCGGGTGCCTGCACCATGATGTCTCCCAACCGCCTGGTACGCCTGGAAAAATCATCTAACTGACCGAAAGACAGCCCGACACTTACCAGAATAAGCACCACACCTAGGGAAACCGCTGCGACGCTTACCAGTGTCCTGGTAGGTCGCTGCTTCAGATTAGAGACGATCAGCTTGAGCACGCCAACTACTTTCCTACTTATGCGAAGTGCTGAATCTCTTAGCAGAGATCCTACGGATCGAGATCCTTATCACCTAACACAACGACCTCAGCCTTTCTGGGTTTTTTGACGGAGAACAGGCTCTCCTCGACTGTACGATTGACTCGGATCGAATCGGGTTCGAACGTAAAAGCGATCGTGTAATTCTCAGAAATCCTCTCCAAAATAATAGACAGACCGACCGACCCAGCCTCTAACTGTACCACCCCACTATATTTAATGTCACTCTTCAGTTGCCCGCAGTCAAAGTACTGTTGCCGAGTTAAATTAAATTCATTCCGCTCGATCCATATCTTGCGCGAAAGACAGCCTCCTCCCTGTTTCATGTGAATTGAATGAATCACATAAAACTCAGTTTGGCCTTCTCGGCTCTCCTCCAGGACTTCCACGGAATCTTCCCCCAAGGGCGCAATCATCAGTGCCGGGAGCAAGTGCGCAGGCCTTATACTGTGCATCGGATCCTCTGACTCCGTTGTAGCGGTTGTTTTCCCAGTCAGATACTTATTCTGCCTTGGAACCCAAATCTGAAATTCTCGACTATCAGAGGCCATGGTGACAACAGTGGAATTCGTGACAGGGTTGAGAATAGTGACGAGTATCCAGTTGGGCCTTTTGATCACCAAATGACCCTTCCCCGTTGGATACTTTTTCAAGTATCCCTTTGCAATTGAGCCCCCGGTGAATTTAACTTGCAGCCGACCTACTGTCAGTGTTTCCAAGGACGCATACCGTTCGTTGATCATTTCGATCAACTCCACGAGTGAGGCGGACCGAGGCTCACTGTAATCTTGAGGAATAGCGACCTTCACACTCCTAGGAGCACAAGCCGTCAGCAGCCATGCCCAAAACAAAAATTGATAATATCTGTGTATATAATTCAATCTACCTCACCTGTATCTCTTGAGGTGTCTCGAATCAAAAACCAAGCCAGCACTGCCAGGAATAGGACAGAAAGTCCAATACCGACAATATAGAACCTATCCTTCAGTAAATATTGGGCTCCTTCTTCGTAAAGTACTGCCAGAGTTCCCCACATCAAATATCTTAGGCCTCGCCCCACGAAAACAGAGAAAACAAACTTATGGAATGGCACCTGAAACACACCCGCCGCTAGTACGAAAACCTTGAAAGGAGTGGGGGGAGGAAGAATTGCAGGGATGATGAGAGCCAACGCACCACGACTTTGATAAAGACGATGCAATCGCTTGATTTCACGTCGATGCATTCGCCGCTCCACAAAACCCCCACCTCGGGTACCCAAAAAGTACAGCAGAGAACATCCGATAACCGAGCCCATGGTGGTCATGCAGGCGTAATAAATCATCTGAGACCAGCCCTGGCCTGCCGACAAGAGAATCACGAGAAGATCGTTACCTCCTGGGATCGAGAGAAAGGAGGAATCTAAAAATGCCAGTAGAAAAAGACCGGGCCCTCCCAGCCCTAAGATTACTTGGTAGCTTGAGGCGAAAATTTCCCTCAGTCGTTCTTGGAAGCCTCCGTCATAGATCAGAGTGAACCAGTTCATATGAAACCTGAAACAGTGCTTAAGAGAGCGTTTTCGGGGGCTGTCCAATCACCCCGATATAAACAAATCCTTCCCGTCCGCAGCATCTCGACCCGCAGGAGTAATAATTGTTTTTTGATCTATAACGATCTTGCGACCGGCAGCGAAGGCACTGCGAACATCATGCTCACAAACAAAATCAGTAGGTGGTCCCCAATCGGGTTGTGCAAATCTGACTCGAGAAGGACGGTCATCTACGGAATCGGTTTCCAAGTCGGCAGGTTCAGACAAAGATCCTTTTTCTTTAACATAGGCCTCAACCACCGAACGAACAGTTTCCCTCAACCCCCACTCATTCACCTGGACCCCGTCCAAGCTCTCCTCATTCACTGCAGAACTCCTTGAACCGGTTTCTTCAGCTTGTTCAAATGAGAGAGAATCAAGCGGACGGGTCTCAAACGCCAGTCGTCTGACATTAATCAAGTGGAGCGGCGTGATGTTATCGGATGTGATGTTTCCCCCGGGTGTTCCACATCCGAGAGTTAACGACGGGGGCACTCCAGTAGTTAGACCAATAGAGCCATGGGCAGAAGACGTATTGACGCATACCCTGTAAGCAGGCTTATGTAAGCCGAATTCCATGATGATCTCTTGATCATTTGAATGGATTGACATGGTATGCCCAAGGCCTCCGAAGGAGAGGATATCGATACAACGTTGGCAGGCAACCTCCCAGCCATCCTCCACATAAAGGGCTAGGATCGGGGAGAGCTTCTCCATCGAGAGTGGATGCTCTCGACCGACTCCTTGTAGGCGAACGACCAAGCAGACAACGTCTGATTCGATCGAAAACCCTGCCATTTCTGCAATTTTCTGGGGGGATTGGCCTACAATATCCGAGTTTAGGCGCCCTTCCGGAGTCGCCACAACCGTCTCGAGAAGAACTCTTTCTTCCTCTGTTACGATATAGGCTTTGTTGAGCGCTAACTCCTTGAGTACTTCCTGCTCCACAGGTGCATCGCAAACCAGTGCCTGTTCTGAGGAACAGAGCAACCCGTTATCGAAGGTTTTCCCTGCAATAACATCCTTTACAGCTTTACCTACATCGGCTGTCTTCTCAATGAAAGCGGGAACATTCCCAGGGCCAACACCAAAGGCTGGTTTTCCCGAAGAGTAGGCCGCCTTCACCAGACCGGGACCTCCCGTGGCCAAGATCATGCGGGTACGTTTATGTCGCATTAACTCCGCCGTCCCTTCCAGGGTAACAGTCTCCATACAACCGATGGAATGTTCGGGTGCTCCCGCCTTGATAGCTGCTTCGTTCATAATACGGGCTGTTTCAACAGTGCACTTCACCGCCTGAGGATGCGGAGATATAACGATTGGATTGCGCCCCTTAATGGCCGCGAGTATTTTGAAAATAGTTGTTGAAGTAGGGTTAGTTGTCGGGACAATCGCTGCGATCAAACCAACGGGGACACCGATATCGACAACCTTTTTGTCTTTGTTCTCGGCGATAATACCGCAAGTTTTCAGACTCCGGATGTAACGGTAGACATCCGTCGAAGCAAAGAGATTCTTGATTGTCTTGTCAGAAACCTTACCTCGCCCGGTTTCTTCCACTGCTAACCTGGCGAGATCCTCCGCGGACCCACGGACTGCCCCAGCCATGGCCTCTACGATAGCGTCAATCTGTTTCTGATCTAACTTAGCCAGATCCAGGCCTGCCTGCTCTCCGGATCTGAGCAGCAGACGAGCCTCCTGGACGGACAAGAGATCTATATCTTTAAGCTGAACCAATACTTAATTATTTGGGGGGAGAAAGCCGGGGCAAAATCTTTTCCACCTCTTGGTGGGGCCGTGGAATAACGTGAACACTTATCAACTCTCCCACTCTCCTAGCGGCAGCAGCACCAGCATCCGTGGCAGCTTTAACCGCCCCCACGTCTCCTCGCACCAGAACAGTGACGTATCCAGCACCAACATACTCCTTGCCCAGAAGTACTACGTTGGCCGCCTTAACCATGGCATCTGCAGCTTCGACAGCTCCGATGAAACCCCTGGTTTCAACCAGGCCAAGAGCCTCTAGTGACATATGTCGACCTCCTGCATGATTAAGGCGTAAACTATCATGGAGCCCCTGACAGGTCAAACAAGTCGCAAAGGTTATATACTATTAAAAAGAGTAATTTCGGGGTGATTCGAGGTCCAGCGAGGTCGTTTTGTTGGATGAGAGATCGTTTATCCATAGTCCTAAGCCTATCAGGCCTTTAAATATGCCTTAATCGGCTGAGGATAAAACCAACTGTGACAAGCTTACTGAAAAATCCAAAGATCGCTCAAGAGATTGAAAGGATCAGGCAAATATACCAGGATGATGTCATTACAAGGCCCTGTAGGAAGATCACACTTTTGGGTCGCAAATGCAGCCCCAATATAATCTACACTTTTTTAGGATTCGAATTGAAGATGGGGCGGATAAGACTGAGCTGTCCAGATATGGGAACGGCCCGCTACCTGAAAGTTTTTGCGGAACTAGGGATGAAAAATGTCTTATTGCCCTACGATCCCAGTCACAGCGTCATCCTGGCTACTGGACTAGAACACGCGCTGGATCGGATCAAAGAGCATCTGCTTGCATCCAAGCTCTCCCCAGATGCCCACTCTCGAACCCTACGCCAAATCTACCGCAGCATCCGCAAGAAGCTGCATGCCTAGTATGTCTACCTGCTAAAACTCTCTCTCACACGATACTTTTCAGGCTTACGGGTACTATCTCGCTTTATCTCCAGTCCCTCTAGTTCCAACAAAGCGATCTTTGTATCCAAGCCACCCGAGAAACCTACTAACTCCCTATTGGACCCGACAACTCGATGACAAGGAAGAACTATAGGGAAAGGATTAGCGCTGTTGGCTGCTCCCACAGCCCGAGCGGACCTCGGACGGCCGATCGATGAAGCAAGTTCCTGATAACTAACAACCACCCATATAGGGATACATGCCAGGTGACTCCAGACCCACTGCTGGAAAAGAGAGCCCTTCAGATCAAGAGGAAGATCGAATCCATCGGGTAAACCCTCTCTGAAGTAAGAGCTGAGTTGTCCGCTGGCAAGCTCCAATATGGTGTTGGTTCCCCGAACGGGGCAACTCTCGAAGTACTCACGCACCCAAGCCTGCCTCCCCTCAGTTGATTGCCCAGGCAAGAGCACTCGGCAAAGCCCTCTATCACTGGCTAACAGTTCAACTTCTCCAATCGGTGTACCAACCGCCATAGAAATAATTCGCATCCAATTTCCTCTAGACAGCCTATCCGTTAAACTCTTGTAAATGGCCAAAAACAACTTCCTGATTCTACTCTTTGGAGTGGCAGTTTTGCTGCTCGTAGCCAATCTATGGAAGCCATCTGCAATTGAGCCTAACCAATGGCAAATCCTGATCTTGTTTGTAGGGGTCGTTCTAGCAGTACTTTGGAATCGGTATCACGTAACAGTCGTAATTCTGATGAGCTTGGCGATCGGGATGTCATTAGGACTGATGACAACTGCTCAGGCCCTCCGCGGTTACTCATCAACTGTCACCTGGATCATTGTTGCCGCGTTCCTTTTCGCACAAAGTTTTGTCAAGACCGGACTCGGTCGCAGAATCGCCCTACTATTTATCCGGGCCTTGGGAACAAACTCACTTCGACTTGGTTACTCTCTGGCCTTGACCGACGCCGTACTGGCACCCGTAACTGCCTCTAACACGGCACGTGCCGGAGGGATCACTTTCCCAATTGCCCGTTCTCTAGCTCGGGAATTGGGCTCCAGGCCAGGACGAACCGCACGGAAAATTGGTGGATATCTCCTTTTGACTACATTTCAGGCTAACGTCGTCACTAGTGCACTTTTCCTGACTTCTATGGCCGCTAACGGTCTCTCTGTGCAGTTTGCCAAGGAAATAGCGGGCGTTGACATCAGTTGGACTCTCTGGTTTCAGGCCGCTATTCTACCAGGCATCATATCTCTTATGGTTACTCCAGCGATCGTCTATTGGTTGTACCCTCCTACGCTGACCGAGACACCACAGGCAACGCAGTTCGCGGACAACGAACTGAAAGCCCTCGGCCCAATGAGCCAAAACGAAAAAATTCTCCTGATTGTATTCCTGGTCCTAGCCACCACCTGGGGCACTTCATTTCTTCATGGCATTAGTACATTAGGAGCAGCTCTAGCAGCTCTATCGCTCTTGCTCTTGCTGGAAGTATTGCAACCCAAAGATATATCCCGGGAATCCTCAGCCTGGGAAACCTTTCTCTGGTTCGGGGGCTATATTTCCCTGGCCGGAACGTTGTCGGATACTGGCCTAATGAAGGGACTGATCGTCGCATCTGAAGGACTCTTGGGAAGCTGGGATCCTAACGCCAGTCTTTTCGTCCTCGTTGTTCTCTATATGTATCTGCATTATGCATTTGCTAGTATGACGGCTCAGATAATAGCCCTCTATTCCACCTTCCTGACCCTCGCTATAGCTGCCGGATGCGACCCTCTCCTATCCGCTCTCTTGTTCTGTTTCTTCTCTAGCCTCTACGGTTGCTTGACACATTACGGAGACGGTGCCGCTCCGATTTTTTTCGGGGCCGGATATATTGAGATTAAAGATTGGTGGAAGGTGGGATTTGTACTATCCCCAGTTCATCTCGGAGTCTGGTTCGGACTAGGCCTTCTTTGGTGGAAGCTACTAGATCTCTGACACGTCAGGATAGGGTGTTTGCGGTTTTTGTCGACTATCGAACACGGCTATGCTCTCGGGTGGAACTTCGCGTATACCTGCCTGAGCCGATTACGTGTCACGTGAGTGTATATCTGACTGGTCGATATGTCGGCATGTCCCAGCATCAGCTGGAGAGACCGGAGATCAGCACCATTAGCCAGGAGATGTGTGGCAAAGCTGTGTCGTAACATATGAGGGCCAAGCTTACCTTTCCATCCCAATTCTCGGGCATACCTATTAAGAAGCATCCAGAAATACTGTCTGCTCATAGCCCCCCCTTGCTGGGTCAAAAAGACAAAAGCGGAAGTTCCTTCTTTCAAGAACTGGGGTCTTGTGACTGCTAGATAATTCCCGAGGAATCGTCCTGCGGGCCCACCGTAAGGTACGATCCGCTCCTTGTCCCCCTTCCCAACAGGCCGGACAATCTCTTTTTCGAGGTCCAGATCAATTACCTTCAAGTTCACTAGCTCACTGACTCTCAATCCAGTGGCGTAGAGGAGCTCCAACATGCACCTATTTCGCAATCCTTGACGCTTCCTCAAGTCAGGCTGCTCAAGCAATTCCTCGACTTGTGACCCCGTCAAATACTTCGGCAAGGTCTGCCAAGTGCGTGGAGACTCCAAGTTCTCGGTCGGGTCCGCCGGCAGGTATCCATCCATCAACAAAAAACGGAAGAATGACTTCAGGCTCGCGATTTTTCGTCTGATCGAGGGAGGCGAAAGGTCTTGATAGAGCGTTTGGATGTAGATGGAAAGATGCTCTCGATTGACTCGCTGGATGCCCAAATTCCCAGCTTCTAGATATTTGAGAAGCCCTCTGAGATCGATCTCATAAGCAGAGACTGTATTCTGGGCTAACCCCTTTTCCACTCGCAGGTAATCGAGGAATGGCCTCAAATATCTTTTCTCTCCAGCCACGCTTATCTCCGATTTTGTCGCCGCCATAATAATCCTAGCTCTTCAATTCCTAAAAGCCGCCCCATCACTAAATAGATCACGACACCCGCAGCAATGGAAACAATCAGTCCCGCAACTTCTCCCCTGAAAGTGACAGCCAGGGATACAGTCAAGCTATAGACCAACCACACCGAAATACCCATAACCATTGAAGCCAGAGACGCCTTTACAAAGGATCTCATGACACCCAAGTCACGGAAAGATCCCAGTTTACGAGAAAATCGGGATGCCAGAAAAATTAGATTCACGATCAACGCAATCGCCGTCCCCAAGGCCAGCCCAAGATACTCATAACCCTCAGGAAAAAAGACG
>Ga0114996_10009298_pt1 | contig 10785 bp, 4 predicted proteins | sample ArcticOcean_MG_C_4_FD_87039 | JGI IMG/M metagenome (GOLD analysis project Ga0114996, IMG submission 87039) | Marine microbial communities from western Arctic Ocean - ArcticOcean_MG_CB4_134 | ecosystem: Environmental > Aquatic > Marine > Oceanic | place: Arctic Ocean: Canada Basin | collected... | reverse complement strand
TCAGAAAATGGCAACTTCTACCGCGGCAATCCCGGTTGTGATGGCACCGGATATTCGATTTTTCGGAGTGATGATGGCGGCATAACTTGGAGTGAGCATCCACTACCAACTGCCGCGACTGGTACCGCAGCGACTTGGAATGCTGAGGAGGCTGCGGTTGCGGCAGACGATGCGGATAATGTACATGCGATGTGGATGGGTCTCGACAATATGCCGTATTATTCGTATTCACGGGATGCCGGTGCGAGTTGGTCGGATGTGGTGATGATTGCACCACCAAACGGTGTGAATGGTACCGGTTTTCCAGCCATTGCCGCAGGCGCTGATGGGCGTGTGGCGTTTGGTTATATCGGGACGAAAGGTGATGGCGTATGGCATGGTTATCTGACGGTGATGACCGATGCGTTTGGTGTCCAGCCTTTGATGACGACAGTACAGGTCAATTTGGATGCTGACCCGCTCGATTTGTCTGAAGGATGCGGTTATGAGCGGTGTGGTGGGTTTGGTGATTTCATCGACCTCGTCGTCGACTCAGACGGTCGAGTTTGGTTCGGTTTGTCACATAATCCAACCGACGAGGGTATCTTTGCGACGATGGCTCAAGGTCCTCGAATGCGTGGTCCTTTGGAACCGCTACCACCACTCGTTCTCGGTGGCAACGGGACTCTTGTCAATCCCTAATATCGAGCACTTAGCGTAGCCAGTTATCTGGATGAACCATTGTCCATGACAAAACCAGCGGCTAAGAAAGAGATTGAATTATTCAAAAGAACTTCATTCAACGCGCCTCTGCATTTGAAAGTGGAATATTGCAAGAAGCAGAATAAAGATGACTCCAACTGTGAATGAGAACATCATCGAATCGAGGCTACCTAGAGCGGGTTCCTCGAATTCGCCGCCAGACCCGACTCCATTTTTGCCATTGGAATCATCATCAGTTTCATTCCCCTGAATACTCGAACCTTCTCCTGAATCACTGCCATGCGCTGAGTTCGCAGAGTCATCATCCGATGTGGAACTATTCGATGGGTTTTCCTCAGTATTATTGCCATCATTTCCTTCAGTCAGGCCGCCAGTCGTATTATCTCCTGTGGTTCCGGTATCATTTCCAGAATTTGTTTGATTATCGATATCCGATTGATTACTTCCACCAGACCCTGTTTGGTTATCATTATTGAAAACCTCAAGCCAGCAACCGTATGATTGTAATTCCCATTCGCCGATGGTCGGCTTCAATTGTTTAGGGCAGGAGTCGAGAATATCGATGATGCCATCATTATCATCATCATCATCTTCTGTCTCGTCGCGGCAACCGTCTTGATCTATATCGTTAGTTAGATTCGATTTCCAGTCGACTGTTCCATTCAGACAATTATCACCGCCGTCGAGAATCCCATCAGCATCATCGTCATTATCTTCGTCAACATCATGACAACCGTCAGCATCACGATCTAATGTCAAATTCGACTGCCACTGAGTTCGACCCTTAGCGCAGTTGTCTAAAATGTCGGGAACACCATCATTGTCATCGTCAGTGTCTTCAGTTTCATCATGGCAACCATCCTCGTCGTGGTCGGTTGAAGGGAGAGATGTCCAATTCGTCGCTCCGTGTCGACAATCATCGTCTACATCCTCAATCCAATCATAATCTCCATCTGTTCTGTGATAGAAAAATGCGTCAAGATAAGGATAGTTATTTGATGGTCGGGGTTCTTTAGCGGTAATCGTTCGAGTTGTTTCAATTGTCAAATTTTCAGTAAATGAACCATGAAAGGCAATACCCCCACTCGTTCTGAATATATCGAATGCTAGCAGCACTCCTTCGCCGACGATTGTGGTTGAACGGATCACGGAGAGGTCGGTTAAATTGATTAGACCTAATACAAATGAGGTTGAATTCAATACCGATAGATTTTCATTGCCAAATGAGGATTGATTATTTACTGTTGCAATAAAAGCACCGCGATTGCCAGAGATCGATACCATTTCAAATCCTAATAATTGATGACCAAATCTAGTAACATTGGATGTAGAACTATTCCAATCACTGCATTTGAGGTAGATACCAGGGAAAGGCTCTGCCCAAACCTTCGTAGTCGGTGACAGAAGAAAACAATGCCCGTCATCCATCTCAACAATTCTTGCGAGACGGCCGGAAGAACTCTCTGGCAATACATCTGTAATTGAGGTAAATGAATCAAAACCCCTCAATGGATGCCAACGAACGATGAAATACCCATCTGATGATGAATCCGCCGGTGGAGATTGACCAAGATCAAGTGAGCCGCCAGACCATCGGCCGGCGAGTGACCATGAGCCGTCATCATGACCGATAATATCATCAAATCGAACATTTCCATTCGAAAGTTCAGGGATGCTTCTGATGTACGAACCATTCCCATCGAACAACGCAGGATTTCGAATTTCAATTAGAGTATTTCCATCCTTTAATTGTAGTTGCCAATCTACATTTAATTGTAGAAGGTGCGTTCCATTAGGGTGAGGTACGAGGCCAATTTCATCATTAGATAAATAATCCCCTGAGTCATTAAGGGTAATAAATTCTAGAATATTAACTACTTCAAAATTGAGGCTTCCATTATTAGCCATAAAAACTAAATTATTTCGTCTATAATTGATTTCTGTTTCATACTCCATTCCATTTAGTACAAAACTTGTATCATGATGAATAATTAATGCAATACCATCATCATTCCAACTTGCATCGAAAATCAAAAGAGGTGGGAAATTATCATCCGATCTACTCAAGGAAACTAATGATTCTCGAACACCTGAATTACTGAAAGTGTAAATTACATCTTCCCCGTTAAAAATGAATGTCTCATTGACTGGCATTGAATATTCATAAAAATTTAGTAATAATCCAAATCCAGACTCGGATTGTTCAGGGAAAAAACGTTGCTGGGCATATCCTCGTTGATGGGAGATCCAACTCGAATTTGCTGATTCACCATCGTCTGCACTTTTTTTATTAGGTTCAACCATTGGATTATTATCCTCTGGAATTGAAATTAAAGAAAGTGCAATCAGGATGGTAAGAGCAATTATAAAACGATAATTAATTGAAATCTCAGAACACCTCCAAGCCACCGCGCATTGCGTATGAATCGATGACCGTCTGCCTTCCCGGTGCGAAATGTGCTCTACCCCAAACCCATCCCCCGTTCTCACCAACTATTCCGTGGTCAAGTCTACATTCCCCCCAGGTCAGATATTCGGCATTCGTCATATTCCAAAGTGCGGGAATATGGGATAATTGAGGGGACGAATTATGATTCAGAATGGTAAGAAATGGTTCAATATCACTCTGGTTTGTTGAAGAGGTAATATTATCGAATTCTACAAGAATACCAGAAATTGTCGAAGCGGTTTGGAACCAGACGGATAAATAAGTTTCGAAGTGAAAAGTATTATTCGATGAGATACATTCTCCTCTAAGATGAGGCACGGGAGTAGACGAATCAAAAAACGAGGGTATATACTGCCACCTAGTAATAAATGAATGATTATTCCAGCCAGTCGTGCCACGATAAAGCCACATTGGTGATGATGTCTGATTAAATTGAAACTCTGCTGTCCTTAATTCTGTTCTATTGAATGGTAGATTTATAATAAAGAAATTAGTTCCCGTGAATGTCGATCTTTGATTGACATTGATAACAGTACGACTTGAATCTTGATACCAATGAGTTTCCCAGTTAGAGGATTGAGCAAAAGTAGGTAATTGACCCCACCACTCGGTCGAATTATTTGGCGTCATCGTAATCGAGCTGTTCTGGTTTCTAGTCAATAAATGATACGGGCCGTTTTGAAAAAGATACTGTTGGCTGTGTGATTGTGTGGTAATCCAACTTGCACTTGCCGGACCTTTGTGGCTGAGTGTTGCTGTCACTTCAAGAGATAACCATTCACCTCTCGAAGAATTTCTTGGTTGATTGATCCATGTAACCAAATCGAAGCGTTCGGTATGAATGAAATTCAGAGTTTGAATGTTCGACCCACTACAACCTACTGCTCCGCTATAACTTGAAATCAGAACTGAATCAAGGATTTGATTGTATAGTGGGGCTAAACCTGACCCATCTGCCTCGTATAGTTTGTATTCTAAATCTAAAAACTGACATTTATTCTGATTATAGAAAGATATCAGAGTGGCATCCAACCATTGGACGTTATCATATCTCAAATCGAGTGAAGCACAAGGATGAGTAGCGGATAATGCAATTGGCCCACTAGGAGATAGACCAATCATTCCGATAACATCTGATGCGGCTTGGCCTAACTGTGATGTTCGTTGGCAATCAATCACTGGGCCAACTGGCAGCGATGGTAAAATCGCCCTCTCATCAACCCCGTACAGAGTCTTCAACCCAGCAGGGTCATCTGAAGATTGCAACTCTTTACTCTGCATCGCAGAGGCAACCAACAAGTTAGGATTGTCAGGATTATTTGGCAGCGAAAATATTGCTTCTTCTTCATCCAAATCTGAAATTAAAAATATTGCATTGCCTGCAGTAATCGATATTGTCAAGTTTTCAGGGATACCACCAGATTCACAAAATGAGATTCTGACTTGGCTTGAATTATCTATGGTCGTTAGTTGCAAACGGAGCCTATCTCTGCCGTCACATCCACTGTCGAGGTCCCAGTTGATTTCGGAGTCTTGTGAGCCCTGAACGGTTTGAACCGGTAGAAGCAACATAAAGGTCGTAACTAAGATGAATAAGAGGCGGTAAACTCTCATTATTTTCTACTATATAATGTGTATTTATAACTCTACCTAGACATATTTTTTTTGCGGCCTGAAGGGATAATAAGAGGGGTTATTTTCAAGGCTAAATTCTGATTATCAGTATTGCTTGGTTTAATCAATGAACCTTTACCAAATCAATTGGTTTTCCCTACTCGGTATGAATCTATGCTCTACTTGCGGAAGGGGGGAATTGTGTCAACTTATCACCGGAATTATTCAAGTGGTCCGAGGTCTTCTCTAGGTTGGTTTTCAGCGTCATCTGTAACATCATCAATTACGACTAGGTCGTCTTCGTCGCCGTAGGTTTCCCCATTCAATTCGGATTGATTTGCAACATCTCTAACCCGGAGTTGAACTAGACCTAGAATTGTCAGCGTAATCGTGAGCATGATAGCTAGCCCGGCTAGTGTGAGATTGGTCGTTGATTCATACCACTCCTTCGGAATTTCACAGGTGGGTATTCGAGCCGGTTCCGCGTCAGGCTCAAACGCAGCAGGGCGGCCGTCGAGCGCAGCCTCGCCACTTGGCAGCGTTATGTTGAGATGTGTCAATGCGGTGACGGCCGTATCGACTACCACCGGGCTATTCCTCATCTCTCCGGCGACTGTTGCACCGCCGAGAACGAGCATGAAAGTTGTCCGATCTATCTCGGTTGAAGGTGTATGAGTATAGTATTTCTCACCGCCACCACCGTGGTCACTGGTGATGATGACGAGCCACTCTTCGCCGCTCGTATTCCGTGCATCGAGGGCTGCGAGAATCGCTGCAGCCATGTCATCAGCGGACTCGACAATCGCAACATATTCAGGAGCATCAGGGCTGAAGCCGAATTCGTGCCCCGCATTATCAGGTGCATCGAGATTCAAGAAGAGGAAATCGAGTTCAGCATCGGTCGTCAGCAATTCGATAGCGCGGTCGCGAATCGCAAAATCGTTGTCGTAGCGCTCTTGGATGTCAGCGCTCTTGTCGGCCAAAATTATCTCATCGATTTTTTTCCAATACATCACGGCAGCAGTCCGAAATTCGGGATCTTCCGCTTCGATTAATTCGAACATATTCAGGACCTCATCGTGCCGACTGCCCTCAAACGAATTTCCGACGACGCCGTGTCGGTCGCACCAAACTCCGGTCAGCATACTCGACCAAGATGGGCCAGAAATCGAAATTGGTCCGACCTTAGAATTGAATGACCACGCACCCTCTTCTTGTATTCGACCGAAGGCGCTACTGTTACGTCGTGCGCTCGACTCAGCAACATCGCCGCGCACGCCATCGATGCCAATGATCAACACTTTCCGTTCCAGCAGAGGTTCCGGACCGAACGTAGTATCATCGGTCGAGTCATTTTGAGAGTTGTTATCGGTTTGGTTTCCACTGTTGTTTCCGGTGTTGTCGCCTGGGGGTGTGGTTTGGTTGTCACTACCGTTTCCAGTATTGTTTCCAGTATCGTTGCCATTATTATTTTCTCCACCTCCGGTTCCATTGCCCGTTCCGTTCCCTTCACCAGTTCCATTGCCAGTATTTGTTGGCGGACAATATGTGCCGCTTGGCACAGCCTTTGGTAGTGTACTGTTCTCGATTAGCGAGTAGATTCCTGGGTCCGTCGCTGCCAATTCTTCGACGCTACAAGGCTCCCATTCAGAGTCGATTGCAACACACCGTGCAGAGTCGTTTTGGACTCCCATGTAAGTCGTCAATGACCAGTAGATGTATTCGGTTGCCATGCAAGAATAATCACAAGTTCCATCTTCATAATGATACCATGATGAAGCGGGATATCCCGATGCAGGCAGCGCGCAAGGACCCTGTTCATCTTCACATTCATCCGGGTTTGATTCTTCGTAATGACCACCGCGCGCAAGGTCCATCAGAGCGGTCAGATTTGAGCCGGATGTTTCGGCAAATTTGTCAGGATAAGCGTTCGCATATCCGATGTGTGTAACGAGGTGTAAAACCTCTTCTAAAGTAGCATCAAAATCACTCCCGCCTCTGCCGCCGGGGTGGACTTCACTCGCGTACAAATCTTGGAGTGCGATTTCGCCGGATTCGACTTTCTGATGGAATGATTCTGGCAGCGCTTCGAAGATGGTCTCCATATCGTCTTCGTTTTTCGGCATGACCATCGCTGCATTTGCATTGACCATTTCTTGAACTACCGCTAAATCGTCAGCGACGCCGTCAGCGTCGTTGTCTAGGTAGCCGGCCATAACTGCCGCTGCGTGTTCAAGAGTTGCGTTCGGTACATTTGGGGCTGCCATTAGATAGATGCCGAAAACCGAGATGGATTTTGGCAGATGGATGCTCAATGGGTCGTAAATTAATGGGGTTTGAATGATGCTGAGATTGAGCGGCGCGCAGTCGGTTGGGGGCAGCGGCAAGTTGCCGCTGCCGCTGCCGGCATTGTTGCTTGAGGGTGGTTGGAATATGGCGACCGAAGAGGGTGGGAGGGTGAGAGCACCGTCGAGTATTGTGATGTTACCAAAGCGGGAGGTGATGCTACCTTGCCAACCAATGGCTTCACCTGAATCGGAATCCAATGCTTCCGTTGGAAGTGCTGAAAGGGCGGCAGGGTCGAGCGAGAAAGAATAGGATGTGGCTGCCCGATTCATGACGATGATGGTGGAGTCGTTTTCGGTCGCCATCGACCACGCGATGGCGTCGCTGGAGTTGTGCAACGAAGCGTAGTTACCTCGCCGTAGCGGTTCTAACTCCGACCTGAGTGCGGCGATTGTGCTGATATTTTCAGCCAAGCCGGCTTCCAGCCCGCTTCTCGCCGCGCCATCACGCCACATGTGGCGATTGTCAGGGTCAGCGCCGCCGTATTCGCCATATTCATCGCCAGCATAAATCAGCGGCGCGCCGGGTGTTGTCAGAAGCCAAGTGTACGCTTGCAGTGCAGCCTCATATGGTCCTGAATTGCTTGGCTGACCTGGTAAGCCTTGCTCAACCCACTGATTCCATTCATCAGCGGTACCTGAATCGGCGCGCGAAGCAAACCGAGGTACATCGTGGCTGCCGACAAACGGGACCATCGTTGCGCCCAGAACATATTGGTCCTGACTTCGCACAGTCCAATAGTCGAGATGCTGGTAATCACGAGCCGTCGCATCACCGGTTGCAAATTTTGTGAACACATTATCGACGACAGCGTGATACAAGACGAAATCAGCTTGACCGTCGAGTTTGTTTGGACCAATGTAGCGATTAATCATCTCGTACTCGGCGGCATTAGCAGCCAAATCATCGCCAACCCAGCCCATCGCGGTCTCGCCTTTCAAGTAGTAATCGACGCCACCAATCTCAAACCGCTCGTTAACCCGCATCGCTAAATTCGTCACCGCCAAATCATCAACATGCTTGACAGCATCAATACGAGCCCCATCCAAGTCAAAACGCTCCAACCACCACAACGCGTCGGCGATCATCGCTTCGCTCGCGTTACGATTTTTCCAGTTGATATCAGGCATGTAATCCCGGAACAGACAGTCGAGTCGATGCTCGGTCCAGTCGCAGTCTTGGCTGCCGCAAAGGCAGCCCTCGTTGAACCAGTCGGGTTGGTCGGAGAAGTAAGGGTGGTCTTGGTAGACGTGGTTGACGACGAAGTCACCGATTACCCGGATTCCAGCCGCATGTGCCGCATTAACAAGTTCGTACAACTCTTGTTCTGTTCCCAATCTTGGTTCCACTTCGCGTGGTTGGCTAGGCCAATAACCGTGATACCCGCTCACCTCATGATTCCCATCCCCAGCAGTTCCAGTGGTGTTAGCAGCGGTGTTGAATGGCGTCAGCCAGAGAGCGTTGACGCCTAGATTCGTGAAGTATCCATTGTTGATCATCTGGGTGACGCCAGCAAAGTCGCCACCGCGCCAATCCGCCCCAGCGGCAGCACTTCCATTCGTCATATCGTTGCTTAAATCGCCGTTTACAAAACGGTCGGTCATGACCATGTAAATGAGCGCGTCCTGCCAGATGAAATCCTGTTGTGGCCCTTTCCAGAATGGGACGATTAGAGGTTCCAAATGGTTGCCCTCATCGTCTTGACCATCGATAATTAGCGTGTGTTTCCCATTCGCCAATTTTGTTGTGTTCAGGCTCATCGACCAGTCGCTGACATTCCACACCTCCGAAGAATCATCTTCGACATTCAATATGTCGAGAGATGAGGCGCGGTATGAGTGGAGGTAGTTGACCATCATCGAGCCTCCGCTACCGGCGTGTGTCAAGTAGCGTTCAGGGAGCCCGGTAGTAGCGTTCATCTCGATGGAGTACATCGGCCGGCTTTTGTTGTCGACTCTGACTACGGAATTCTCGTAGTCGCCGCAGTAGCCGCGGTAGTCATTGCTAGGATCGAAGCGGTAGTCGGCTTCACCGATAACGAATTTGTAGCAATACAACCCTTCGCTCAAGTTGACGCTTGCTGACCATTCACCCGTACTCGAGTTCAGTGCCAAGTCCGTTTGCGTCGACCAATTCCATTCTCCTATCAGGCTGACATTGGCGGGTTGTGCTTCAGCGGCTAAAGGTTGCCAGGCGAAGTGGGTCAGCGGGTCGCGCTGCCTGACAATCGTAACATCTTTGGCCGAGTAGTAAATTTTTCGCAGACCATTTTCGAGAACTTCTGTGGCTTGATGCTCCACACCACCGTCATCGATTCCGGCACCTTCCATTGTTCGGTCATTTGGTTCCGTATCGAGTGGTATGCCGATCGTGCTGAAAAGTGGAACTAATAGAAAGAGAGCGGAGAGGATGAGTGCGAGACGAGGTGAGTGGCGGCCCCTCATTCTGAAGCCCTCGGCTTGAACAGTGAGTTTGCAGTTTCGACCATTTCATCGATATGTTTGCAGATAAAGCCGCGGACGAAGTCGTTGGCTGGCTCGTTGTAAGTGTCGAGCGGTGCTGCGTGTTGTTGAACCACTCCGGCGTCGAGCACAGCGACGCGGTCGGCGAGCGTCATCGCTTCTATCTGGTCGTGCGTCACATAGACTGTTGTTGTACCTAACTCATCGTGTAGTCGCCGAATTTCTTCGCGCATTTGATGCCGCAATTCAGCGTCGAGATTCGATAGCGGCTCGTCCATTAGGAGTACTTTGGGACGACGGACGAGAGCGCGGCCGAGGGCGACACGTTGTCGTTGACCACCGGACAACTCCTTTGGCTTCTTAGCCAACTCGTCGGTCAGGCCGAGCATCGACGCGGCTTCTTCGACCCGCGTCTCTATCTCAGCGGTCGGCAGTCGCTCCTCGCGCTTCTGCATCCGCAATCCGAATGACAGATTGTCGTGAATTGTCATGTGAGGATAGAGCGCGTATGATTGGAACACCATGCCGAGACCGCGCGCTCCTGGTGGTAAGTCATTGACTCGAGCACCGTCGATGAAGATGCTCCCTTCGGTGACATCTTCGAGTCCAGCGAGCATTCGTAGCGTTGTTGATTTGCCGCACCCAGACGGTCCGAGTAGGACTAGAAACTCACCGTCATCGATAGCCAAGTCGAGTCCTTTGACCGCCTCGGTGCCATCATCGTAGCGTTTGGTAACGCCCTCAAATCGTACACCTACCATTCAGCCACCACGGTCCTGCGATTCCGTCTCACGGCTTGAATGAGCCGCCCCCGCAGCCAGCATCAACCCTCCAACGACAGCGACGGCATGAAGAATGAATCACTGCGACCGGACTTTCTCGATAAGGTGATTCTCGACCTGTTGAGGATACCTGTGTAGATTGTAACTGCCTATGGGTATAGGGCAGTATGCTGGTTTTAGATTCTGGCTTGACTCGTCCTCATGTATTCAGCCCTTGACGCCGCCTGCTGAGAGTCCTTGGATGAGGAACCGCTGGAACACGATAAACAGCGCCGCGACCGGCAAACTAACCAGTAAACTTGCGGCGGCAAAATCGCCCCATGCTTGCCCGGTCGCTGAAATCATCGACGCCAAACCGACTGGCAACGTGTACATATCGTTCGATGTATTGAATGTCAGCGCCAGCAAAAATTCGTTCCATGCGGCGAGG
>Ga0114996_10009297_pt1 | contig 10785 bp, 13 predicted proteins | sample ArcticOcean_MG_C_4_FD_87039 | JGI IMG/M metagenome (GOLD analysis project Ga0114996, IMG submission 87039) | Marine microbial communities from western Arctic Ocean - ArcticOcean_MG_CB4_134 | ecosystem: Environmental > Aquatic > Marine > Oceanic | place: Arctic Ocean: Canada Basin | collected... | reverse complement strand
GCAATTGGATGTGTTATTAATAAAAAAATGCCTGCAACCGCATATCTTGGTTATGATATTCCTGGTAAATATCCTGTTACAGAAATTATAAAAAATTTAAAAGAAAATGGTATGGTAGGTGTTGCGAAAGGAAAAGCAGAGTTTGGTCCTAGAGCATTAGGTAACAGGTCATTTTTTGCTGACCCTTCAGTGCTTGATATGAAAGATAGAGTGAATGGGGTGAAAGGTCGAGAAAACTTTAGACCATTTGCACCAATGATTTTACAAGAAGATGTGGATAGATATTTTGAAGAAGGCATTCCATCACCATTTATGAATACTGTTAGAAAGGCGAAATCTTTAACTCAGCATAAATATCCGTGTATAGTTCATTTAGACGGGACATCTAGAGTGCAAGAAGTGACAGAAGAGCCTCATAGAACATTGCTTAAAGAATGGAAAAAAGAAACAGGGTGTCCAATGTTATTGAATACTTCTTTAAATATTAAGGGAGAACCAATAGTAAATACTGTACTAGATGCTAAAAATTTTGAATCTAAAACCAGAATAAAAGTATTATGAAAATTTGTATAATAGGAGGCGGAACTGCTGGATGGTGGACAGCCGCATATCTTGAAAAATATACAGATTTTAATATTGTTCAATATGAATCACCTAAAGTACCTATTTTAGGTGTTGGTGAATCTACGTTACCTCAAATTAAATGGTTTTTTGAAGATTTAGGATTAAAAGAATCTGATTGGTTTGATGAGTGTCAAGCGGTGTATAAGGTTGGAAACTACAAATATAATTGGATGAACCAGAATGATCTACTGCAATTGATGTTTGAATATGGAGGAGAAAGACATTATGCTTATCATATATGTGCTGAAAAATCTGGTGAACTGATGAAGTATATATGTAAAAGAACAGAAAAAAGAGAAGAACATCTAAAAGAACTTCCTTCAGGATTTGACTTGTATATTGACTGTACAGGATTTTCTCGTAGATTTGTTAAAGACTTATCTGAAATGAAAATAGGAAAACATTATGTAAATAAGGCCTGGATTACTGCATTAGATAATGATAACTATGAGACATCTTATTGTAAAGAATATACAGAAAGTATTGCTATGGATTATGGATGGATGTTTTGTATTACATTGCAAAATCGTATAGGTATTGGTTATGTATATTCTTCTCAACATTGTACAGACGAAGACGCTCGTGCAGAATTTGACAAACACCTAGTCAAACCTCTTTATGACCCAAAACTTATTGAATGGAATCCTTTATTTCTTCAAAATCCTTGGTCGGATAATGTTGTTGCGATAGGTTCATCTTCGGGTTTTATCGATCCTTTGGACTCTACTTCGTTATATAATCTTCAAGCAGGTATAGTTAATTTGGTAAGATGTTTAAAAAAGGGGTCAAAAGTTTACAATAGGTTAATGAGAAAAATTTTTAAAGATTCTGCTATTTGGATTGAATGTCAGTATGGTCTTTCTAAAAGACAAGATTCTTCTTTTTGGAAAACAATGTCAGACAGGGAAACTTATACTCCTTTGATGTGGGCAAATCACGATTTAAGAATTAATCCAAAACATCATATTTTTCCGAAAGATATTTGGAAACAAATAATACCATACTATAATTTAGAAGGATCCAATGTATGATTTTCAAGAAGAAGTAGATGAATTAATTGAACGATACGAAAATAAACGTGAGTTTGTTTATCATACCAGTGGTAGTACAGGTAAGCCAAAAGAGATAGTATTGTCTTATGAGACAATGAAAATGTGTGTAGAAGAAAATATTCGTATCATGAGAATTACGAGTGATAGTGTTATCAATAATCTTTGTATACCTCCTACATCTATTGCATTCAGTTGTTTTCTCGTATTAGCCGCACATGTGTCAGGAGCTAAACTGATTACAAAGAAATTTAGTGTAAAATCATATCTTGAGGATTTACAAAATGGGTCTACTCATCATTTTATCATACCTGCGGTCTATAGAACTATGTCTAAGACAAAGAAGTGGAAATCTCTTGATCTGAGTTCGTATGATGTTATTATGACTGGTTCAGATATACCTCCAGAGGGCATAAAAGAAGATGTGTTAAGTAAAGGCGCCAAAAGATTTCTACAGATTTATGGTAGTACAGAAGTGCCACCTGCTATTAGTGAAAGTGAAGATGAAAAGAACTTTGGTGTTAATGTAAGTCCATTAATTGATTATAAGATTGCAGATGATGGAGAATTCTTTATTAAGTGGAAAACACAGGATGAATATTGGGCATCAGGTGACCTTGTTGAAAAAATTGATAATGGTTTTAAGATGGTTGGTCGTAAAAAGAATATACTGAGACTAAATTGTGCCCATGTTCAACCTGAATTACTTGAGCAATATATAATGAATAAGGCTGAAGTTGATAAAGCCTTAGTTACAAAAAGTAAAAATGATAAAATTGGCGTGTATTTTGAAGGCAATGAATCTAAACAGCATGAAGTATTCAATGCGTTAAATACCTTTTATGAATCTAGTGATAATATTGTTGATTTTGTAAAATGGGTACCGAAGATAGAAACAAATCATTTGAACAAAGTGATAAGACATCAATCAATATAAAATCTTTTTCAGTCAAAGATATTCCACACATTAAGAAATGGTGTGAATATTGGAAAGAAAGGGGTATAGTCAATAATTCAAGTTTTGATGAATTAAGACTTGAACGATTGTTGCTTACATTATTGACCTATAACAAGGGCGAATTGGCCGCCATATCAGGCGTAGAACGTGTAAATGATGAATATAGAATACTTGTACGTGCCGCAACAACTCCCCATAGACCTAGAATACGAGGTAAATACATAGAAGAAGTTTTATGGCCATGGATTGGTCATGCATCATTTGAGATACAATATGTATTAGACAATTTTGATAATAATGCAAAATTCTATACTACAACTACAGTAGATGATACAAATGGTAGAACTAGAGGTAGTAATAGAACTTCTCATATGTTATTCAATACAAAAAAACCATTTAGGTGTCTGCAAAAAAATCCTAGAAAAATGATATTGTGGAATGTTGAACAATGGGCCTGGTATGTCGACCCACATAAATGTATAGAGATGTGTAAAGACCATCTTCCTAATTGGAAAATGATATATGATAGTCTGTAATATTGTCATCACTTGTTCTTGGAAAACATTTCAGGATAAAGAAGAGATGAAGTCTTGGATAACTGAACAATATGTGCCAGATAGTGGAGAGAATATTAATAAATTTCGTGAATATAATTTTGCGATTGCAAGAAAACATGGGGAAGAAAATTTCTCTATGACATTTATAAAACCAAATACAGTTGTTCTTACTCAAAGGTATAGTACCTGGGATGAGTACAATGGTATGTTAGAATTACGTGAATATACATTAAATATGCTAAAAAGTGAAGGCTTTGAAGTGAGTATTAGTGAACCAATGGAGAAACAATATGTTTAATTTTGATAAAGAAAATTTTTATTTGACAAAAAACAGTTCGGATTTATCTGTGGGTTTTTCGTATGGAGCTACATTAATTTCGACATCAGCAATTATAGGGTTTGGTGGTTTAGCAGGATGGCTCGGGTATTCTGTATTTTTACTACCAATTGTTATGATGATAACAATATATCTTGCAACGATATACATTGGACCAAAAGTGTATGAGTTGAACAAGAAGATCAATGCTAAGACTTTTATAGAATTGATATCAACTCATTATAAATCCCCTGCATTACGAAGAATTTTATCAATTTTTACGGTCATTATGATACCGTTTTATTGTACTGCGGTGATGATTGGTGTGGGTAAATACATAGAATCCACGATAGGATTGAATTATGTGCTATCGTTGACTGTTTTTTCATTGATTGTTTTTGCTACTATATTTTATGGTGGTATGAAATCGGTCATTAGAAATGATGCAATACAAGCGGTTATGTTATTGTTTGGTTCGTCAGTGATATTTTTATATACTTTGTTTAATTATATTATACCTATGGAATATGTCGATACTTTGACATTATCATTTCAAGCATCTGAAACTAAGATGATAGGATTTTCTAAGAGTATAGGGTTTACAGGGTTCACAGATTTTCCTGACTTTTGGTCTAAGGGTTGGCTGTTTGAAGTGACTTTATTGTGCTTGACAATACCTGTTGGTCTTGTAGCACTTCCTCAGTTGCAGACAAGATTTATGCTTGCTAAAGATGAAAATTCTTTCAAAAAAATTGCACCATACGGAATGATTATACCATTTGTAATCATCGGTTCATTTTTTACTGCAGGCATTACCGCAAATGCGTATTATTTTACAGAATATTCTCAAACCGCAGTGCAATTTGCAGGTTCAATCGATAAGATTATACCTGTATGGATAAATGATGGTTATCCTGCATGGATAGGTATTATTTTATTTTTGACAATTCTTGCGGCCGCATTTACAACTCTCAATTCTCTTATGCATTTGTTATCTACAACTGTATCAAATGATTTGCTCATAGAGGAAAATAAGACATATGGTATTCTATCTATGATAGGTGTGATTATCTTTGCTATTTTAATGTGTATTGCATTTCAAAATCAACCAGCATTTATTTCAAGATCGACAGCAGTATATTTTTCATTACTTGGTGGTAGTTTATTACCTAGTTTAATCGCAATGATACGAGGTCATGTAGATGCAAACGCGAGTGTATGGTCTTTTATAACTGGAGCATTAGCATCATTGTTCTGGTTATTGTTTGTACATTTTAAAGAGTCGAAACTTTTCACTGGTATTACAATAGATATTGGTAGATATAACTTTGTTGAAACGATTGTTCCGGCATTAATCATATCTACAATCGTTTATCTTGTATTGAGGAAAAAAGATGATAGACAATCCAGTACAATGTAAATTAGTTCCAGATAAAAATAACATTCAATTAGTTAATCTTGAAGCATGGATTAAAAATTCGAAGTGGAAGATGGAACGTAAATTAGATGTTAGTGAAAAACATCCTTTATATAAATTTACTTGTAATAAAAAGAGACCCGCAAAAAATCTTTTTGAAGTTCGTATGGAGATGGGTAGTGAGGTTTTTTGTAAAATGTTTGATTGGAAAGAGATTTCCTTATTTGAATATAATTCAGAATTTGATGTTAGTCCTGAACGATATGAAGAAATACTTACTTTTCCCTTTCCCTTTTTAGAAAATAGACGACTAGAAATTATAACTTGTGCCCATTTTACACCAGGACATACTGTTGAATATGAATTGAATCAAGGATATTTGTTTGTTGATTTAAATCATTTGACAATAGAATTTAATGAAAACTATGAGAGGCCCACTTTACCAGAAGGTGATTACAGAATTAAATATGAAAAGGATAATATTATTGTACTAAAATTTAATTCTCATAATATCAGAGACAAATATGCGTGTAATGATTCTGAATATTTGAAAATGAAATCTGAATATCATTGGACAGAACATCTTGGGAAATTCTTTGATGTTTGAAGACTATATTTCTACAGAAAATCCAAATTATTTTTATCTTGCTACGAAACATGATATAGACCCTTTATTGAATATTGATACACCTGGGTTTAAAGTTTTTCCTAAAAAAGATTTGACAGGCGAAATAAATTTAATAAAATGGACTGCACCTTCTCTTACTACTATAGAATTACCAAAAGAATTAGACGAACAAATAGCATCCCATCATTGGTCAAAGCAGTTATGGGACCTTCTTGTTGAATTAAAATGTGGATTATGAGTATGACAATAACTTAAACGTAACAAAAGAACGTAAAGATTTTATTTTCAATGTTCAAAAAAGAAAAATGTTAAGAGAAGATATTGATGAAAAATATTTTGTTTTATCTTCATGTTGTTATACAACATTTGTAATACCCAATGGTATTTTTGAATATAAAAAAATTAAGAAATTTTTTGATGAATTGATTGAATATTATGTGAATAACGAAAAAGAAATTGAATGGTCTGTACCTAATAATGGCGAAGATGGTATTGATAACATTTATCAGAATGTGAATAATGATTTAGCAGTATATTTAAAATTCAGAAAAACGAATGATGTGAGTTTTGAAAGACTGGAAGAATATAGATGTGAATTGTTAGACGGTAATATTGTAGAACAAATTAAAAAAGAGTTCGAAGATATTAAAATTTATAGAGGAAAATTATTTCGTGTATTGTGAACTTCCATTTTATCATTTTTATATTGACGGTAATTAGGTAAAACAATAAAATGAATGAACAAGATTATTACGAATTACATAAACAAAATCTGACCCCATTGAATTTCAAGATTGATGTTGATTTATTTGAACGCCAAATTGCTGAATATGACTTTAAACCTTGGGGAGACAAGTTTCATAAATATCCACGGTATGGATTACCTGTGGTGAATCAAAATGGAAGTCTCGATAATGACCCTGAACCTGCTTGTTGGCCATTAGACCGATGGAACTTTTTACAAAAAGGTTATAAAGATACACCAGAAGATTTTAACGAATTTTATAGAATTGCTCCAACATTAGAATTAGAAGATGAAACAACATTCACAACACCTACAGAGGTTTTGTCTATAAGTTCTCTTGATGTTATTGAACCAATAAAACAATATTTGTATAGAACTTGTATATTGAGATTTGATACAATGGGTCATTTTAAGCCCCATTATGATACTTGGTTCCCCGCAAAATGGTTGAGAATATGGGGAACAACTAAACCAGACGGTTGCGTATTTCGTTATGAACATGATGAACCTGGAAAGACATGGGTGGAATCTAAAGGAGCATATAAAAAATACGTGGCGGAAGAACACGTTGAACCTGGAAGATTGTATTTACATGATAGTGTTCGTTGGCATGATGTTCTTGCATATAAAGATGATGTTTATCAATTTTTCATAGCCCTGGATCCAAAATGTCCGATGATAGATTTCTTATTATAAAAGATTGTGTAAAATCCAATGGTAAATGGGATATTCTACAAGAATTGTGTCATGATTATAGTGTAGTTTTTCAACGAGGCGCATTGCTGCATAATTTAGATGATGATGTTATTGGTATCCATCTAAAATTTAAAGATAAAGAATATGATAATTTTATAAAATATATTTACGATAAAAAAGGTAGTCTATATTATCCTGAAAAATTAGAATGGATACCAGTAACAGAAGATGAATGGGCAGATGAGGCTATACCTGATAGAAGACCGATATACAAAGAAGGTGAAGTATTTGATAGATTTGGTAATGATTGGAATGAAGATGAAATTGATGCATATAGAAAACAGTATAAGGGTTATGTTATTAAAAATTATAAAAAATATAGAGAATCACTTGATGGAAAAGATTTATATGTGTTAACCGAAGATGGTGTAGAAGAAATAGACCCGATAATTATAAAATTTCCATATTATAAAAATAAATGACATACAAATTAATAGATAAAGAGCATGATATAAAAGTACCTTATGGTATGGTAAAGAATTTTGTTGATAATGGGTTATATCAGAGACCTCAAAAACGAGGATATTTAAAGTCCAAATTGGACGAGTTTGTGGATATAGACCTAGTTAGAGAATTTGCAAATTATGATGGTCCCATACGAACTAATACTACATTTTATTTTACATATATGGATGATGATGGGCATTCGTGGCCTGCTCAACCACATACAGATGTGATTAGTTGTATAGCTACTCATGCAATTCCTTTAGATTATCATAGCAATTGGAAGTATGATTGGGGAGGGTCTTTATATTTGTATAGAGAAGATTCTATTTCAGATGAGTATAAAGAAATAATGCCAAAATTGAATGTTGAGAATCCTAAACAGGAAGATATAGATTCGTGGAACGAGTTGAAGAAATGGGAAGTGAATTTTGAACTTGAATATGAATTAGATTTGACGAATACTAAGACTGTATTGTTTACTAGAGATACTTGGCATGGTGTAGCAGATGTTCATACTACAGGAGGAATTGCATATAGAAGAATTTTGATAGTTACTTATCATAAACGAGATATGAAATGCGCTTTCGGAGATTGAATGTATGTGACATTAGATGGTAAAAAAATGTCGAGGGAAGACATTGAATTGTATAATTCAAACAAATTTGCTTTCATCATTTATCGAAAATTTCCTTATAAACTAACGCACGTAAATCAATTTGACAATTTAGACCCATCTATTGATGCATTTAATAAATGGGCGAATCGAAAACATTGGGAAGTAAGACGGAGAGTAAGTAATTCTGGTTGTGAATTATTATATTGTTTAGTGGGAGAAAAAGAAGAAATTATTAATTATTGTTTTGCGATTCCTGACCCTTGGAAAGAAATGCATGCAGTAGATTTTAAATATTTTAAAGAAGAAATTATTAGAGAGCCGAATGAAATATTATATTATGATGAGAGTTCGGATGATGAATCGGATTGGAATAATAGATTAATAAGATGTAAATTTGTGCATAATTGGGATGAAAATATCTTGATTGAATTTGATAAATTTTGCTCAAAGATTACTGGTCTTGTTATAGAGAAAAATTATCCATATATTAAAGTAACATTTGATAGTCAAAAAACTAAAGATATTGTATTTGAAAAAATGTTTGAAGACTATGACAATGATGGAATAAATATAAATTATTTTCGTAAAAAATTAGAATGGGAAAATGTGTCGATAAGTGAATATGAGAGACATACTAAAATCACACACAGGATTTAATCCTTCACAAATAAGTGATCCAGAAAATATTCAATGTCTTTATGTTGGGCACAATGAATTAAGCAATATAGATTTTTCTGTATTTAAAAATCTTGAAGCACTTGATATAGGACATAATAAAATAACTGATATTAGTAATTTACCGAAATCGTTAAAATGGATTTGTATTGCTGATAATCCAATAGAAAATTATGAATCTTTGTATGAATTGACTAATTTAGAATATCTTTGGGCACATCAATCTAATATTGATATAAGAGAATGTAATCGTATGACAAAGTTGATACAATTATTGATAGATGATTGTCAAGATATTTTTGATATTGAAGTTGTGAAATATTTTTCAAATCTTTCTATATTAGAAATGAGAAATAACAAAGTTGAAGATATATCTTATCTGAAGAATAAAAAATTGACCTTCCTAAATATTATGAATAATAATGTGAGTGATATAGGGTGTTTATTTGGTATGGCAACTCTTAAAAAACTAAATATTAGAGGTAATCCAATAAAAAGTTATGTTCCTCTTAAAACTCTTAATTTAAGAAGATTATGCTTGTAAAGAATATTGAAGACCAATCTAATCGATATCAAATTATATGGGATCTAGGTCGCAGATGCTCATATGCATGTACGTATTGTCCTCCTCACAGAAATAATAAATGGTCTCCCTTTTTAAATTATGATAAATTGTGTGAAACTGTTGATAAAGTTGCAGAATATGCGTTATTATATGATCAATTTAGAAAAGTGCCTGCTCTCAAAAAATTAAGTTTTACAGGAGGAGAGCCTACAGTTCATCCTGATTTTTTTAAATTTTTGAAATATGTGAAAAATACATATCCTGATTTTAGTAGAGGCCTAACCACAAATGGATGGTTTCATCATTCAGTTTTAGACAAAGTATTGTCTTTGACCACAGGAGGAACTTTATCATATCATTGCGAATCAACCGACAAGCAAAAAGAACAGGTTATAGAAAACGCAATAGTATTACGTGAAAAATTTAAAGTAAATGTTATGTTCCATAAAGACTATTTTTGGGAATGTGTAGATGTTTGTGAAGTGTTAGAGAAGAATGGCGTAGATTATGTACCAAGAATTATAGGCGATGATCATCCTGATGACAAAAAGTCCATAGAATTGGGTTATACACATAAGTATGATAGAGATCAAATGAAATGGTTTCGTACTTATTGGAAACAGAAAGGACAGAATGTCACGGAAACAGGAAATACACAACAAGGACTTGGAAGACCGTGTTGCGGAGGGAGACGTTTCAAAGCGGACGGTGTGGATTCTTATTTCCTTCCTTCTACTAATTTTTTGGGTTGGAATTGTATGGTTAATTGGTACTTTCTCTTTTTAAATTCAGAAGCAGATGTTGTTTATACCCATCAAACATGTGGTGTGAATTTGAACGGAAAAGTTGAGCCATTGGGTAAAATTTCAGAATTTGATAAAATTATAGATGAGCTTGCTGTTAGTCTTTATTCAAAAACAGTCCCTATGATTACCTGTCCAAAAACATTTTGTGGTTGTGGAATGTGTGTAACAAAAACTTCAAAAAATATTGATGAAATGTTTAATAGACATACAATAGATGAATTAAACTATGAAAAGGTATCTCAAAAAACGAGTAATTGGCTTACGGATATGACAACTAAAAGAATTTTTATGGAATTAGATGAACCTCAATAAACCATTTAGAATAGAATTTGAGATAAGTTCATTGTGTAATGCATTGTGTTCTGGTTGTCAAAGAACAATGCTTGACAATAGAGGGAAATATTATTATAAAGGTAATATAACAATATCTCAAATATGTGATTGGTTTGATGATGTAAATTTGAAAGACGCTCGTATTAAACTTTGTGGTGTTTTAGGTGATCCTATTATTAATCCAGATTGTGTTGAAATTTGTTCTTATCTTATTTTAGAGAAAAAAGTAAAAAATATAGAAATTTCTACCAATGGTGGAATGAGAACTGCAAAATTTTGGACTGAACTAGCAG
>Ga0114996_10009294_pt1 | contig 10789 bp, 10 predicted proteins | sample ArcticOcean_MG_C_4_FD_87039 | JGI IMG/M metagenome (GOLD analysis project Ga0114996, IMG submission 87039) | Marine microbial communities from western Arctic Ocean - ArcticOcean_MG_CB4_134 | ecosystem: Environmental > Aquatic > Marine > Oceanic | place: Arctic Ocean: Canada Basin | collected... | reverse complement strand
GACTGAGGGCGCTGTCGTTCGCCTCTTGGCGAGACCCAAAACAAAGGCCCCACTGGGATCCTAATCCCTCAAATCAAACGGGATGTTTAGCTCGCTTGTGATGCCTTCGAACCAGTCGACAACCTCCGGGTGCAAAGGAATGCCGATCTCGCGGCGTTCCTTTGCAGTCTCGACCTCGATCATTCCGGCGTACACAACACGGTCGTGGCCCGGCGCAGGCTTCGTCTCGCGAAGTCCCTTCATCATGCCGTCCATGTCGGCCTTGAACTCGTCCAGTGGGACGAAGGCTTCGACATCGTATGCGGCGACGAAGTGCGCTCGTCGTTCCCGGGTGGCTGCGCCGAATCCTGCGGCTCCTGAGAGCGGGCCGCACATGATGTCCACCATCACGCCCAGGCTGTAGCCCTTGTGGGAGCCGAGTTCACGGGTGGACCCCATCGGGAGCTGCATCCGGACACCGCCGGCCTCGAAATCTGAGAGTGCGGCCCCCACCATGTCGGGGGACCCGTCGTCGTTTGCGACCCAGCCCGGCTGAAGGCCGTGACCGAGGCGGTTTGCGAGTCCGATCTTGTTGCCGGCGATCGACGTTGTCGCCGCATCAAAGCTGAACGGCTCCTCGGTGCCCGTCGGGGCGGCGAATGCGATCGGGTTCGTGCCAAGCTTCGGCTCTGCGCCCCAGGTCGGCACCATCGAGTTGCCGCCTGCGGTGTACGCCGTGCCGATCATGCCTTCTTCAACGGCCATCAGAGCGTGGTAGGCCATCATCCCGGCGTGGCCCGAGTTCTTGATCGTGACCATGCCAACGCCGGTGTTCTTCGCCTTGGCGATGGCGATCTCCATGGCGTGCGGTGTGGTGATAATTCCGAGTCCGTTGTCGCCGTCGTAAACGGCGGTAGATGCGGTCTCCCGGACAATCTTCTCGTTCGGAGTCGGGTTCGTGGCGCCAGTGCCGTAAGTCCCGACGTACGCTCGAAGCATGTTGGAGACGCCATGTGTGTCCGCTCCTCGCAGGTCTGCCTGCATCAGAACGTCGGTGGCCAGGTCCGCATCAGCCTCCGGAACACCCATCTTGAGGAAGATCGCCTTTGTCGCGGCGGTCAGGTTTTCGATTCTCACGCGGACCGCAATGTCGTCCGGGACCTGGAAATGCTTCAGCAATTCGTGCTACCTCTTTTCGACTCTTCGATGGTGATTTCGAAAACGGGCGTCCCCGATTCCTGATGGCTTGTTTCAGATGGGCTTGAACGCGTGCACCAAACGGGCGGGATTGTAGCACCCGCGTGCGGGGTTTATTTGGTTGGTCTCTCAGAGTGACGGATGTTGCCGCGTTGTAGGGGCGGGGCTTGCTCCGCCCTTCGAGAACCTCAGGACGCGACTCGGGCGCGCAAATACCGTTCGGGCGTATTGCAATGCGCCCCTACATCGCGCCTACCCTCGCCGTTCCACCAACCCACGTAAATACGACACCTGGCCCACGTGTTGCGCCGTCTCGTTGACGACACTTGTGATGCGCACGCCGCGGGTCACAGGCGGATCCCACGCGCGATCGATGATCTCGTCGAATTGCTCTTCGGTCAGTCCTCGGACATACGTATCCGTGCGTTTCGCAACGGCGGCCTGGTATTCGGCCAGCACGGTAGGATTTGGCGGAACCAGCGCGCCTACCTGTTCCGATGAGTGACCGTATCCGTGATCGTCCAGGTCTGACGACATCCCCATTTCCTTGTCCCACCCGCCATCAATCCAGAGCTGATTTCCGCCCTCCAGGTCTGCGATGTGGTGATCCTGGACCCGCGTCATATGCCACGCGATGGTGTTGGCGTCCGGGTCGGGGCGGTAGCACTGCTGTTCCACTGATAGACCATCCAGGCCTGTAATCAGCCTGTCGGACATGTTGCTCAGTGCGTCTGCGGCGAAATCTGCGACTTTCATAGAGTGGTTCCTTCTCTGTTCGTTGGGGGCTGATTTAGTCGGTATCAGGCGAGGTATGGATTATCTTGCTGTCGTGAGTATTTTGCATCCCGATCTGACGTGCTCTGGGTTTCGATCCGTAATTGCGGCATCCGTGTCCTGTCTCGTGCTGGTTGCGATGGCCTGTGGTGGGGGTGACGGAAACGGCGACATCATGCCCACAACTGCGTCTGTTGAGGACGTTCTTTCAACGGTGACAGCCGAGCCGGTCGAGCCTGCACCGGTGATCACGCAAACTCCCGCGGCCACAGCTTCAGCAATCCTGGTCCCTACCTCCACAGCGATCGTCCGAGAACCAACCGGCCCGACTTCGACCGATGTCCGCTGGTCAAACGGGGATCTGTTCGTAGGGGGGACGCTCACCGTTCCGGCGCGCGATCCGGGCGTTACTCGTATCCCGACAGTGCTACTCATAGCGGACGGAGGTGGCGCGGACCGGGACTGGTTGTCCACATCGATACCCGGCATCAACGGCTCAGGTCGGTTACTGGCATCGGCGCTCACGGACGCCGGATACCTAACGCTTCGGTACGACCGACGGGGTACGGGACGTCGAATCGGCGAGACGACGCCACCGAACGGCGAGAACAGGCTGAGCGACTCAGTAGATGAGGTCTCGAGCGCGCTCCAGTTCTTGAAATCACGCCCGGAGGTCGATCCTGAACGCATATACGTCGTCGCCCACGACGAGGGCGCTCTGCATGTGTTGCTACGTGAAGCACAGATCGTGGATTCGGACCTGGCCGGGATCGCTCTTCTGGCTCCGAGCGCCCTGACACTCAGACAGCAGGTTCTCCGCAGGCTCGGCGAGCTGGTGATCCAGCCGGAAGACGAGCTCACACTGGCGCGTTTCGATGCGGCTATGGCGTTCTTTATGGAGGACGCTCTGCCGGAAGGCGATCTCGGGTTATCGCCATCGATGCAGGGGCTGTTCGAAAACCTGACCCACCCGTCGAAACTGCCCTACAATATCGAGATCTGGAACCTGGACGTTGTGTCGCTTCTGCCCGACGCCGACCCGCCGGTACTGATCCTGATCGGTCAGTTGGATACCGAGGTGGACTGGAGCTTCGAGGGACAGATGTGGGGCGACGCTGCGTCCGATGGGCAGGAGGTGGAGTTCGTGTACCCGCTCAACGCCGACCACGTGCTCAAGTCGACTTCGCCAGATGCTGACGAAACCGGATTTTCAACCTACAACACGTTTGGCCGAACGCTGGATGGTGAGGCGTTAGCGGAGCTGATCGATTGGCTCAACGGGCGCTCCGGACTCTGAACCAGAGCCTGATCTTTTGGATGGGTCGGATCGAGCTCGACCTAACCGGATGGGTGATGTGGGATCTTGTGTGAAATGGAACTCTGGTTGTACGAAACGAACTCCGACAACGGCGAGGCGCCGTGACAGTTAACGGAGGCATACGAATGCCAGACAACTCACCAGATACCAACCTCCTCACTCAACTTTCCGACGAACTGGCTGCAGCTGTAGATGTTGCGTCCCGGTCCACCGTCCTCGTCAGCGCCCGCAGGCGATTCCCGGCGAGTGGCGTGGCGTGGTCGTCGGACGGACTTGTCGTGACGGCGAATCACGTGGTCGAGCGCGACGACGAGATCGGCATCCTGCTTCCGGACGGCACCGAGACATCGGCTACCGTCGTCGGTCGTGACCCGAGGTCTGACCTGGCGCTACTAAGTGTGGAGAACGCCTAGCTTGTTCCCGCCGAGCGAGCCACAGCGGATTCCGTCGAGGTCGGACAGATCGCACTGGCGGTTGGCCGACCTCGACTCGGCTCTCCGAGCGCGTCATTTGGCGTGATAAGTGCTTTTGTGAGTCGCCACCGCCGACGTCGCTGAGGTGTGCCACTGATTCGATCCGACCTGACGATGTATCCGAGCTTTTCCGGCGGTCCCCTGGTGAACACGTCTGGACGGGTGATCGGAATTAACTCGTCTCATCTCGGCCGGGCCGGCGGTTTGGCGGTTCCATCTGCAACCGTAGACCGCATCGTGTCCGCATTGTCCAGCGACGGCAGGATTCGGCGGGCGTATCTGGGAGTTGCGAGCCAACCGGCGCGCCTGGCGACCTAGATCGAGGGCAGCGACGCCGTATTGCTGGTCGTGATGGTTGACCCGGGAAGCCCGGCCGCGGATGCGGGACTCTTGATCGGGGACTCGATGGTTTCTGTGGACGGGATTCGGGTGACTTCGGGCGAGGATCTGCAGGTCGCACTGGACGGGATCGACGTGGGAACCGAGATCGCGCTTACCATCGTTCGATGCGGCTAGACCGCCGAGATAACGATCACCGCGGGAGAACGCCAGCAAGGGTGACGCGAATGCCGGACAACAGATCGGCGAATCACGACAGCCACGTCGCCACACCGGTCTGATGACCGAGTCTGAGCGTGGCGAAACCGGAAACCCCGCGCTGTGGGTGAGTGTCGTCGCCCGATCTCCGGTGGTCGAGTACGGAATCGTCGGGATGCTGGAGTGGGCCGGCTTCACCGTCGTGGCTGATTCCGGGGATGGCTTTTCCGATTCCGTGACGTACCCGGACTCTGGCCTTGATCGGGACGTCATCGTCGTGGACACCGTCCAGAGCAATGAAACGTCCGGCCCAGAATTTCAACCCGAGTATCGAGAACTCCCGGTCGTATTCATTACCGATGCGGCGCCAGTTCTGCCTGCAAGGACCGATGGGAGTCGGCCGACCGCCTGGTTGAGGTGGGAAGCCGGTCGCGAGGAACTGGCCGCCGCGGTGCGGGCCGTCGCCGCCGGTCTCGATGTGTACGACCCCGGACTCGGGGGGGCATTGGGGAGGATACAAACCCGCCGCTGGGTTCGGACCGGCCGACGCTCTCTCCCATCTTCCCCGAGACCTCGGTCGACGGCCTTGAGCCTCTCCCGCCGCGGGAGGTTGAGGTTCTCGGGGCCATTGCCGGCGGTCTGACGAATAAGGCGATCGCGTTCGATCGGGGCATCAGCGAGCACATCGTGAAGTACCACGTGGGTTCGATCCTCACAAAACTTGACGTTTCAGGCCGAACCGAGGCCGTGACCGTCGCCGCCCGGATGGGCCTGATCTCGCTTTAGGATCGCTTTGACCTCCTCATCGTCCCGTTCTTGAGCGCCACTTGCGGCATTCCTCGTCTACACTCCGCACCCCGAAACAGAAGTGCATCGGAACACCGTAGGGGCGGGGCTTGCTCCGCCCAGCGACATCTCGAGACAACGCCAATATGGGCAGAAACTCTCTGATCGAACAACACCGTGTGGGCTGGCAGCGGCCCGCCCACACCCGTACTTCGAGAACCTCAGCATGGGTGCGTTAAAACACCGTAAGGGCGGATAGCGACCCGCCCGAGGATGGGCCGCTGCCCACCCCGACGACCTGCATACAAAACGATTTAACTTTCGCGACAACCTTCACCAACAACCACAAAGGCCAACGAAATGCCTGAAAACGTGAACCGCCAATGGGTACTCAAGTCACGACCGGACGGAATGCCGACGGAAGCGGATTTCGAACTCGTTGAATCTCCGATCCCGTCGCCTGAGTACGGCCAGGTTCTGATCAAGAGCCTGTGGAACTCGATGGACCCCTACATGAGGGGCCGAATCACTTCATCGCCGATAGGCGGCGTGATCGAATCCGAGGCCGTTGGCCGCGTGATGGAGAGTCGGCTGGACGGGATCAATGCCGGCGACATCGTGCGGGGGCGGATCGGCTGGCAGGAGTATGGGCTGCTGGATGTGACGTCAGCGAACCCCGTGAACCCGGACTACGGACCGATCTCCACCTCTATCGGCGTGCTCGGGATGCCGGGTCTGACGGCGTATTTCGGACTGCTGGACGTTTGCGAACCGAAGCCGGGCGACACCGTGGTCGTTTCCTCCGCATCGGGCGCTGTGGGCGCCGTTGTCGGCCAGATCGCGAAGATCGGCGGCTGTCGTGTCATCGGGATTGCCGGGTCTGATGAGAAGGTGTCGTACGTCGTCGACGAACTGGGCTTTGACGCCGGGATCAACTACAAGGCCGAGAATGTCAGCGAGGCGCTTGGCGTGGTTGCACCTGACGGCGTGGACTGCTACTTCGACAACGTCGGCGGGCCGATCACCGAGGCGGTGATGGAGCATCTTGCGATGTACTCACGGACCGTCATATGCGGTCGAATCTCCGAGTACAACGAGTCAAAACCGTCGATGGGCCCTCGAATATTGCGCTATTTGCACAGCACCAGAAGTCGCATCCAGGGCTTCACGGTCAACCAGTACCCGGCGCAGTTTGAGGACGGCCGTGCTCAGCTGGCACGCTGGGTGAAGAGTGGCGAGATCAAGTACAAGGAAGACATTATCGAGGGCTTCGAGAACTGCCCGAAAGCCTTCATCGGCCAACTCGGTGGCGTCAACTTCGGCAAATTGCTAATCAAGGTTTCTGACGAGTAGGGGGTAACTGCGACAAAGGCGGATATCGATCCGCCTAACCCCTCACCCTGGGTGCATTTGGCCTCTCCCGCAAGGGGAGAGGGGGCAAGTATGGCCGACGAACACACTCACTGTCGGGGCGGGACTCGCTCCGTTCAACGATATCCTGAGGTGACATCAAAATGGGCGGATTCGCCCTGACCCAACAACACCGTAGGGGCGAATGACTATCTGCCCACCCCTACGACCTGTATACCTGACCACATCACCCCCAACCACCACGAAGGTCCCCACGAAATGCCAGAGAACGTAAACCGACAATGGGTTCTGAAGACCCGCCCGGACGGCATGCCAAAAGAGAGCGATCTCGAATTGATCGACTCGCCGATTCCGGAGCCGAAGCATGGCGAGGTCCTCGTCAAGAACCTGTGGATGTCGATCGACCCATACATGCGTGGCCGGCTTCGCGACGGACCGTCATACGCTCCGCCGGTCGCCATCGGCGGGGTGCTCCAGGGTGAATCTGTCGGACGGGTGATGGAAAGTCGACTCGATGGATTCAAGGCCGGCGATATCGTGCGCGGGCACATCGGCTGGCAGGAGTACGGCATCCTTGGAATCACCGGGGCGCACGCCGTCGACACCTCGCTTGGCCCGATATCGACATCTATCGGCGTGCTTGGCATGCCGGGCTTGACCGCTTACTTCGGATTGTTTGAGGTGAACAGGCCTCAGGCGGGAGACACCATCGTCGTGTCCGCCGCTTCGGGAGCCGTGGGGGCCATCGTAGGCCAGTTAGCCAAAATCATGGGCTGCCGAGCCGTTGGGATCGCCGGTTCCGACGAGAAGGTGTCCTACATCGTCGACGAGCTCGGCTTCGATGTCGGCATCAACTACAAGACTCAGGACGTGTCGGCGGCCATAGCGGAGGCCTGCCCGAACGGAGTCGATGGCTATTTCGACAACGTCGGCGGCGAGATCACCGAGGCCGTGATGCCGTACTTCAACCGTTACGCCCGGATGGCCATATGCGGCCGAATCTCCGAGTACAACGACGACGTGCCGTCCACGGGGCCGCGGGTAATGCGCTATGTCCATGCGGCACAGGCGACGGTCGAAGGCTTCCTGGTGTTCCGTTGGGAAGACCGGTATGAAGAAGGTCGGGCACGGCTGGCGCAGTGGGTTCGTAACGGCCAGATCAAATACAAGGAAGACGTAGTCGAAGGGTTCGAGAACTCGGCAAAAGCCTTCATAGGCCAACTGGGTGGAGCGAACTTCGGCAAACTGTTAATCAAGGTTTCTGACGAGTAGGGCGTGATTGCGTAAGGGCAATCGTTCGTACGCAGAGACGATCTTAGTTAGCCAATGACTTAGTAATGTCATCCTGAGCCCGAGGCGAAGGATCTCCCGGTCAGCAGTGCGCGAAACGGTCCGACGTGCTGGCGTCGTCTGGTGGCGAGATTCTTCAACGCAATCTCGTCAGAATCGCAATCTGCGGATGCGCCACTATTCGAATGTGGCAGCCCCAAAGTCCGTTGTGTTGACCATGAGACGCCGGGTTCAAACGTGATGAAGTACTAGCCGGGCCTTTCTTGTGCGGTCACTTATCGCCAGATATCAGGCCGCGCCGAACGCAGCGACCATCTCGTCTGTCGTTTGTCGTCTGCACGGAACTCGCCATCATTCGGAAGTTCTGCCGGGCGGCCTCGTAGCCGTCACCGCCCGGCAGAATCGCCGCCGCGGTTGCGTCCTTAACGACCGCAACCTCGAACCCGTCTTCGAGTAACGCCCGCATGTGCGCTTCGACGCACAGGTTTGCGGACATGCCGGCCAGTACCACCTTGTCTATCTTCTGCTTGCGCAACTGGAGCAGCAGGTCGTTTGAATCAGGTCCATACACCTTGTGTGGGCTGGACACGACCACGTCATCGCGTTGGATCAGCGGTTTCAAGGGATTCACCCAGTCAGCGCCCGAGCCTTCGAAACCATATCGACGACGAGCTTCAGCGGCTCTACCGGATCAGTAACGACGACAACTACGACAGTCAGATCGTATTCAACCAGGCGCAGCGTGCTATCGAAGACAGGCGCTAAGAGGTGGATGACCAGCGCTGGTTGATCGACCAGGAACAGCAGGACCTGTACTCGCAGAACGTCGACCCGTGGCGGGATGTTCAGATCAAAGCAGACCTGATCTACGCATGTCAGATTCAGCCGCTACAGGACCGCATCGTTCGGATTGAAGACGAGATCCGCTCCCTCTGGGAAGAGATTCAGTCGATCGAACGGCAGATGCGTACCGCCCGTCAAGGAATTGAGGAAAAGGAACGCGAGCTTGAGGACAAAGCCTTCGAGTTCCTGGACAGGATCGCCGACGGAGTGGGCTTCGACCTGACCGGTGAGCCGTTCATAGAAGCACCGTTTGACCCGATCACTGACTTTGTGGATGACCCGGACGGACTTATCGACGGACTCGGTGACATTGACCCGTTTGACGCGTCGGTGATCACGGAGGAGCCAGTCCTTGACCCGGACCTGTTCATAGACCCGGACATTACCGGCGACACGATTGAGGCCTCGGCGAACGCCGATGGCACAGTTGACGACACCGATAACGACTCCGGCGACGCTACGGTTGATCCAGAGCCCACAGATGGATCGGTAACGACCGAGCCGGCAGTGGAACCGGTCCAGTAATTGCCAAAAATTGAAAGCACACACCAGTAAATAACGGCCTTCCGGCCTACCAGTCCCTTGCGTAGTGCCGGAGCCCGGGCGTCGTCGCGTATTTCGTTGACACTCATTCGTAGCCACTGCTACGCTTGAACGCGGTTAGGATCGACGCATTGCAAGGCGGCGGTTCTAACTATCGTGGGGATGTAGCTCAGATGGGAGAGCGCTGCGTTCGCAATGCAGAGGTCGGGAGTTCGATCCTCCCCATCTCCACCACGAAAACTAAAAAAGACGCCGTCCTGAAAAGGGCGGCGCCTTTGTTTTTATGGGGCGGTATTGTGTCGGTCGTGGTCGGGTCACCACCTCCAGAATCTCTCCAATTCCACCCTGTTGCTCCCTTCAAACCCACCCTGAGGCTCTCGAAGGGCGGGCGTTTCAGCAACTACGCCGAACTCAACGCGAACCGCTCGATCCGGGTAACGTGAGGCGCACCGATCGACTGAAGCATGTCCAGCAGAGGGGCCGTCATGCAAATTACCTGTCTCACCGTAGATTGCGGGAATCCGGCCGCGGTCGCTCAATTCTGGAGCGAGGCGCTGGTCTGGGATTCCGTTCACGTAAGTGAAAGTGGCAACGGCGCAACTTGCCGCCCGCCTGACGGCGGCGCCTATCTGGAATTTATTCGGGTACCCGAGGAGAAGACCGTTAAGAATCGGCTCCACCTCGGCTGCAACGCCGGCACGCTGGCCGAACTTGATGTTCAGCTGACACGGCTTCAAGCGCTGGGAGCCACGATCGCCTGGGAAGAAGAGTTTCCAGCGGAGGTAGCGGCTCGATATCGAAATGTGATCCTGCGCGACGTAGAAGGCAACGAGTTTTGCCTGGGAGCGGGAGATATCGGCGGGTAGGCGTGTGCTGGGGCGTGGGTGCAAGTCACGATGTGCAACGATTTCCCCCTCTCCCGGTCGGGAAAGGATTCAGGTGAGGGAGTTGTCGCTTGCAAAGCGGCAAAGGCCGAGCGCGCTGTCGCACAACCCCGCCCTTCGAGAGCCTCAGGGTGGGTGCTCCGCAGGGAACCGCCAAACTACACGTCAACACGAGCGTGTTGTTGTACGAATCCGGTCCTTCGAGAGCCTCAGGACACTAACGTGGGCGGTCGTGTTGCCTTACGCCACTATGATCGTGATCGCGACACGGGCGGAGCATGCGCCGCCCCTACGGTTTCGTTGCGAATCCATCCTGAGGCGAACAGCAAACCCAGCCTGAGGCTCTCGAAGTGCGGGCATGTCGTGCGAAAACGGTTGACGCCGCGCCCCGTTCCAACCAGATCCTACGCACACCCGGTACCCTACATGCCCCGAACCACGTAAAATCTCTTGCGTGCCCCGGTAGCTCAGGGGATAGAGCGACGGTTTCCTAAACCGCAGGTCGTGAGTTCGATTCTCACCCGGGGCACCATACGTAACTCAATCGTAAGAGAGGCATCCAGAAACGGGTGCCTCTTTTGCGTTTGACACCCGTTCTGACACCCATTGGTTCGATTCCAACCGGTAGGGTCGGATACTCTGAATTTGGGCCGTCCGGCCACAGATACCCATTCCTTCCACTCTTGCCCCTCCACCCAGGTACCGTGCGGACTCCCGCTCGCAATACCGCCGATACACCAGTACCACCCACTCTTTAATAAGTGTGTACTACTCCGCACGCTGAAATTTTATTT
>Ga0114996_10009293_pt1 | contig 10790 bp, 7 predicted proteins | sample ArcticOcean_MG_C_4_FD_87039 | JGI IMG/M metagenome (GOLD analysis project Ga0114996, IMG submission 87039) | Marine microbial communities from western Arctic Ocean - ArcticOcean_MG_CB4_134 | ecosystem: Environmental > Aquatic > Marine > Oceanic | place: Arctic Ocean: Canada Basin | collected... | reverse complement strand
GAATATCTCGTCCTCGAACACCATCAACGGTGTGCGAGTGACCTGACCAATCAATCCAGTCAGCGGAGCCGTCGTTGTAATATCCATTGTCGCCGTCAGCCGTGTTTCTGTTCCATAGTGGAGCATCGTTGCCTGCTAGCATCATGTCATCACGACTTGCTTGTGCAATGTCGACTACACCAACATGACCATCAACAAAGACAGTGATAGGAGCGGAGTTGTAGGAGCCATTGAAGTGGAATGGTTCACAACCATCCCAGCAACCATCGCCAGAAGCAAACCAAGTGCCGTCCCAGTACAAACCGCATTCTTCAGAAGCTCTCATGTTTTGAAGCCAGTAGTGCTCCATAAGCCATGTCTTCAAGTTTGGAAAACGAGCTTGGTCAGTTGAACTAGGGCGGAATCCTGTAGGAATATCCATTGGATCAACTGGGTCGTCAGCATCGTACACAGCAGCGTTGTACATGAGCCCTGGGGCGATACAGTAACTTGAAGGTGCAAGAATCATGTTGGAAGTCCACCTTGCTGTAAGACCCCACCATGATTGACCGAGTGTTGAAACGCAGTATGAACTATTTGTTGCATCACACTGTTCTAACGCACGTAGTGGTACAGAATCTTTTGGTGAGAAGTACGCCTTATGGAGTGGTAGCCCATGCATGTATTCAGCACACTGCAAGGCATTTGGGTAACGCCATGTACCGAGTCCTGGGTGTGAGCCGGAGGTGTTGCCACTTGTAAATACATAAGGAGCAATACCATCTGTATTATTGAGGAAGGCAATCGAGTTGCCATTACCAACTGCGATTTCTCCAAGGCGAATGCCCATTGGTGTCCAGCCAGCGCCAGTGTTACTGCCGAGTTGATTAATTGCAGAAGCGATCGAGGTGCCAGTTCGGTCACCAGCTGATAGGTTTGGTGGTGCTGAAGTGAAGTTGTCACCATTCCAGTCGGCAGCATAATTCGAGAGTGCGATTGAGACTTGGTGAAGATTACTCTTCGACTGCGTTGTCTTCGCTGTATCCCTTGCCTTGTTGACTGCGGGAACTAAAATTCCCACAAGTAATGCGATGATCGAGATGACCACCAAAAGTTCGACGATGGTGAAACCATGCTTGTCGTTGTTGTTATTTTGTTTTTTGTTCATTGCACTGATTCCTTTTTTCTTTGCGCTATAAATGTATACACGGTTTGCCCTGCTAGGCTAGATCCTCATCACTTCCAACAAATACGCAAAAAACGTACCTTGTGGCAATGCTAACTCTGTATGGTAGATTAAATTACCTACCGCGGGGTGCAGATCGGAGACATGTGATCGAGATCTGCCATACCACCTCGGGCTACGCAAGCCCAATCGACCAACCATAGCATTGACGATAAATGCCCAAATGCCAAGAGGAAACTCGAGAAAAAATGGTTTTTTTTTATAAAAAGTAGATTCTTATAGGTCTTTCAAGTGATGGAACTACTGAAAATTCAGTGGGTTATGCTGTTTTTTAGCCATTCTAGGCCTTTTGGGGTAATTTGCCGCCCCATTCGCGTCCGAGCAAGAAAACCTACTTGAAGAAGGTACGGCTCCACGACATCTTGTAGTGTTCCAGCATCCTCACCCATTGATGCTGCCACGGCCTCAACCCCGACAGGTCCACCCTCGTACGTTTGAGCAATTATTCCCATATACGTTCGATCGAGTGCATCCATGCCAACCTCATCTATTCCTTCGAGCGTGAGTGCTGCGTTGACAACATCAGCATCAAAATTTCCATCGCATCGAACATCAGCATAATCACGGACTCGGCGTAATAATCGTAATGCGATTCGTGGAGTTCCTCGACTTCGAGAAGCAATCGTATGCAAGGCATCTCGATTGATGTTGACGTTCTCTAATTTATTTGCAGCTTGAACAAGAATATCAGTGAGTTCATTGTCATCGTAAAACCGTAAGTTATGCACGATGCCGAAACGACTACGAAGTGCACCGGTTAACAATCCTGCACGTGTAGTAGCGCCAATCAACGTAAATGGTTTTAGAGAATATGAGACAACGCGGGCGTGCATACCTGTGTCGAGTGTAAAATCAATTTTGTAATCTTCCATCGCGGGATAAATGTATTCCTCAACCGCTGCTGGAAGGCGATGAATTTCATCGATAAACAACACATCATTCACTTCCATCCGAGTGAGTGTGCCTACAAGATCACTACCCTTCGTTAATGCTGGTCCAGATGTCACCCACGTACGCGTGCCCAATTCATTTGCAATGACATGGGCAAGTGTTGTTTTTCCTAGCCCAGGAGGACCATAGAGCAATACGTGCTCCATTGGATCATCTCGTTTCTTTGCAGCGTCGAGTGCGATGCCTAGTCGTTGCAAAAGTTCAGTTTGTCCAAGATACTCTTCTAAATTTGTTGGCCTTACATTTAGAGGTGTACCCGCAAAGAGATTACTCTTCTCTGGAGTGGCATCCTCTTGGACTTGTTTTGGTGTGATGATCCGTTGACGAGCCATATTAGTTGCAGGGTACCAAATATTTATTCAACAAACAAAGCATTACTCTTTTGCTCTTGCTAAGAGCGAATCACAGAGTGAAAACTCTATTTGCTCTTTGCCTTGCATGAATTGAATGAACGGGGTAAGGACCACAGAACGCCAGCCGCTAGTGAGTGTAGAGGTTGGTGGTTCGTTACCTGTTCGAATTGCCAAACACCAATCAGTAAACGTTGCTCTGCTTGCAACAAGGCTAGGTGAGAGTTCGTTTCCAACGCACCAAGCGCAGAATAGTGACCAGAGCCCATCAAGTTCTTGTCTTGTATCTGCTTCCTTTTCAATTGATTGAGGTTTACGCAAAAGAATTGGCGTGAGTTCTTGAGCATCAAGAATCGATGAAAGAATTTTTTCCCCAAACTTCATAGCGATTTTTTTGGGGAATCCTTTCATCGCAGCGAGTTGCTCTGATGTGTCAGCAGGTTTTCGTGCTAAGGCGATCAAACAATCGTCAGGAAGCACCGTTCGGGGGGGTTCATTTTGTTCTCGGGCGATCGAATCTCGTAATGTCATCAACCCCTGAATACGCAGCAGTTCTTTCTTCCGGGGGTTTCTGTTTTTGCAGATGCGTTTGACGGCGGTTTGCAGATCGAATCCGAATACAGTTGGAGAAGTCAGTGATTGACATTCTTCTTCAACCCAATCGAGCCTTCCAAGCACATCTAATTTTTTTTGAATGATTTCGTGGATTGCAAGTAAATACCTAACATCGTCAGCAGCGTATATCATCTGTCTCGTTGTCAGAGGTCTTGCATCCCATTGAGAAAGTGTGAAATGTCCACCGACATCATGGTGCAAGAGTGTTTCGATGAGTTTTGTAAGGGAAATTGGCCATGGAAAACCGATCAGTCCAGCTGCGAGTTGTGTATCGAACACTGCAGTAGGTGGTTTCCCATACAGTCGAACAAGGGGTTCAAAATCCTGTTTACCCGCATGCACAACTTTCGTACATGTGGGATCGCAAAGCAATGCATAGAGTGGTGTAAGGTCTTTTGCTGAAAAGGGATCGATCAAGGCGACCATGTTGGAAGTGCCGACTTGAATAAGACAGGTATTTGCAAAATATGAGTCTTCCCCAATGAACTCAGTGTCATAAGTGAAGATCTTGGCAGTTTTGAGTTCTTCGCAAACAGCAAGAACGCCCTCGTTGGTGTCGATCCACTTGGCTTCTTCAGTTGGTACTAGATCATTACCCTGGAGGACAGGTTTGATTTCTACGTTGGCGTGCGACTCTTGGTGGCTCTGTTGGCGGTAATTTCGACGGTGTGATTGTTTTTGTGCCATCTTTATGCAGTGTATAGGAACCGCATGGGACGATGTGGCGAATGGCTATACGGAAGAGAAGGTGCGTGCCGATGATCGAGGGGATCAATCGGTGCAAAAAAAACAGGGGAGCATCTTTCTTTGATGCTCCCCTGTACTCTTTATTTATAAAGTGGTTCCTACTAGAAACCCATGTCATCCATGCCGCCACCACCAGCAGCAGTTGGCTTCTTTTCTGCGATATCAGTGATCGCGCAATCAGTTGTCAAGAGAAGTCCGCTGATACTCGCTGCATTTTGAAGTGCAATGCGTTCAACTTTTGTCGGAACAATGACACCAGCCTTGACGAGATCTTCATACTCGCCAGTAAGGCCGTTGAAACCAAACGCATCGTCTGTTGCTTCTTCAACTTTTTGAGCAACAATTGATCCATCAAGACCGCAGTTCACAGCGATTTGTTTTATTGGTGCAGTGAGTGCGCGGCTAAGAATATCGATGCCGAGTTTTTCATCGCCCTTCGCTTTCTTACGCGCTGCAACAAGTGCGCGTCTTGCACGAATGACTGCGACACCGCCTCCGGGTAAAATTCCTTCTTCAACAGCAGCACGACAAGCATGAAGAGCATCTTCAACGCGTGCCTTTTTTTCCTTCATTTCAACTTCAGTAGCAGCACCAACGTTGATTTGAGCAACGCCACCAGCAAGTTTTGCAAGTCTTTCTTGCAATTTTTCAGCATCATAGTCAGATGAAGTATTTTCAATTTGAGCGCGAATTTGATCAATTCGTCCTTTGATATCGCTACTTTTTGCAGCACCTTCGATGATGGTTGTCGCATCTTTGTCGATGGTGATCTTCTTGGCTCGACCGAGGTTCGAAAGGTCGATGTTTTCAATGTTAATACCGAGTTCTTCCATGATTGGATCTGCACCGGTAAGAATTGCGATGTCTTGTAACATTGCTTTTCTACGATCTCCAAAACCGGGAGCCTTCACAGCTGCGACTTTGAGAACACCTCGGAGTCGATTCACAACTAAAGTTGCGAGTGCTTCTCCATCAATATCTTCTGCAATGATGAGAAGCGATTTTCCACTTTCGGCCACTTTCCCAAGAATGGGTAGGAGATCTTTCGCGGAGTTAATTTTCTTTTCGTGAACAAGAACGTAGCAATCTTCAAGAACTGATTCCATTGTTGTTGTGTCAGTGATAAAGTGAGGGCTTAAGTAACCTTTGTCGAACTGCATGCCTTCCACGAGTTCAACATCTGTTTCGAGACTTTGGCCTTCTTCAACAGTGATGACTCCATCCTTGCCAACCCTGTCCATTGCTTTTGCAATGATGGATCCAATTTCTTGATCTTGGTTTGCAGCACACATGCCTACCTGTGCAATTTCGCTTGAATCTACCACGTCGTTAGACATCGAATGGAGTTCAGCAACGAGTGCCCTAACGCCCTGGTCGATTCCACGTCGAACTTGGTTCGCGTGTGCACCTGCAGTAATATTCTTTAACCCTTCGGTGAAAATTGCTTCTGCGTAAATCGTTGCAGTGGTTGTGCCGTCACCGGCATCCTTTGAACATTTTGCTGCAACTTCCTTGACCATCTGAGCGCCCATATTTTCCCAAGCATCTTCAAGTTCAATTTCTTTTGCAACGGTCACACCGTCTTTGGTTATGGTTGGTGCACCAAATGATTTTTCAAGAACAACAACGCGGCCTGATGGTCCAAGTGTTGTCTTTACGGCTCTTGCTAACTTTTGAATACCGCGTAGCATTTGCTCACGGGCTTCAACATCAAATGCGATTTGTTTTGCAGTCATTTTTAGTCTTTTCCTTCGTTTTGGTTAAATATCAGATCTGACTTGCCATGCCGCAGAGACATGTGAACTGTCGATCCAGATTTGATTTGCGTGCGTCGTAACTCGAATGCCATGGGTACTTTTTAGTTCTTCAACTTTTTCAACATTGCGAATTTCTAGCGGGGAATCTTCTCCCCAAAAAATAATAGAGAGTTCTTTGTCAGTGCCGATCATATCAGTCAGGCAATCAAAAAGTGGTCCGCGTTCCATTGGTAACTCCTTAGTCGATGATGCCGAGGATGTCATCCTCAGTCATCATGAGATACTCATTGTCATCGATTTTAATTTCGGTACCTGCGTATGAGGTGAAGATCACGCGATCTCCCTTGCTTACGGTGAAAGGAATTCTTTTGCCGTTATCCTGGTTAAGTCTTCCATCACCAACAGCAATGACTGTGCCTTCTTTGGGCTTGTCAGTAGCAGATTCTGGAAGATAGATGCCGCTATCTGTTTTTGTTTGAGCTTCTGCTCTTTGGACGAGTAACTTGTCGCCGAGTGGTTTTACATTCATAGTGGGAACTCCTGTTTCTCTCTTAGACCCCGAGGGGGGATCCATGGTATTGATCCTTGTGAACTTACGAAGGCCATTCATTTCGATAGTAGCGTCGCAATACACGTTGCAACGCATCAAGTAGGGTCTCAAGCCTTGCAGGGCGATCAACCACGGTAAATGCTCCTTCTTGCATAGATCGTGCCAAACTTCGAGCAGATGCTCTATGGTTGGCTTGGTGTGGTCGAAGGACGATGGTTGGTGGAGGGGAGTCGAGTCTTCTGAGAAGTTGAAGAATTCTCTCACCTGCAGGTGCACCCTTAGGGCAGCCAGTACGAAGTGGCAGTGAAAGATCAACAAGTGCAATATGAATGACGTTGTTTTCGATCACATTTGTTGCCTCTTCGCCGCTATCGGCAGTCAAACTGCGTATTCCCATAGGCTTGAGCAAACTCGGTAACTGCACAACCATTGCATCTTCTCTCCACCCTCCACGGGTGAGTAGGAGATTGAGGCGATGATTGCTCCGATTCGCTTCATCGCCTTGGTTGCGATAATGTGTTTGCATCATGGATAGATATGGAGCAACTTTCATGCCGTTTTAAGGGAGGCAGGGGTGTCAAAGACCGGTATTTTTGAGGGAGTGTCTGCCGTCTTGGCAGGGGGTTTGGCTGTTATGATTGCCACCCCTAACAGGAGAACCGACATGACTTTTGACCTTGGCACATCAACGATGAGAGATATCCTTCAGACAGCAGATCCAGCGAGCGTGATTGGCACGTCTGTTTGTGTGAGCGGATGGGTTCGGTCTCGGCGAGATTCAAAGGCAGGGCTCTCTTTTATTCAACTTTCTGATGGCACATGCTTCGATGTATTGCAGATCATTGCACCCGCTGATTTGGACAATTATGAAACAGAAGTATTGCAGTTGACCGCTGGTGCCTCCATCGTTGCAACTGGCGAACTTGTTGCTTCACAAGGCAAGGGGCAATCAGTAGAAATGCAGGCGACCGAAATTCGAGTTGTTGGTCTTGTCGAAGACCCAGATACCTATCCTGTTTCAGCGAAGCGACACACGTTTGAATTTTTGCGAACTGTTTCGCACCTCAGGCAACGGACGAATACCTTCGCTGCTATTGCACGAGTAAGGGATTGTTTATCACAAGCGGTGCATCATTATTTTTCAAAAAATCAATTTCTTTGGGTACACACGCCTATCATTACTGCTTCTGATTGCGAAGGTGCAGGCGAAATGTTTCGAGTTTCTACGCTTGATCAAATGAACGTTCCCAAACGCGAAGATGATGGTGTTGATTTTGACAAAGATTTCTTTGGGAAAGAATCTTTTCTTACGGTTTCTGGACAGATTAATGTAGAGACATATGCGTGTGCTTTGAGCAGGGTGTACACGTTTGGGCCAACATTTCGTGCAGAAAATTCCAATACTTCTCGACATTTATCCGAGTTTTGGATGATCGAACCTGAAATTGCATTTGCAGATTTACATGATGATGCAGATCTTGCTGAAGATTTTCTGAAAGCAATTTTTACCGATCTTCTCAACGAGCGCTCAGATGACATGGCGTTTTTTCAACAGCGAATTGACAAGGGTTGTATTGAACGCCTTGAAAACTTTGTTTCTTCAAGATTTGAACGAATGGAATACACTGATGCAATCACTACGCTGAAAAAAGCACAAGATGGTGGTGTGAAATTTGATTTTGATGTTGAGTGGGGCTGTGATTTGCAATCAGAACATGAACGGTGGCTCACAGAGGAGCACGTTGGATGTCCCGTTGTTTTAATGAACTATCCTAAAGATATTAAAGCGTTCTACATGCGACTCAATGATGATGAAAAAACTGTCGCTGCGATGGATGTCCTTGCTCCGGGAATAGGAGAAATTATAGGTGGAGCACAGCGAGAAGAGAGGCTAGATGTTTTAGATAAACGAATCGCTGAATGTGGGCTTGATCCGGAACCCTATTGGTGGTATCGAGATTTGAGGAAGTATGGGACAGTTCCTCACGCTGGCTTCGGGCTAGGCTTTGAGCGAACGATTTTGTATGCCACAGGGATGACCAATATCCGCGATGTGATTCCGTTTCCACGCTCTCCTCGATCGTGCGATTTCTAAAAACTATTCCACTGGTAGTTTATTTTGGGGGGCGTAGTTATCGTCCGATAACCAACTGCATATACAATTCTTCTGCAATAAATATCCGCTGTTATTACTGTTTTAGGAAACTAATCCTCGCTTTTACCCGAATGAGTAGGTACAGTTCTAACTGGTATATTTCTATATGGAGCAAGAATAGATGACTCGATATTTCACAATGGCATTGGCATTTCTATGTCTACTTTTTCCAATTCTAGGTGCTGGGGTAAAGCCCGCGGACTTGGACCAATATGAATACGTCTTAACCCTTGGGGAGCAAACGTTCGATCCGCTCAATCAAGAACTACCATTATCAGCTGATTGGGGATACACATCCCAAACAGGGGATGATCTTCGACTTGTTCAGTTTGATGGGCCAATCATGGATTCATGGATGCGTGCGTTACGTGACTCTGGATTGATTCCAATCCAATACATTCATCCTTTCACATACATCACTTGGGGCACACCCCAAAACAGAGACGGTATGCAATCTATCCCCCATGTTCGCTGGACCGGAGATTTTGTCAATGGGTATCGAGTGTTACCAAAATGGCGTAATCTTTCCGATGTTCCTATCAGCGCTCGAGTATTAGTTTATAAGGGCGTGAACCTTGAAGACGTCCTTGAAGAACTAGCATTCGCTGGCGCAACAAGAATAGATCGACAATCACTCGACGCGCGGTTTGAAATAATTTCCTTTGTCACTCCCGGAAACTCGTTTCTTGACATTTCAAAAATCCACGGGGTGTTTACGGTTCAACCAACTCCAACTGACGGCGGATTACGAAGTGAGATGAGCAATCAGGTTAACGCTGGAAATGTCGATGCAGGGAACAATGCTTTTCCGGGATACCGCAATTGGCTTCAAGAAGTTGGAGTAGATGGCGCTGATGTGATTATCGCAATCGTCGATGGAGGTAGCGATCAATCTCACGCAGATCTTAGTGGTCAATTTATTTCCTGTGATGGGCAAAGTTGTGGGGGCAGCGCATCAAGTTCTCACGGTACGCATACAGCTGGAACAGTTGGGGCAACTGGCGTTTCGGGTACAACAGATAGTTATGGTTTTTTGCGTGGGCAAGGTGTTGCACCAGGAGTTTCGTTACTAGAACAAGTGTATTCACCTACATATCAACAAACTGGGGGAATGACCCTGCTCATGACAGAGTCATATCGCAATGGAGCTTCTGCATCTAGTAACAGTTGGGGACCAGCTGGTTCACCACAAGGGTACGACATTGATACCCTTGAAGTTGACATTGCAGTCCGTGATGCTGAACCAAATGAAGCGGGTAACCAGCAATTCACCTATGTTTTGGCAATCATGAATGGCAATGGTGGGACGAGTACTCAAGGTTCACCTGACGAGGCAAAAAACATTATTACAGTAGGTTCAACCAAGATGCGAACTTCAAGCGGTTCACAATATACAGCAATCAATGATATTTCTAGCAACTCGGCACATGGTCCTTGCCTTGATGGCAGAACAATCCCACACATCGTTGCTCCGGGATGTTCTGTTGATTCAACAACTCCCAACTCATACGGCCTCATGTGTGGCACAAGCATGGCATGCCCGCAAGTTGCAGGTGGTATTGCATTGTTCGTTGAACAATACAGAAATGAATACGCTGAAGAGCCATCCCCAGCATTGATCAAGGCTGCATTAACTGCTGTTGCTACTGACTTGGCAGGCAATGAAGATGCTGATGGCGGCACGCTTGGTCACCCCTTCGATTCAAAACAGGGCTGGGGGCGTATGGATTTGGCCGCTGTATTAATAAACGATGAGGGATCAGTACGTTATTACGATGCCCCAGTTGTACTAGAGCAAACAGGCGACCAATGGTCAACGACCGTCTCACCTGTTGATCCTTCCAAGCCGATGCGAATTATGTTGGTTTGGACTGACGCACTAGGTCATGGCCTTGGCGGGAGTACTCCTGCTTGGAACAATGATTTAGATCTAACAGTTTCAACTGGTTTCAGTACTTACCTAGGAAATAATATTGGTTCTCAAGGGTGGTCAACTGCTGGAGGGAACGCTGATGCGCGAAATAATATTGAAGGTGTTTTCTTAGGCCCCGCTGCTCCAAGTCAAGCAACGATTATTGTGACTGCAGCAAACCTTAATTCCGATGGTATCCCAAGTGTCGGAGATGACATTGATCAGGATTTCTCCGTCGTTTGTTACAACTGTGCTGCTGAACCGGGATTCTCCATTTCTATTGACCCGAGCTCACAATCAGTTTGTGCACCAGAAACAGTTGAATACACCGTAACTGTTGGGCAAATGATGGGGTACGACCTTCCAATTGCACTCTCTCTTGAAGCAACTTCAGGTATTACAGCGATATTCTCTGAAAATCCTGTGACACCTCCAGCGACGGTAACTATGACGGTTTCTGTAGACGCTTTGGTCGGCGATGGTACACACCAAATTGGGATTGTCGGATATTCAACAGATGGTACATCG
>Ga0114996_10009291_pt1 | contig 10791 bp, 10 predicted proteins | sample ArcticOcean_MG_C_4_FD_87039 | JGI IMG/M metagenome (GOLD analysis project Ga0114996, IMG submission 87039) | Marine microbial communities from western Arctic Ocean - ArcticOcean_MG_CB4_134 | ecosystem: Environmental > Aquatic > Marine > Oceanic | place: Arctic Ocean: Canada Basin | collected... | reverse complement strand
TTTTTCCTGGGTCGCTGTTCACGCCTTCAACGGTCACCCTGAGGTCTGCCGCCGCCGCAGGAACGGCTAGAGCAGTGAAGAGTACTGCGGCGCAGGCATAGCGAAAAAACATGGCTAGCTCTCCTTTATCGTCATTGTGTTGCTATTAATATGTTCAATGAACATATAATTGACAGTGAACATATAGGAGTTAGATTGTGATCGTCAAGCGTAATGATGATTCGGCAAATTGGAAAACCCTCTCAACCCCGTGGGCGAGAGTTGAACATGGAGGTGTGTCCACCGGCATGAAGGTTGTGAAATTAAAAACTGAGGGTGAAACGCAGCATCGCCCCGCGGGTTACCACCACGGCAACCTTCGCGCTGCATTGCTCGACGTTGCGCTTAAAACCTTGGCGGAGAAAGGCGCCGCCGCATTGTCGCTGCGCGCGATTGCGCGCCAGGCAGGTGTTTCGCAGACCGCGCCTTACAATCATTTTGCCGACAAGGAAGCGCTGTTGGCGGCACTCGCGACCGTCGGGTACAAAGGCCTGAGTGACAGCATGGCGCAAGCCGTCGTGGCGGCGGCGCCGGTCGACACCGCATCGGAAATTCGCGCGCTTGGCCGCGGCTACCTCGATTTTGCCATCCGTAAGCCTGAACAATTGCGCCTTATGTTCGGCGGTGAGATCGTCGACATGCGGGAATTCCCCGAACTCATGGCCGCCGCTCATGATGCTTTCGCCGCCATCAATACGGCGGTCGAGCGCTTCATCGACGAAGGCAACACCGGCCCCACCGGGCGCATGGGACCAAACACCGCGACCATCGCGGCCTGGTCGATGGTGCACGGCCTTTCGACCCTGCTCATTGATCACAAGGTCAATCCGGCCGAGACCGAGGCCGGCACTGAGGCCGAACTGATCGAGCAAATTCTGGATATATTCGTCGATGCGCTCAAAAAACCGAGATAAAAGCGGCCCGAACTCATTCTTTTCGTAAGCCATGATCTCAGCGGTAATTGCTTAGCGCCACGGCAGAGTGATCATGAGCGTAATAACCGAACAGCTAGCGGACGGAACTTGAGGACCATGCATAAGCTCTTGGGCGGTCAAGGCGGCACGAAAGCCGGCGCCGATCAGATTCGATGGCTGATTTTTTGGGCGGGATTCGCTTTTCTGCTTGCGCATGAGCTTGACGCGGTGGCCCAGTCCGAATGGCGGCTGCTTCCGCTCTTAAACCTGATGGCGGATGAACCCGCGTACAAAACCTTCGTCGCAGCTCATGTGCCGCTTGTGGTTTTCCTAATTTGGCTGTTTACGCACCGCTCCGATACCGTGCGCTGGCGATCCCAACTGGTTTTTGATGTTTTTCTTTGCGCCCACGCGCTGGTGCATTGGCTGATGTAGGGCGACGTTGAATACACGTTCCATTCGCCGCTTTCGGAAAGCATGATTTATGGCGGCGCCGTCGTTGGCCTCGCGCATCTTCTCTTACTGGTGCGGGTGAAGCCGGGTCGAAAGCAGCTCTAGCTGACAAAATCGAGCTCCAGCTTGCGCCACACATCTGTGAGCGCGGCGATCAGCCGGTCCATCATGGCGTCGTCATGTAAGGGGTTGGGCGTGATGCGGAGGCGCTCCGTGCCTTTGGGCACGGTCGGGTAGTTGATCGGCTGGATATAGATGCCGTAATCCCCCATCAGCATGTCGGAGGCCGCTTTGCAGCGCACCGGATCGCCGACCAGCACGGGCACGATATGGCTCTCGCTCAGCATTACCGGCAGGCCGGCATTTTTAAGTTCGGCCTTGCAGCGTGCCGCGCGATTCTGATGGCGGATGCGCTCGGCATTGCTTTCTTTCAGATGGCGGACGCTCGCCAGCGCGCCGGCGGCGATCGCCGGCGGCAGCGCCGTGGTGAAAATGAATCCGGGGGCGAAGCTGCGCACCACATCGATAAGGGGCGCCGAGCCGGCGATATAGCCGCCCATCACACCAAACGCCTTGGCCAGCGTGCCTTCGATCACGGTGAGGCGGTCCATCAGGCCTTCGCGTTCAGCAATGCCGCCGCCGCGCGGGCCGTAGAGGCCAACCGCATGGACTTCATCGAGATAGGTCATCGCGCCATAAAGCTCGGCGACATCGCAAATTTCTTTGATCGGCGCGATATCGCCGTCCATTGAATAGACCGATTCGAACGCCACCAGCTTCGGCACCGCCGGGTCGGCCTCGCGCAACATGCGCTCGAGATCGGCCGGGTCATTATGTTTGAAGATGGTCTTGCTGGCGCCGCTGTGGCGGATGCCTTGAATCATCGAGGCGTGATTTAGCGCGTCGGAAAATACATGGCAATTGGGCAACACCTGAGCCAGCGTACTGAGCGTCGCCTCGTTTGAGATATAGCCCGAGGTGAACACCAGCGCCGCCTGTTTGCCGTGCAGATCAGCGAGTTCGCGCTCCAGCGTCACCACCGGATGCGAGGTGCCGGAAATATTGCGGGTGCCGCCGGCGCCGGCGCCATGCGCCTTGATCGCCGCGGTCATCGCCTGCAGCACGGCGGCGTGCTGGCCCATGCCGAGATAATCGTTGCTGCACCAGATCGCGACGTCGCCAATTTCCTCGCCGCTTCCGGAATAGCGCCGCGCATACGGATAGTTTCCGGCATGGCGCGCCAGTTCCGCAAATTCGCGGTAATTGCCTTCATCCTTCAATTCCGAGATTTTTTCGGTGAAGAAGGCATCGTAATCGATGCCGTCGTGATTCATTAGCTGATATTCCATCCGCGTGGCGAATTGAGGCCACCTCAGTATTGCCTAAACACTACAGATTTTAAACATACTTTGTTAATCGTTTGTAAACCGTAACGGGGCTCGCGGATATGATATTTCGCACACTTCTCGCAAAAGTTATCACTGGTGAAGCACGCGGGATTCGGCGCTCAGCCTCGCTTTAGCCTCGCTTGCGCGGCGGCGAGGCGGGCAATCGGCACCCGGTAGGGCGAGCAAGAGACGTAATTTAGCCCGCATTTCTCAAAAAAGTGAATGGAGGCGGGGTCGCCGCCATGCTCGCCGCAGACGCCGAGCTTGATGCCGGGCCGCGATTCGCGGCCGCGTTTGCACGCGGTCTCGATCAATTCGCCCACCCCTTCCTGGTCGAGGCTGGCGAACGGGTCCTGGGTAAACAGGCCCTGTCGCACATAGCTGTCCATGAAACTGGCGGCGTCGTCGCGACTGATTCCAAGCGTGGTTTGGGTCAAATCATTGGTGCCGAAGCTGAAAAAATCGGCGATCTCGGCGATGTCGCCGGCGCGCAGCGCCGCACGCGGCAATTCGATCATGGTGCCGACGATATAGTCCGACATGGTGTTGCCTTCCTGCGCCAATTCCGCCGCCACACCATTGACTAAATCCTTCAGGATTCTTAGCTCCGGCGCACCCATCACCAGCGGAATCATGATTTCCAAAATCGCCGCCTGGCCGCCTTCCGCTTTGCTGGCCTCGATCGCCGCCTCGAAGATGGCGCGCACCTGCATTTCGTATATTTCCGGATGCGAGATGCCGAGGCGGCAGCCACGATGGCCGAGCATCGGATTGTTCTCGCGCAATTGCGCCACGCGGGCGCTGACGTCTTCGAAGCTGATACCGGCGGATTTGGCAACATCACGAACCTCCGCCTCGCCATGCGGCAAAAATTCATGCAACGGCGGGTCGAGCAGGCGGATCGTCACCGGCAGCCCGGCCATGATGCGGAACAGCTCGACGAAATCCTGGCGTTGCATCGGCAGCAGCTTGGCCAACGCCGTGCGTCGCCCGGCGCTGTCATCGGCGAGGATCATCTCGCGCATGGCGATGATGCGTTCGGAATCGAAAAACATATGTTCGGTACGGCACAGACCAATGCCTTCGGCGCCGAATTTTCGCGCGGTCGCGGCGTCCGCCGGGGTTTCGGCATTGGCGCGCACGCCGAGGCCGCGCATTTCGTCGGCCCAGCTCATCAGCGTGGTGAACGCGCCGGACATTTCCGGCTCGATAGTCGGAATTTCACCGGCCAACACTTCGCCGCGGCTGCCATCGACGGTGATCAAATCGCCTGCTTTCACCGTCACGCCGCCAATGCTGAAGCTACCGCCCGCCACATCGATGCGCAGCTCGATAGCGCCCGTGATGCACGGCCGGCCCATGCCGCGCGCCACCACAGCGGCGTGGCTGGTCATACCACCCCGGCTGGTGAGGATGGCGCGCGCCGCGTGCATGCCGTGGATGTCTTCCGGGCTGGTCTCGGGGCGCACCAAAATTACCGCCTCGCCCTTGGCGGCGAGGTCTTCGGCGCGCTCGGAAGAAAACACCACCTTGCCGGCCGCGGCGCCGGGGGAGGCCGGCAGGCCGCGCGCCACCACATGGCGCGGCGCGTCAGGGTCGAGCCTCGGATGCAGCAATTGTTCCAGCGTTTCGGGCTCGATGCGGCTAACCGCGGCCGCTTTATCGAGCACGCCTTCCGCCACCATATCGACCGCGATTTTGAGCGCCGCCGCCGCCGTACGTTTGCCGGATCGGGTTTGCAGCATCCATAATTTACCCTTCTGCACGGTAAACTCGATGTCCTGCATGTCACGGTAATGCGCCTCCAAGCGGCCCGCTATGTCGCCCAATTCGGCATACACTTCCGGCATCGCTGTCTCAAGTGCTGGCCCGCTCGCGCCACCTGCCTCATCGGCGTCCGCCGCGAGCGGCTGCGGTGTGCGGATACCGGCGACCACATCCTCACCCTGGGCGTTGATCAGAAATTCGCCGTAAATCCGTTTGTCGCCGCTTGAGGGATTGCGCGTGAAAGCCACGCCGGTGGCGCAATCGCTGCCCATATTGCCGAACACCATGGCCTGGATATTTACCGCCGTGCCCCAGCTTTCGGGGATATCGTAAAGCCGGCGATAGGTAACGGCGCGATCGTTCATCCAGGAATCGAACACCGCCCGCATGGCGCCCCATAGCTGTTCACCGACATCCTGCGGGAACGGCGCATCCAGGCGCGCCGCCACCAAATCCTTATACTGCTCAATCAGGCTCTGCCAATCTTCCGCCGTCATGTCGGTATCGAGCGTGATGCCACGCTCATCCTTGGCGCGATCGAGCAAATCCTCGAATTCGTGATGGCCGACGCCGAGCACCACATCGCCGTACATCTGAATAAAGCGGCGGTAGCTGTCATAGGCAAAGCGCGCATCGCCGGTGCCGGCGGCGAGACCGGCAGCAGTTTCGTCATTGAGGCCGAGGTTGAGCACCGTATCCATCATGCCCGGCATCGACGCACGACTGCCTGAGCGTACGGAGACCAGCAGCGGATTGCCGGGCGCGCCGAATTCCGCGCCGGCGATCGCTTCGATATGTTTCATCCCGGCGTCGATCTGGCCGGCAAGGGAATCGGGGAAGCTCTTTTCATTGTCGTAATAGGCCGCGCAGAGCTCGGTTGTGACGGTAAAGCCGGGCGGCACCGGCAGGCCAAGATTGGCCATTTCCGCCAGATTCGCGCCTTTGCCGCCCAATAGATTGCGCAGCTCCGCCGAGCCCTCGGCAGCGCCGCCACCGAATGTTTGCAGCCATTTTGTCACAGGAACGTCACAGGAGCGTCACAGGAAAACTAGCCTTCGATCTTGGAGAAATCGGCGATCCGGTCGAGCGAATCTCGGATTTCGGAGAGCAGGTTCAAGCGGTTGTGCCTCAGCGCCGCATCATCGGCGTTCACCGTCACATGGTCGAAAAATTCGTCCACCGGCTGGCGCAAATTGGACATGACCGCCATCGCCTCTTCATATGATTCGCCATCGAGCGCGTCCAGCGAGCGCCGGTTCACATCGAGGACCGCTTCGTGCAGGGCGCGTTCCTGGTCCTCGGCGAACAGCGCCGCATCGGCCTCAGCGGCGTACGAGGCGCCGTCCTTTTTTTCTTCGATGCGGAGAATATTGGCGGCGCGCTTATAAGCGGTGAGCAGATGGCCGCCATCTTCGCTGCCGAGAAACCCAGCCAGAGAATCGACGCGCGCCATCAGACGCACCAAATCATCCTCACCGCCGAGGGCAAACACGGCGCTCACCAGATCGTGCCGCACGCCTTGTTCGCGCAGATGCACCTTGAGGCGATCGGCAAAGAAGTCGAGCAGTGCCTGCGCCGTCTCTTCTAATTCCGCCGTGGCTTTTGCTCCCGCCGCCGCACCGAACACAGCACGCAACGGCAGGCGCAACCCGTTCTCCAATATCAACCGGATAATGCCGAGCGCGGCACGGCGCAGCGCATAGGGGTCGCGCGAGCCGGTTGGTTTTTCGTCGATGGTGAAGAAGCCGACCAACGTGTCGATCTTATCGGCGAGCGCCACGGCGACGCTATCCGGCGCGCTCGGGCAAGTGTCGCCCGGGCCTTGCGGGGCGTAATGCTCAGCGATGGCCGCCGCCACTTCCGGCGCTTCGCCGTCGCCAAGCGCGTAATAGCGTCCCATCACGCCCTGCAAATCCGGAAACTCGCCGACCATATCGGTGCTGAGATCGGCTTTGCACAGGCGCGCCGCTGAGCGAACCCGGTCGCGCTCGGCGCCCGGAATATACTGACACAGCTCGACCGCCAGGGCCTGGACGCGGTCGACCTTCTCATCGAGCGTGCCGAGCTTGGCGTGAAAGACGATATGTTTCAGCGCCGGCGTGCGGCTTGAAAGCGTCTGCTTGCGGTCCTGATCCCAGAAAAATTTGGCGTCGGCGAGGCGGGCGCGCAGCACGCGCTCATTGCCGGCCACGATGGCAGCACTGTCATCCGCCGTCGCCATATTGGCGACCATGACGAAACAGGGAGCGAGACGGCCATGTTTATCTTCGAGGCTGAAATATTTCTGGTGCTTGCGCATCGCCGAGCTCAACACCTCGCCCGGCACGTCCATAAACTCGGCGTCGATATGGCCCAATAGCGGCACCGGCCATTCGACCAGCCCGGCATTCTCTGCCACCAGCGCCTCGTCCGGCTTAACCACAACCCCTTCCGCCGCCGCCAGCCGCGCCGCGCCGTCGCGGATCACCTGTTGGCGCTCCGCCGGATCGAGCATCACGAAAGCCGTGCGCAAACCATCGCGGTATCCAGCAAAATTTCCGACCGTCATATCATCGCCAGCCAGCACCCGATGGCCGCGCGTTTCGGCGCCGGCTGGCGTGTCTTGGAAACTCGCCGGCACCACGGCACCGTCCAGCAGGCACAGCAAGGAATGGATTGGGCGCACCCAGCGCGCCCGGCTTGAACCCCAACGCATTGATTTGGCCCAAGACAGCTTTTCCAGCGCCGCCGGAACCAGTGATGTCAGCACCTCTGCCGTCGGTCGCCCTTGTTCCTGGCTCACCGCGAACCACACCATGCCCTTCGGCGTTTCGCGCTGTTCGCATTGATCGAGGGTGGCACCGGCGGATTTAAGAAAGCCCTGAATCGCCTTCTCCGGCGCGTCCACCTTGGGGCCTTTGCGCTCGACCGTGATATCGGGTTGCAAAGCGGGCAGGCCGTCGACTACCAACGTCAGGCGACGCGGCGTGACGAAATTTTGCGCGCTGTCATAATCGAGCCGCGCCTCCTTCAACCCCTCGCACACCAGGCGTTCGAGATCGGCGGCGGCCTTGGCCTGCATACGCGCCGGGATTTCCTCCGACATCAGCTCAAGCAGCAGCTCAGCCATCGCCCTGTGCTCCGCTCTCTTCGCTCGCCAGCCAGGCTTCGCAGCAGGCTTTCGACATGGCGCGCACGCGCCCGATATAGGCGGCGCGCTCGGTCACACTGATGACACCGCGCGCGTCCAACAGGTTAAACAAATGACTCGATTTCATGCATTGGTCATAGGCCGGCAGCGGCAGCGCCGGGGTGCGGCCTAGCAGCGCCTCGCATTCTTTTTCGGCGTCAGCGAAATGGCGCAGCAGGATGTCAGTATCTGCATATTCGAAATTGAACGCCGAGAATTCGCGCTCAGCCTGTTTGAACACGTCGCCGTAGGTGACTTTGGCGTCGCCCTCACCGCCGTTCCAGTCGAGATCATAGACATTGTCGACGCCCTGCACATACATGGCGAGGCGCTCCAGCCCATAGGTCAGCTCGGCCGAGACCGGATCGCAATCGACGCCGCCGACCTGCTGGAAATAGGTGAATTGTGTGATTTCCATGCCGTCGCACCAGACCTCCCAGCCCAATCCCCAAGCGCCGAGCGTCGGGCTCTCCCAATCATCCTCGACAAAGCGTATATCGTGGGCGCGTGCGTCGATACCGAGGCGCGCCAGGCTTTCCAGATAGAGCGCCTGGACGTCGGCCGGCGACGGCTTCAGGATCACTTGGAACTGGTAATAATGTTGGAGTCGATTGGGGTTTTCGCCGTAGCGCCCGTCGGTCGGGCGGCGCGATGGCTGCACATAGGCGGCGAGCCATGGCTTCGGCCCGAGGCTGCGGAGCGTCGTCGCCGGATGAAACGTGCCGGCGCCGACTTCCAGATCATAAGGTTGCAGGATGACGCAGCCCTGCTCCGCCCAGAAGCGCTGTAGCTCCAGGATTAGCGACTGAAAAGATGATTGCCCGTTCGCGCCCATGAGGTTTTCTATCACCTAGCCGCTTCTCTGGCAGCGGTCAACGTTCGAACGGCGCGCGGCTCGGCGGCCTATACCTCACAGGTGTGGGAATCGAGCGAAGCCGTGTACGCCTCGCATTTGGGGCATTGCACCATATCTTTGGCACGGAGTCTGAAACGCCTCTTGCGCGGCGCTTGTTCTGCCTGTGCTGCTTGTGCTTGGCGTCTTCGATTGACACGTCCGGCGGCTTTGAAGCCATACCAGACGACCGCGATAAGCGCGATCAGGATTAGAAGTTTGAGTGGACTAAAACCGAACATTGTCGGTCAGTGGCGATCCTCAATATTATCCTGATCGTCGGCTTCATTAAGTTTCGCCGCTTTGGCTTTCATTCTGCCCATCGCCTTGAAGCCGTACCAGACGACGGCGATCACGGCGATCAGGATAATGAGCTTCATTGGACTAAACATATATTCCTCCACGTGTCGGCAACTCAGGGGAGCGGCGCGAAATCATCTATCCAATTGATGGTTAACGCCGATTCCGATTAATTCGCTACCGGGTTCAAAGCGTAATTTGGCGCTTGCAGCCCTCCGGGTCAAGCTTTGTCGGAAGTTTCGTCGCGCCGGATCAGACGCATGATCCGCTTTCGCTTGCCTGAAATGCCAGGCAAAACCCATATTCACCGCAAGCAGCGGTGGTGGTTTGGCAAAATCAGGGAAATGCCGCCTCGATCACGGCGCTGCCTATAATTTGATCGCCATATTCTGATTCGAGCATCTCGATGGTCAGCGCTTCCGGCGCTTCATCGCCATCGGTTTCAATCGGCTCGTCCAGCGCGAACACGCCGATACGGTACATGTGCCGCCCGTCAGTTGGGCACATGCCGCCATATTCCTCATCTTCATCGTCATTCTCCAGCACCACGCCAGGCGGCGTTTCATCGCTTTCGAGTTCAGTGTTCTCAACCGGAATATTAACGACGTTCCAATGCACCCAGGTCTTACCGTCAAGGGCCTTTGCGTCCGGATCATCCATGATGATGGAAAAATGCGTTGTGCCGGGCGGGACGTCCGAAATACTGATCTGCGGGCTCTCATCATCGCCGTCATGGTCCTCGCAGGCACTGTCGCTGTCCAAAACCCCGTTGCTGATTGAATCGGAGGTAATCTCCATGGCATCGGCGGTACGCGGCGCCAACCACGCCGCCGCCGCCAACACCGCCGGTGCCATAAATACGGCCAGCCAGATTTTCGTATGTTTCATAGATTTCTCCTGTGCCCAGCATAGGCCAAATGCCGAACATATCTGATCGAGGGCCGCTTTTGGACGGGAAACTGCCCATCGACATCCTAGACAATCGAGTTAATCTGGCACCCCAGCTCCCACCAAACTGACGGAACCGTGTCGGAGGATTCCAACGATGACTGAGTCGACGAGCGATCTAGGATTTACGCATGTGGCGCTCGTGTGCACCGATGCCGAGCGTACGATCGACTTCTACCAGCGTTACGCCGGCCTATCATTGGTCCATGACCGAACCGACCGAGACGGTGACAAGGACATCCGCGTTTTTGGCTCTCCGACCTCAAGCGACCGTTCGCGATTGTATTCCTGGAGAGCGCAGAGGCTGAGTCCCCACTCGGCCCCTTCGGCCACCTCGGGGTATGCCTCGACAGCCGCGAGGCCGTCGATGCCATGATCACCCTGGCGAACGACGAGGGGCGCACCGTCAAAGGACCCAACGATTGGGGGCCGCCGGCCGGCTATTGGGCGTTTATAGAAGACCCGGATGGCACACTCTCGAAGTAAGCTACGGCCAACAACTGCAACTCATCGTCGAGAAGGCGAAGGCAGAATGAATAGGCGTTAATCGTTTGGCGCGATCCGTGTCATTAAAATTAGGAGAAGAATTATGAAAAAACTTCGCAAAATTCTGGTTTCGGGCTTGCTAGTCGCGGGGTTAGCCGCGCTGCTGGCACTGTCGCCGGGGGCGACTGTACAAGCGGCAACTAAGTCGCCTGAGGCGTCTGTTCAAGCGGCCAGTAGCGACGACGTTTCCACTTCCTCTTCTTCGTCGAGCACAGACCGCAACTACGCGCTCATCCAACAGGCCTCCGGCGACTGGCGGGATGCGGTCGAATACATTGATAAGACGGATGCCGACGATGCCGAGACCTATCACGAGGCCTATAACCATCACAAGAAGCGCACAGAAGAGAGCGACGACGACGACGACGACGACGA
>Ga0114996_10009289_pt1 | contig 10793 bp, 7 predicted proteins | sample ArcticOcean_MG_C_4_FD_87039 | JGI IMG/M metagenome (GOLD analysis project Ga0114996, IMG submission 87039) | Marine microbial communities from western Arctic Ocean - ArcticOcean_MG_CB4_134 | ecosystem: Environmental > Aquatic > Marine > Oceanic | place: Arctic Ocean: Canada Basin | collected... | reverse complement strand
TTGGAAATTTCTATGAACTTTACGCCATTGCTGCAGCGGTGTTAGGAGGCTGTAGCCTCCGCGGAGGAGAAGGCGCTATTCTCGGCATAGTAGTAGGTGCAACTGTTATGCAGGTTCTTCGGAATTCCGTTACTCTTTTGGGCGTACCCACACAGCTCGAGTTTGCCATAATTGGCAGTGTCATTCTGGCGGGAGTGATCACCGATGAAGTCCTGAAACGTCTCGCAAGGAATCAGCGCAGGACGAGAGATCTTCACTAGAGCTCTGTACAGAACCTGCCAATATCAGCGGAGCAGATTCACCGCATCTCTAAGCATTGCAGCAGCAGTAGGGCCAGGCGTCCGATCGCGATTTTTATGGAACATCTTTCCGTATATGTCGCTGTGGATTTCGATCCCCATTTCCCAGCTATCACAGTGGGCTAAAAATTCAGTTTTTTCTAGAATTGTTGGATGGACAATTAGCGTAAATTTACCGTCCGTTTTAGTTGCCGTAGCTAGTAATTTAATCGTTTTCCCTTTAGCAGTAGCCCCCCCCAAATCTGCTTGGCTGATGCCCGTAATACCTTCAACTTTAACATCTCCCAGCGAAGCAGGATTTTCAAGGAAACTATTAGCGATAATAACCAGCTTGCTTGCTGTGTCCCATCCTTCTACATCTAGGGTTGGATCTGCCTCGGCGATTCCTCGGCGCTGGGCCTCGGCAACGGCCGCATCGTAACTTCGTCCGGATCCCATCTCGCTCAGCACAAAGTTGCTAGTGCTGTTAAGAATTCCCTTAAAAAGGGTTATGTCGGCGGCCACATGATCTCGCGTGCCTATGTTGACCACTGGGAGAGGGCCACAGACCGTGGCGCTAAAAGCAAGTTGCCCGCCATGACGTTTCACTAATTTTTGGATTCCCGCATAATCAAGGACGAGCGGGGCCTTATTGGCAAGGACAACAGTCAGCCCTCGCTCGAGGGCAGCCCGTGTTACGGTCAATCCAGGATCGCCGTGCTTTAGGTTAGCGGGGGATCCTTCTAGAACAAGATCAGATTCAATGGTTTTAATCGTTTCCGTGATCTGAGCGGTTGTTCCCTCTGGAAGGTCCGATAGTTGGCCTCCAGACTGCTTGAACTTACGCAGTTGCCCAATACCTAATCCTTTCTCAGCAATAGCAGTGCCACTGCTATCGGCAGCTGCGACGACCACGAATTCAAGGCCATATTGATTCTTGAGGCGTTCGGCTTTCATCTCTAGGATTGCCAGTAAGTTCCCGTTGACACTTCCCAGCCCACTCATAATTGTTCTTATTTTTTTTGTCATGTCTAAGCGTGTTCCAACTTTTCCTGTCTTGTTGAGGCCGAAAGTTTATTAATAGGGGGCAATTCCTTATCACTTCTGACTATACGCCGGAAAGTGCCTCTGCGGCAGCTGCAACACCAGCACCGGGAGAGCATCGATAGTCCGTATCCCGAAGGCACGCACCCAAGGCATGTAGAAAATATAGGACATAATTTGGCTTACTACTTTCCCCCATCAGTCCAACTCGCCAAACTTTGCCGGCCAGAGCTCCCAGCCCACCTCCAATCTCGATGTTGAAATTCTCGAGAAGACGCCGCCGAATAGCAAGGTCGTCCACCCCATCCGGTATAGTTACCGTATTAAGTGTGTAGAGTCTGAATTCTGGTGTCACGTACATATCTATTCCCATTGCATCCAGGCCCGCGACTAATGCCTTGTGATGGAGTCGATGGCGCTCCCAGCGCCGCTCTAACCCTTCTTCCAATATAATTGCCAGGGCCTCTCTTAATGCATAGTTCATGGAAATAGGAGCTGTGTGATGATAAGTGCGTTTTTTACCCCAGTACGCACCCAACATTCGTAAATCGAGATACCAGCTCTGGCATTTTTCAACCAGTCTTTCCATGGCACGATCAGAAGCGGTGAATGGCGAGAGGCCGGGAGGGCAACTCAGGCATTTCTGAGTGCCGCTATAGCAGATATCAATGCCATGGGCATCTACTCCAACAGGATGACCTGCCAGAGATGTGACGGCATCCACCAGCAGAAGAGCATCCTGCCGGTCGCAGATCTCCCGAAAAGGCTTTAAGGGCTGCAGAACGCCGGTAGATGTTTCAGCATGTACAACGGCAATGACCCGAGGCCGGCAAGCCGCCGCAGTATCCGCTACTTCATTGGGATCGAGCGGTTTACCGAAGGGGGCTTCGACGGTCGTGACCACGGCTCCTGCTCTTTCAGCGCAGTCCTTTATACGGCCCCCGAAAACTCCATTGATCGCTACTAAAATTGAAGTCCCTGGAGCAATAAAGTTAGTAATGGCAGCCTCCATTCCAGAACTGCCTGTGCCCGACAAAGGGAGCGTCATCAGGTTGTTTGTCTGAAAGACAGCGCGCAAAAGTTCCTGAGTCTGGTCCATCAATGAGAGAAAAGCGGGATCCAAATGACCAATTAATGGTCGCGACATCGCTGCCAAAACTCGGGGATGGACATTGGATGGGCCGGGTCCTAGTAATAGACGCTCGGGGAGTTTGGGGAAGAGTGTGTCCATAGCTAATCCTCGGGTGGTTGTCTAAAAAAAGAGTATATCCGAATATCTGTTTCAGGGTTCGAAATCGTATCCAAATAGGTAGCTTAGGGATTCTGGTTTATTGGTTCAAGAGGAGGGTAGTAGGGGGAGCCTAAAAGACTCTTGCTTAACAAGGCCTGAATTGGAAATCGTCTGATCGGCGGGCTGGTAGTGGGGCTAGTCTTGCCAGCAAGATGTAGGCCATTCCGTCGTTCCAGGCGGTACATGTACAGGGATTATAACGCGTTGAATGGTTGCTAGGTTTTTGGGTGGTTCTAAATTGGTTATCCTGGTAGTAGCAGTCGACTGAAAAGGAAAGGTATTTGGAATCCGCTAAGGATTGGAGTAGATTCAAATGTTTCATGTCACTCGCGCCCGTAGCTCAGATGGATAGAGCAACGGATTTCTAATCCGTAGGTCGCAGGTTCGAATCCTGCCGGGCGTGCCAGTCTCGTCAGTTAAGGGAAAGGTGTTTGAATTCTGAGATTTCCTGAACTTGAGGTCGGAGCGCGGCCAGCAGGGGATCTAGTCTGCCACTGAAAAATTCGGGTCTGACTGCGGTACACTAAAAGTACCTGAAACAGGATTTAGCAGAATGGCTACTATGAAACCGAAATAAATGAATCTAGCGTACTAACTTGATAAGTTCTTGGCCAAATTCTGTTTGGTTGAGTATAGGAGGGAGCACTACCAGAATGTCACGACCCGTCACACTATTCACTGGACAGTGGGCTGACCTGACCTGCGAAAAGATCTGCCGAAAAGCTAAATCATTTGGATACGATGGCCTCGAACTAGCCTGTTGGGGTGATCATTTTGACGTCAACCGTGCCTTGGGCGAGAATGAATACTGTGCGGAAAAGCGCGCCATGTTGGCCCAATACGGCTTGAGTTGTTTTTCCATAAGTAATCATCTGGTAGGACAAGCCGTTTGCGATGTTATCGACTCAAGACATCAGGCTATCTTGCCGCCTCACATATGGGGAGATGGTGATCCTGTTGGGGTTCGTCTGCGAGCCGTCGAGGAGATGAAGGCTACAGCCAGGGCCGCCCGGCGCTTTGGAGTGGAAGTGGTCAACGGTTTTGTTGGTAGTGGCATTTGGCATCTGCTCTATTCATTCCCTCCGGTCGGCTCCGCTCAGTTGGATGCCGGTTACGAAGAGTTTGGGCGCCTTTGGAAGCCGATTCTGGATGTTTTTCAGGAAGAAGGGGTCCGGTTTGCTCTGGAAGTGCATCCTACTGAAATAGCCTTCGATACCGTCACCGCCTCCCGAGCCATGGAGGCCCTCGAGGCGCATCCAGCATTCGGTTTTAACTACGATCCAAGCCATCTCGGTTATCAGGGGGTGGACTATGTTGCATTTCTGCGCGAGTTTCAGGACCGAATTTTTCACGTCCATATGAAGGATGTTGCCTGGTCTAACGAACCCAGGCGTTCTGGTGTGTTTGGGGGCCATCTTAACTTTGGTGACCCCGAGCGTTATTGGGATTTTCGTTCGGTGGGACGCGGCAACATAGACTTTGAAGCCATTGTCCGCGCACTAAACGATATAGGCTACAAGGGCCCCTTGTCAGTGGAATGGGAAGATTCGGGGATGGATCGAGATCACGGGGCAGCCGAGGCAGCTGATTTTGTAAGAACTATGGACTTTCCATCTGCAGATCGGGCCTTCGACGCGTCATTTGGATCGGAGGACTAGTTTATTGGTCGAGGAGTGTTTCGAGTTTTTTTGATAGTCTATTGCAGTCGTCTCTCATGACGAGAAGCATCTGATCTGAGGTCTATTTTGGAAACGTGGGATAGAATACGATACCTGGGGCGAATCTCCCTAATATTCTCAACAACGCTTTTCCTTCAGTGGCAACCTTCCTTTACGCGACCTCTTCCCGACTCTATTTCATTGGCCTTGGTGGGGGGGCGCCTCATCGACGGATATGGGGGGAGCCCTCTCGAAAACTCGATCATTCTTATATCCGGAAGCACTATCAGGTCTATCGGTAAGGTGGGCCAATTGCAGGTGCCTCCGGAGGCCCAGGTCATAGATACCAACGGCATGACCGTTTTGCCCGGTCTCTGGGAGTCGCACGGGCACCTTTTTCACATAGGAGAAGCTGACCCTAATCGTTTCCAGGAGCGCTTTTCTCAGCAGATTCCGGAGATCATGGCTTCTATCGCAAAGGTAACCTTGAGTGCAGGAGTTACGGCGGTTCGCGAATTTTGCACGACCTGTTCTGCCACCTCCCAAGAATGGCGCAGTCCTCTTTTTGAGCAACAACAAGAGTTGAGAGGCAAGATCAACCGATCTGAATTGCCGGGACCGCGTCTATATTTTTCGGGACCCATCCTCAGTCAGGCAACCCACCCGACCCGTAGGGACAACGCCTTCCAGGTAGGTACTGTCGCCGAAGCCCGCAGAGCGACAGAACAACTGATAGCGATGGGGGTTGACAATGTATTTGCGGGCGCGGAGCAGTGGAAACCTGATCTTCTCGAAGCGATTACGGAGGCTGCCCACGCGGCCAGTATGGGGGTTGATGCTGAAGCCCGAGACATGAAAACCTTAAGGACGGTTATTGCGGCAGGGGTAGATCGGGTACATGTTTTTTTTACGACTGATGTGCTGGCTGACTATAGTGACGCTGAATTACGCCTGCTGGTTAGAGGCTTTAACCCTATAGCCTCTGGCCCATCGGCTAATATACTGAGAGGTCCCTGGGTACTGTCCACCCTCGCCATGCGCCAAACGTATGTGGATGTACTAGAGTTCCCTGAACTATTGGATCATCCGCGCTTCCGATCTATGTTTTCTCCGGAACTCTATCGCGACTTGCGAAGTGGTTGGAGAAATCCTCAGGCAATTCCATGGGGGATCGGAGCGGCTCAGCGTGTCGGAGTTGTGAAAAGGAAACTAAAGCGTTTTATTGAGGCAGGTGGACGTGAGCAGCTGATTGCTGCTACAGATGCAGGTGCTCCTCTGAATTTTCATAGTCCCCTCCCGAAACAGTTGAGATATCTAGTAGAGGCCGGCCTGACACCCATGGAGGCCATTCAAAGTGCTACCTTGCGTCCAGCCCAAATGCAGGGAGTATTTGATAGTCTTGGGACGGTTTCCATCGGCAAGCTGGCAGATTTGATAGTGGTAGATGGGGACCCTCTTCAGGAGATTGAGGTTCTTCAGTATGGCGTTGTCCATGTCATCCGTGGCGGTGAAGTGTTTAAGTAATCAAGAAAACCGGGCAAGAAAAGAGAGACGCAGTGCCTTCAAAAGATCATTCTAGGATCGGTCGGCGAGAGTTTGTTCATCGAAGTGTGGCGGCGACTTCCGTCACGGGATTAGCCGGAAGCGATCTTTTTGCGGAGCAACGCCCTCAATTTGACGTAAGCATCAAGGAGCCCTTCGATAGTAGTGTCATTCCCCCATATTCTGGTGATCATAGCCGTGTATATCGGTACATCGAGAAATCTTTTGATGAGCATCTAGAGAACATCAGGCGATGGCTCCGCCAGCCCTCAGAGAGCACCTCTGGTCGAGGCATCGAGGAAATGGCTCGTCTTTTGCAGAATGATCTAAGGGGGCTTGGATTCCAGGAAGCCGAAATAGTCCAAACTGCTGGCCACCCTGGAGTTTGGGGTTACTATGACGCGGGCGCCAAGCAGACTTTGGGTTTGTATTTCATGTACGATGTTGTGCCGGTCGAACCCCAGCAGTGGCGCGTCGAACCCTACCAGGCGAGCATGGTCGACCTGGAAATAGGTGAAGTCATTATGGATCGGGGGGCGATGAACCAGAAGGGCCCCGAACGGGCTTTTCTCAATGCCGTGGAGGCCATCTTGGCTACGGAAGGTGAGCTCCCGGTCAATCTGATGATTGCCGCCGAAGGTGAGGAAGAAATAGGCTCTCCTCACTACCCCGAGATCATTGACCGCTATGGAGATCGTCTGCGCGATTGCCTCGGGATCATATGCCCCCACAACTCTCAGAACTCCCGAGCTGCTGCTACTCTCAGTCTTGGGATGAAAGGTTGGATTTATTTTGAGTTGACAGCGGAAGGGGACTCACAGGGAGGGCCTGCTAAGGACACTATAGGGGGTTGGTATAAGGCGATTGTGGATTCGCCGGCCTGGCGATTGGTGCAAGCTCTGGCAACGTTGACGTCGTCGGACGGAAACACTATAGCGGTGCCAGGCTACTATGACGCTATTCGCCCGATCAACGAGGAAGAGCAGCAGCTGATAGATGGCTGGAATGGAGAGTTGTCCCAGTATGCAGGACTGGGAGTTGAGCAATGGATTGATGGAATGAGCGATCGAGAAGCCTTTATACGCTTTCTCTTCGACACAACTATGAACATCAATGGAATTTCTGCGGGCTACATTGGTCCGGGTGCCAAGACCATCATGGCTCCCAAAGTCACGGCAAAGCTCGACTCCACTCTGGTTCCCAATCAACGCCCTGAAAAAGCACTTGCCTTGATTCGCGAGCACCTTGATCGTGAAGGGTTTAGAGATATAAAGGTGAGGACCTTAGCGGCCTATCCGCCCTCTCAGACATCTGTCCATGCGCCTCTTGTGCAATCGGTTCTGGGGGTCTACAACAAGTACGACATTTCGACCTCGGTTTGGCCGCGTTTTGCCGCTACTGCACCCTTTTATCAGTTCACAGAACGTCTCGATCTACCCATGCTGTTGGCCGGCTTAGGACATGGATCGAACCTGCACGCTCCAGACGAATACATGTTGGTGCGCGGAGATCCATCTTCTGGGATCGCAGGCCTAGTCGAGATCGAGAATGCCTATGTGGACATGCTTTATGCGTTAGGCCACACTATTTGACAACACACCTCAGTGGCCGTGGTCTAGATAGGAGATGAGTAAGACTCCCTCAACGTTAGATATTATCGCCGGGTATTGGTTTGCAGAGCTCTAGGCTGAAAGGAATAAGTGGATGATTCCGCGATGGGCTTGTAGAGTTTTAGCACTTTAGGGTGTCTGGCCAGTCACTTCTTCCCGAGTCTTGAGGCGGGCGTCCACTTGAGCCAAGAAATTCAAGACAAGTTGATTGAATTGATCCGGACGCTCCAGCATCAGCAGATGATCGGTTTCCGGTATCATATGGTAACGGGTGTTTGGCCACAAGGTGTGCGCTTTTTTTGCGCCCTCGATAAAAAAATTATCTGTCAACTCGCCCACGATTAGGAGGATGGGCTGGTGGATTCTTGTCATGTCGGGGAAGTCACGCAGGTTGTAAGGGCCGATGTCCATGGCTGAAGAAGAATCCGATCTCTGAGGATTCATGGCCGTTCTAGGACTGTATTGATCAGCCATCCGATGCAGGATAGCTCGTGTGTCTTTGCGGGATTGAGCAACTTTTGTGAATGAGGAAAGCTTGCCTTTTTCGCGAGCTTCCAAAGCCTCTTCGAGGGTTAATGGGGGCCCTTTTAATCTTTTAACAACAGGGGCAAAAGCTTCCGAGATTTTGGCCAGAGAAATTGTGGCATCTGCAAAAGTGATGCTACGGATTTTTTCAGGATAAATTCGTAATAATTGCATTATTACGGCGCCACCTCGAGAATTCACCACAAAATGTGCCTGGCGGATGCCAAAGTGGTCTATCAGGCCATTCAGATCCTCTGCGTGAGTTATAGGGGAATAGCCGGTTAAGGGATCCTCTGACTGCCCATGCCCTCTTCGATCGTAACTAATGAACTGATACCGAGCACGAAAATCGTCGATCTGTCTGGACCACAATTCGTGGGAGTATCCCTCTCCATGTACGAAAACAACCGGAATACCCGCACCCTCTATTCGGTAGGCTAGATGCACACCATTGACCTGAACGAAACGAAGGTGTTCTGGATCCCCGGCAGGGCCCCGGTAAGATTCAGTCGATAGAGCGTCCTGTCCGTTGAGCGACGAAAAAACAACGAAGAAGGATGCTGCAAAGGATAGAATTTTTTTAAGCATGCTATTACCCTATCAAGTTCTGTAAATTTTGGCTGTAATTCAGTAAAAGTATCGCATGGAGACTTCCCTTATTTCGGATATTCTGAAAAGATCCAAAGGATTTTACAGGACCCGGCAGCGCTGGATCTGCTGGACAAGCCCATTTCCAAATAGTTATCGGGAAAACTCGGGTCGGATCTAAAGTTTAGAGGTGAATGTTAATGGTATGGCTCTCAGAGCACCAAATTGTGTTGTTTCTTCTGGGCATGTATTTGTTGTTGGTAGTCTGGCATGCGGCTAGCGGTTGGCGTGCCACAAAGAGTCTCCAGGATTATTATGTGGGCGGTCGGAGAATGGGCGGGATAGCTCTGGGGCTTTCCTTTTTTGCGACCTATGCCAGCACTAACAGCTTTGTAGGCTTCGCAGGGCAAGCGTATGCATATGGGGCTCCCTGGTTGCTTATCGCGCCCTTGGCAGTGATTTTTGCTGTACTCGCTTGGGTGATGGTAGCTCCCCGCTTGAGAAGTTTTACTCGCCGACTAGATTCGATAACAATTCCGGACTTCATCGGATTTCGATTCGAGAGTCAGGTCTCACGGGTAAGTGCGGCTACAATCGTTCTTTGTGCGAGTCTTTTCTACATGGTGGCGGTCTTCAAGGGAGTGGGGCATCTTTTCGAGTCGTTTCTGGGGGTTCCCTATGAGGCAGCTATTTTCATAGTTCTCTTCATCGTAACCGTATATACAATGGTCGGCGGGTTCATCTCTGTAGTAAAAACAGATTCTGTTCAAGGGTTGATGATGATAGGCGCTTCAGTAGTTTTGTTCTGGGGAGCCTTACAGGCTGCAGGAGGGATAGGTGCTTTTCAGGAATTGCAGTCTGACAATACGACCGCCTCTCTTTTCAAGTGGGACAGTGCAATGTCGTTTCCGATGCTTTTGGGCATCATGGTAGCGAGCACGATGAAGCTAATGGTGGAGCCAAGACAGTTATCCCGTTTTTATGCCTTAGCTGATGATAAAGCTGTCTACAGAGGGGCTTTGGTTTCTACCGTGGCATTCTTAATCGTGTATACGATGTTGGTACCGGTGGGGTTGTTGGCCCACAAGTCTGTGCCTGGAATTGAGAAGACCGACCAGGTTGTGCCCATGCTTTTAACTAGCGGCGAGATATTTCACCCTTTTGTCAGCAGTTTAATGCTGGTCGCACTCCTGGCCGCAGCGATGTCCTCTCTTGACAGCGTTCTTTTGGTCACCGCTTCTACCTTTGAGAGAGACATCATGTCGGCGATTAGAGGCCAGAGGGCTGAATCAAAAAGTATACGTGCCACCCGACAGTATGTTGCCCTGTTTGCCGTCCTCACGGCTCTGGTTGCCATCAACCCTCCAGGAAGCATAGTAGCCTTAACCTCGCTTTCGGGAACCCTTTATGCGGCCTGTTTTACAGCACCGATTCTCTGGGGCCTTTACTGGCGTAAAGGAAATGGAACTTCCTCAATGACCGCGATCTGTGTTGGAGTTCTTACATTACTGCTCTGGCAATTCCTGCCGTGGGCTAGTTTTGTCCACCAGATTTTCCCAGCGACGGTGCTTTCCACTTTTTCCTATATTACGGTTGCTCTGTTTACAGACAGTGTTCGCAGTAAGTCCGTACAAAGTCTATTTGAAAAAGTGGAATTAAAACGTGATTAAACGGTTATTGCCAAGTTTGCTTGGACTACTTACCTGTCGGCATATCAGCACTTATTTCCGCTCCCAGCCCAGAAAGCCTTTTTGTCACGTGCTCGTAGCCTCGGCGTATTACTTCTGCATGTTCAATCACGGTGGTGCCTTCGGCACAAAGACCTGCCACAACCATAGCCATACCGGCACGAATATCGGGCGATTCAAGGGTGATACCGCGCAGCTTTCTGGGGCCATTGATCATAACGCGGTGCGGATCACACAAGGTCACGGATGCTCCCATCCGGGCTAATTTATCGACGAAAAACATGCGGGCCTCGTACATCCAGTCATGAATCAAGCATTGGCCGTGACCTTGTGTCGCCAAGACGATGACGAGACTTACCAAGTCAGTAGGGAAGGCTGGCCAGGGCCCGGCAATGACACGGCCGGGATTCTCTCCTTGGGTGGCTCTGACGGACCATTTCATGTCTTCAAGAGGGTGCATCGAAATGCCGAATTTACTGAGTACTGGTGCGACACCGAGCATTGTTTTGCCGTCAATTCCCGTGAGTTCGATTTCTCCACTTGTGACGGCTGCAGCAATAGCGAGTGTG
>Ga0114996_10009288_pt1 | contig 10793 bp, 9 predicted proteins | sample ArcticOcean_MG_C_4_FD_87039 | JGI IMG/M metagenome (GOLD analysis project Ga0114996, IMG submission 87039) | Marine microbial communities from western Arctic Ocean - ArcticOcean_MG_CB4_134 | ecosystem: Environmental > Aquatic > Marine > Oceanic | place: Arctic Ocean: Canada Basin | collected... | reverse complement strand
ATTTTAATCTCGTCATGGTTGAGTTTATAACAATCTTCTTCTGTTTGTTTAAAAGTTTCAGCTTCCATTATTTCAGCTTTGAGTTCTAAAATTTCATATTCTAAACCTGTTTCTTTAATATGTTTTAACTTTGCAATTTTAGCTTGGTGCTTTAACTTACCAACTTCTTCATTTGCAGCTGCTCTAAGCCTACCTTCTAAAAATCCTTGTAATGTTTTAATTTTTTCCCAAGGGGTATCTCCTATGACTTGGTATCTGTAATTAAATTCTGTGTTAAATTTTGCTGCCATTCTTTTTATTCCTCTATTATATTATTAAGCTGTTGAGTATCCTGCTGCTCCAAATCCTCTTCTAGATGTGCCAACTCCAGTTACATCTGTTGACATAACTCCAGAGTTGGATATGAGATTTGACATAGTTGCTGTAAAACCAACAGCATCTCCTCTCCAACCATAAGCAAATATACCTTTATCAGTTCCATATCCACACCCAGATAAGTAACTTCTAATTGTCCCAACTCCAGTTACATCTGCTGCTACAACTCCACTATTAGAAACAAGATTAGTAGTAGCTGTTCTACCACTTGCAGAATAACCATAAGCAAATATGGCTTTATCATCTCCATATGTACATGCTCCTATCCAAGGTCTAGCTGAACCAACACCAGATACATCTGATCCTATAACCCCAGAATTAGACACTAGATTTGTTACTGCTGTATAACCACCTGCTGAACTTCCAAAACCAAAGATTCCTTTATCCTCACCATAAGCAGCTGCTGCAAGAAGAGTTCTAGCTGTGCCTACTCCTGTGGTATCAGCTGCTATAGCTCCACTATCAGAAACAAGATTAGATAAATTTGAATGACCACTAGAAGATGTACTCCCATAACCTATAATTGCTGTACCTGTTCCATAAGTAGTTGCTGCAGGTACATCTCCCCTAGCAGTACCACCTCCTGTTGAATCAGATGCCACAACACCAGAATTATTTACTAGATTAGTATGATTTACCCTAGTAGCAGAACCATTACTTCCACCCCAAAACAAAGCTTTATCTGTTCCATATGTTGTTGCAGTTCTATCTTTTATTGCTGTGCCCACTCCAGTTACATCTGCTGCTACAACTCCAGAGGTGGATACAAGATTAGACAGATTTAACTCCCCAGCTGCACCTAAACCATAACCAAAGATACCTTTAGTTGTGGGTGTGTAAGACGATCCTCCTGCTGGTTCTTGCCATAATTCATTAGAAAACATATTCTATCCTATCCAAAGTTAAGTTGTGGTGCGCCTAAAAGAACAGAATTATCCGCTTTTACAATATAAGGTACAATATCATAATCATTATTAGCAGTACTTATAGTTAATCCAGCAGCAGCAGCTGTTTCATAATCGCCATGTAAAGAAATAGTTGCAGCAGCACCTGAACTTGGTTGGACAAATATCATCACTCCTGATTGTCCTACTTGTGAGGCTTCTGTTGTTGGAGCAGCTAATGTATTTGATCCAGCTGCTAAAGTAATAATAAATGTCTGGTAAGTATCATAATCTAATACTCCAGAAGTTGCCGATAAAGCTGCTGTGTAAGTGCTTGGTACTTGTGCTTTAGTAAATGTGTTTTGAACAGTTTTTTGTACTACTGTAGAATCTATGGCTACAGTAACTGTATCAGTAGACCCTACTACTGTATCTATACCTGTACCACCAGCAACGTCCATTGTGTTAGAATCAGCTATAGTTTGATTAGAACCACTATCACCAGTTAATGTAAAGGAGGTCATTCCTGATGTAGCTAATTGCGATAACATTTGGAAACTTGTGCCATCATAAATAACTTTAATTATTGCGTTGGCTTCTATATCTCCTGCGGCAATATTTTGATCATTCTTCTTTTTAATGTTTTTAACACCGACACCATTAACATTTAAGGTTGATGCTCCTGTGCTAGTTGCACCTGCTTTAAAGGTAAATTCTTGTCCTGCAACATACGCTGTTACTACTGGTGCTAAAGCTATAGCATAAGCATCAGCCGAACCTGTATCACTTGCTTGAAATATTAATCCACCATCTTGTATCTGACCAGCATTTATACCATCTGTATGTGCTACTCCATCTGCTAGTGCTGTTATTTTCTGACTACCTAAATCTGCCGAACTTGTAAAAGCATTTGCACCATCTTTCGTTATACAAGTATTAATACCAGTTGCTAAGTCATTATCATTAGTGTCATGCCTATCAGCTACAATCTTTGTTCCAGCATCTCGATCTTGTTGCCAAATTGACGTACCTGTATGCGTACCATTTGTTCTTGTAAATGTACCACCTGACCAACCCATTATTCTTCTCCTTTGTTTTTCTTAGTTATAATACTACTTATTCTTAAATTAATTTCCACTATTTTTTATCTTGTTCTATAAATGATTTACTAAAATCTAACACTACTTTTTGTACTTCAGGAGATTCTCCTGCAAATACTATCCCTGCTTTTCCCATAAGTTTAAAAAATTTATCTGCGTTTCCTTCGGCAGCTATTTTACTAGCTGTTGCTAGCCATCTTACTACTGAAGGGTTTGTATAGACTACTCCAACACTAGCTAAACCTACAGCAGTTGTTACGATTGATAATAACCCTGTTAATGCTCCAGCTACACCATCTATTAGAGCTCCTCCCCCTGTTGTTGCAACTCCTCCAACCATAGCTAATTGCCCAACTAAAGTTTCTCCTGATTTTAAAGGGTCTTTATAAACACTACTTGCCTTAAATTGTGCTGACATATGTGCAATAATATTTAAATCTTCTGTCATATTTTTGGATATAGGAGAATCAAACACATATTTTTTTGCTAAGTTGCTCATTGCATTATAATTGTTAAAAAAAGTTGTAGGATCAAATGTTTCTGTTATTGTGTCCCCCATACTTGTTCTTTGAGTAATTTTTTTCATTCCTATACGTTCTATAAGTTCTCTTTGTACTAAAGCAAAATCTGCTTGGCTTAAACTTTGTTTTAATGCTTTAACATATTCTCCGCTTTTTTTATTATTAGTTTCTAAGAAATTTAACATTGTTCCTTTGTCTACTTTATTTATTTTATCATAAATTTCTTCTATTCTTTTTCTACCAGCTCTGTAATAATTACTTGCATTAATCCATTGTCTAGCCAATTTAGGGTCAATATTTCCAGATATAGCTAAAATATCATCAGTTAATGCACCATATAATTGTTTTAAATCTCCTAAACTTGCATCTATTTTTTGACCTTTATTACCTATATGAGAGCCTATTAATGTTCTATATTCTTTTAAATCTGTAATTAATAAATCATTGTCTTTAAATTTTTGCAGTATTTCTTCTCTTAAATTATTTATTGCAGGGTAGTCTAAAACACTTTTTTTTCTAGCTCCTGTTGGTACTGTACCTACTACTTTTTTGTCTATTATTGGTTTAGGTCCAGTAGTAAAAATATTAGTTCCTGGTAATTTAGTTCTAGGAGAAGCCCCATAAATATTTTCTGTTACATCTTTTTTAATTAAAGTCCCTGTGTTTTGCCCAACTTCATTTAATACTTTTAAAAAAGAAGGCATTTTTTTAATTGTAAATTTACTTCCTACTTTATCAATTAAATTATTAAAATAATTATCATATAATTTTTTACTATCAGTTCTCCATTTTGTTATAGAATTATTTACACCTTTTTTTATAATCCCATCAGCGTTAAATGTTGGTTTAATATAAAGTTTACCTGAACGAGGAGTAAGTTGGTTGGAGATACGAACAATATTGTTTGAAAGGTCTTTAAACATTTTAAGTCCGTTACCTACTATAAGATTTCTGCTTCCTGGAAGATTACTCATTAAATATTCATAACCTTTAGATAAATCTTTTGTCCAATTATTACCTGTAATTAAAGACATGCTTCTAGGTTTTACATTAGCTTTCCAATATAAATCTAAGTTTTTAATTGTTCTACTTTTTGCAGCTTTTCCTATTCCTACAAACGGGGATTTCAATACTTTTAATACATACGGACTAGCAATTTCTGATACTGCCCCTATACCAAAATCAAAAGCTCTTGACGTAGCGTGTTCTGCCACACTTCTATCTACTATTCCTCCTGTGGCTTTAAATATTGTGTCAGTTAGTTCTCCCCCAGCACTTTCTCCAGTTCCTGCTCCAAATGCCATTTTAAGCCCTTTATAAGCAGGTCCTGCTATTCTACCACCATATGTTGCTCCTAAAATATTTGTTCCTGTTTTTATAATAGGTTTAGGTAAATGTTGCGCTAAATCCCCTCTATCAAATCCTTGTGGATTAAATATTATACCTCTATTAGGGTCTTGAGGATCTGGATATGCAAAATTAGTGTTATTATATTGCACAGCTCCTGGGTATTTTTCTTGCATAGTTGCTAATGAAGAATCATAATTTGGAGAGAATCCTATTCTTGTTCTATCCCTAATAGGAGCTCCAGTTGTTTCATCTAATTCAAAATTAATAATCTCTTGCTCTGTATACCCAGATTGTTCTATTACTTTATTAATTAGGTCTTGGCGTATCATTAAATTTGGATTATCAGAACTTACTGCTCGTTCTGGTATAGAGTCATCTTCTATAATTTTTTTTATTTTTAATTTTGTTTCTAATTTACTTGCCATAACATTCCTACTAATTTAAATATTTGTCATAAATAGAATCTACGCTTTTTACGTTTGATAATAAACCTATTGTATTTGGTCTTGTGCTGTATATTTTAGATATATTTTCAGGATAAATTGCATAAATAGACGATAAATGCTTATCAAAAATTTCTTTTAATGTTTTAATTCCTTGTCTAAGCTGTCTTTCATTTCTTAAAAATGTAGGTATTTCTTCTTTGAATCTTTCTAATTCAGAAACAGTAACTGCTGCTCCACTTCTATCTTTTAAAGTCATATTTGATATTGTAGCAAATAATTGTTTTAATTTTGCTCCATCTTCACCAAGAAACCATTTTGGTGTTAAGCTACCTACAACACCGTAACCAGGTAAATCATCTGGGTATTTATCTAATAATTTTTGTATTCCATTTAAAGTAACATAATTAGAAGAAATATCTGCTTTAACTATATCTTCTGCTAAATCTTTTACTTTAGTTTCTATTATAAATGCTTTTTGTGGGCTTTGTACTTTATAAACATTTAAAGCTTCTTGTGAAGTTATTATAGAGGTATCAAAAGTATTTTTTATATTTTTTAATGATTGATAAACTGCTGGTAATTCGCTATACAAATCCCCTGTTTGTGGGTTCATTTTTGTAATATCTCCTGAAAATGCGTTTGCCATAGCCGTAACAAACTCATCATCTTCTGCATCTTTTATATAACCATTATTTTCAAGCCATTTTTTAGCTGTGATTTTTCTGCCTTCTATAGCAGACTGTGCTCTATTTTGAGTAGTTGCATCTTTTTTAGGAACATAAGTTAAGCCAGAACCTGCCATTTCTTGCCATTCTTGTGTGTTAGGGTTTTGAAAAAATTGTTCTATAGTTCCGTCTTTAGCTGTCCTAGAACCAACTTTAGTTAATTGTGAGTTTCCGTCTTTGTCCATTAAATAACTATCTGATATATTTTGAAAACTGTATTCTATTCCATCACCGCTTTTTGCTAATTCTCTTTCGGCTAAAGTCCATTCTAATGGGTCATATCCTGCTAACTGTGCTAATTCGTTTCTGGTTTCAACCATAACTCCTGGTATATCTCCTGATATTTTTCTTTCCCACCAATTAGGGCTTGCATCAGCATCTTCCGCAGTTACCATTATTCCAGGAGTTGTTTCCGCTTTATAAAGCTCTTTTCTTTCTATTGCTTGGTTTTGTATAGGTAATAAAGGCTCTAAAGGTTGTATACTTTCTCCTCTATAATTCCCTGTTAATACAGCAGAAAGAGGGTCTTTTGGAGTGCCAACATACCCATTACCTAATCCTGTATTAGAATAAGACACTTTGTTAGGTTGATCTGATACAAATTGATTAAATAGAGCTTTTTCTTCTCCCATTTTTCTATTTCTTTTTCTAATTTCGTATTCTCTTTCTGCAATTTCTCCAGGTCTTGCTTGTTCTCTTAATATTCTAGCTTCGTATGCTGCTCTATCTGCGTCTTGCCCTACTCCCTGATATACAGGAGCTCCTTGCGTTACAAATTTACCTTCAGGAGTCATATATTCTCCTCCTGCAAATTCTCCATTTGGTAATAATTGTGGTTGTATATCTGTTGCTCTACCCTCTAATAAATCTAATTGTGCTCGGTCTGCTTGTTTTTGTCTATTTATAGCCCTTCTATCAGATGCTCCTGCTAATACGCCACTTAATATTTTAGCTGTCATAGTTCCTACTGGAAATTTACCACCATAGGCTTCTGCTGCTATATCTTGAGGTCCAATACCAGCACCCATTTGGCGTAAATATTTAGCCATCATTCTATCATACTCTGTTAGATAGTCTTGTTGCCTTCTAGTTGGTGCTCCTACTGTCATTAGATTCTTTCCATATTTACATCAAGTTTACTATAATCAACTAATAAATGACCGAAGATATTAGATAACACAGCTTGTGGGTTGATTTTCTGTACTTCTTGAGCTATTACCCCTCTAAAGCGTTCTGGACTCCATAAGTAATTCCATTCATAAATATTAAATCCTGATGGTGATTGTCCTACTTTAACTATGTTTTCTTTTAATGTTTTATCAGAGTACTTGCCTATTCCTGCTCCTGCTAAATTACCTAAAGCGTTCATTTTAGAGCCATATCCTTGTACTTCAGAAGCATATCTATTAGCATCATATGCACCTTGTGCTTGTGTAGCCGCCATTATTGGTGGTGGTGCAACACTTGAACCTGGAACATTTAATCCAGTAGTCGCAGTACCTAAACCAGCAGAACCAATACTTGGTGAGCCTGTTAATGTTGCGAGTTCTTCCATTGGTAAACGTCTTTGTAATAAAGCATCTGTTAAAGCCTGTTGTCTAGCTTGGTTTTGCATTTCTCTTATCATACTAGATTCAGCTAATTGTGATTGACGCATAGACTGTGCTTCACCAGCTAATCCTTGTCGCATACGTTGCCCTTCTCCTATAGAAGATTGCGCTAATCCTTGTAATTGATCATTTTGCTGTAAACCTAGTTGTGCCATAGAATTATTGTAGGCTTCTGAACCTACTGGTAATCCTGAATTAATAAGTTGTGTGTGTAGTTGTGTTTTTGCCATATCCATAGAAGGTTGTAAGCGACTTATTCCTCTATTATAATACGCATCCTCGCTTCTTTGTGCGTAATCATTAAGGTTAGAAGTTGTTGCTAAAGGTGTAAAACCTGTCCTATCTATTCCTCCTTCATAAGAAGGTAAAGCTCCAAAATCAAATTGCGAAGAAGGTAATTCATTTAATCTTTGCCCTGCTACATCTAAATATTGCTCGCCTATGTTTGCTTGTTTAACTCTTTGTCTTTCGTATTCAGGATTTAAGCTATAATTCATAGCAAATCTGTCATCACCTAAATCTGTAACTAATGTTTGATCATAAGGACTAAAAACATCAGGTCTATTCATACGACCTTCTAATCGTGCTGTTGCTTCATTAGCCGCACCCTGTGCTGTTGCTGCTCCTGCATAATCTGGAGCTGCTGGTGCTTTTGGTCCTCCTCCGAATATACTACCTACTATACCGCCCATTATATTTCCTTTTTAAAAATTACTTTTTGTTTCTTATATCCTTCTAAAACTTTTTCCCAACCTGAACGCCCTATTATCTTAATATTATTATATTGTCGTTTTTTTGCATACTTTTCAACTTTTTCTGCTATTTTTATTAATGACTTTAGTTCTCCTCCTGCTATTCCTATTGTCAAGGTCTTTTCAAAACAAGCGGTAATGACAGAACAATCATCATTCTTAAACAGTTGATACTCTCCATTTTCTACACCTTTTTCTAACTCTTGTCTACTAACAGGCTCTTCACTATAAATAATAGATGGAAGGAGTTGTTCCCATATTTTATTTGTTATTTTTTCCACTATAACCCTCTACCTCTCTCAAACATTACGTCTGTGGCGTGCCATTTAACAGTTTGCGCTGTAGTACTTGTCCGTATTCTTATTGCAGCATTCCAACCAATATCTGATACACTTCTCCACACACTTTGCGTTGCTGTTGTTCCACCCCAAGGAGCTACATCCCATGTGGCAACATCCCATTCAGAACCAGTTGTTGTTGCGGCACTTGGTGTATACACACTTGTTCCGTCATTAAAGTCTACATCAAAACCAATACTAACTGGTAAATCAGCATTACTACCCATAACAGGTCTTATTGCTGTAAATCTCTTTGGTGAACCTCTACCACCATAATAGATAAATGCTGTTTTAGCATCTCCTTGTATTGCGGCTGTGTTATCACTATCTCCACTATCGGCTTTAAATACTTTAGTATTTGCACCAAAATATAGTACTCCATTTAATAATTCCCAACAATACGCATTTTGCCCTGTAAATCTACCCCATGCACCTGTACTTACATTAACTACATATTGGTCAAAATCTCCAACTGTTGATGTAGGCACATTAAATAAACCATATTGTCCTTTAGGATATATAATTCCTTGCCAACCAAATGTAGAGGCAAAATTATTAACAGAGTCTAATATACTACCACTTATTTTATCGGATATAGCTTTGGCAGGAGCATTTTCTCCAGTAACTAATGTTTGTGATAAAGGCATAAATCCTTGTTCTGATATAAGAATTAAGTCAGAATTTATGTTAATAAAACATCTTTTACCAATTGGTCTAGCCAGTTTAAATGTTCCTACTAAAGCCCATTTTGTTGCATCTGATGGGTCGTAGCCATTATAAATTACCGCTTCTCCATGATTACTTAAGAATACTATGTAATCATCAGGACCACTTCCACCATCTCTTGTCCATGTTCCTATGGATTGTATATAACCACCCATGTTGAATATACTACCTAAATTAAAGGTTGATACTGCTCCTGCAACACTATTAATAGGAAAATACCCAAAACTTAAGGAATCATTTAAACAAAAGAACAATCTTTCTTTAAATACTGTAACATTATTAATTGTTGTGCTTGTTACTCCGCTAATTGTAGGTGTTGCCCAAGAGCTTCCATTATAATGTCTAGGTGCGTCTGCTCCATTGCAAATCCATAAGAAAGACCCACCTGAAGTAGTAAAATTAACATGTTGGAATTGAGCATTACTTAATGAAGTAACGACTGCACTTCCTACTCCTCCTGCACTTGTAACTTCATAAATAGCTGACCCACTTGCCGCAAACATTTTATTTGTAGACCCTGCTGAATGCGCCATCAATGATTGTACTGTGCTTGGCAATCCTGTTGCATGGCTTGTATAGCCATTTCTTAGCGATACATCTGTACTGCCTGGAAAAAAGTTATCTAAACGTATAGCGTCAGATTGTTCCATCATATCAGGTGCATCTCTAGTATTTAGACCACCGATAGGTGCTGGAACTGTTGTACTTTCACCTGTTGGTTGAAATGCCATTAATTATTCCCTGCATATTGATTTAACATTCGCATCTCTTCTTCTTCCGACATAATATTTCCTGGTTCATAAAACATACTTCCAATAGCTCCAATTCCTGTACCAAAACGTAAAACTTTACTTAACATTGAAGGTCCTGATTTTCTATCAAATTTAAATTCTTTTAATGCAGACATATGTGCTAAGTTTTTTCCTTTATTAACAGCATTTCTAATACTTAAAGGTATTTCTTTTTTTATGTTATCAAAAGAAATGTTAGCATTTTTTAACGCTTTTCCTGTTAATGTACCTTTTCTTTCAAATAAATTAGAATTTACTTGGTCTATTGCTGCTTTTCCTAAATCTTTTACTTTAATTTTTGATTTTATTAAATGATTGTTAGGTTTATTTGCATACCTTTGTGCTTCTTTTTTGTCTGCGCTAAACCATCTACCAGTATCCTTATTTAATTTTTCTTTAGGCAAAAATTCAGGTTTAGGCTCACCTCTGTAAATTGTTACTTTGGTGTTATCTAACTTTTTATTCTTTAGAACTTCAGCAAGATTTTTTAGCCAGTCTTCCATTTATCCTATATTCCTTAAATATTGTGCTAATCTTGCCCTTTCTTCTTCTTCTGTATTAGCATTTAATTGTAATCTTTGTCTGCCATAAGTTTCTACTGGAGGACCTCCTACCCTATCCCTATCAGGGTTTCTACTTTTTTGTGGTCCACCATATTGCATTTCCATTTTAGCTGGCATATTCATTTGATAATCTGTAGATTGAAAAGGTTCTAGTTCTTCAACTTCTACTTCTGGCATGTAATCACTACTTCCATACATAGGTTTTCCATCTTCATTAACTCCTGCACCACTTGTATTTGCGTCTACTCCTCTTAATGCTTTACCTAATGCACTTTTTTTTAAATCATCTATTAACCCTATGTCATTAAATAATCCTGACTCATTAACACCAAAAAGTTCATTAGCACTAGCTTTGCTTACTAAATTACTTGCTCCATCATATAAATCATCATACCAAGCCATTATAGTGTGAAACTCCCTTCTGGTTCATTAACAGGCAAGAACAGTCTTGAAGAGCCTGACATTCTAATTATTGGTTTAGCACCATTTTTAGCTTGTTTTTCTGCGGCTTTTATTTGGTACTCTTGTAATTGGTTATCATATGGTAATCCTTTTTGTTTCAGAAATCTCCATATTACGCCCATAGTTATTAAATCTTCATCTAATGTTGTT
>Ga0114996_10009286_pt1 | contig 10798 bp, 15 predicted proteins | sample ArcticOcean_MG_C_4_FD_87039 | JGI IMG/M metagenome (GOLD analysis project Ga0114996, IMG submission 87039) | Marine microbial communities from western Arctic Ocean - ArcticOcean_MG_CB4_134 | ecosystem: Environmental > Aquatic > Marine > Oceanic | place: Arctic Ocean: Canada Basin | collected... | reverse complement strand
GGCTGGACGGTAGGTTTTGATACACGTCTCTGGACAAGCCAAATTGGTACGAGACTCTGGACTGCGGACAATAGTGACCGGCTCTGGATAGCCCCTGGAAATTAGGAATAGCACCATGAGCAAAGTACATGCAATCAACACAGTCTGTAAGCATCGCCTGGCCAATGAACTGTTCTATGTGGATATCGGCCCGCGACTGTCATCCACCGAAACTGTTGTTTCGGCCACGGTCACTTCTGGGGATGAGCAGCTCACTATTGGTACGCCCGCAGTTCTTACGTCGCCAACCACAGTCATTAATCACGAAAACGAATCAATTACCATTGAGGCTGACACTGGCATATCCGTGAACCTGTCCGGCGGCACCATAGGTGAGCAGATGCTCGAAGTGGTCTTCGTCAAAGACACCGGCAGCACGGACGCAGTCGACTGCAAGCTGACCATTCCAGGTCACAGCATTTACCTCAAACGTGGTTCTAAGCAGGATGTCCTGTTCCCCAGCGTTCTCGCCGTATCCATGTCTGATGTTATCATGGGCATTAAGGACACCGCCGGGCGGTCTATGCTTAAGGTCACCGGTACAATCAACTCATCTACTGACCTGACATTCTCCATCACTGCCTCAGAATCCATGAAGTTCATCGAGGGCGAGCATGCCTATGATGTGTTTGAGCTGGCCTCTTACGTGGCAGCCACTGGTGCCTACACAGACTCAAATCTAATACTAAGCGGCACAGCCATTGTTAAGCCGTTGTATGCTCGCTTAGAGAATACTTAGGAAGTTGGATGTGAATATGCCGGAAGAAATTAATAAGACCGTTGGCAGCCTCAATGGTTGGCAGGTGTGGTTATTCAGGCTGAATCTGGTAGTGCTGCCTGTTTTGTTATCAGCCGTTCTAACGATGGCAGGATTTTTGGTTAATTCGCAGATTAGCATTGAGAGTCGCCTAACGGTCATCGAATCACAAAATGCCATGATGGTCACCAAGGATGCGCTCGCGGTGGCTCTACTGACGCAACATATTTCAATCATGGGTGAAGTGGCTAAGAAATATCCGACGAATGAGCTGATAAAAGATGTGGAAGAAAATCGCCGTGATATACGGACGCTGCTCAACTCCATGCGAGTGCGTCTGCCTGAGTTCAGGGAAGTCGAATCCATTGAATCCATTAAGGATGAGTAATGGTTGACCCCATCGACACATTCGACGCCATCCGCCGCACGGGCCGTGCCGGCAGCCTTGCTGCGCAGCAAAACCGCGCCCTCGACGAAGGCGGGCTGCTGCTCAACGACGGGCACGCCCCCGAACCTGAGCAGCGAGACACGCCGCCTCACGTCATTCAGCGGCAGCAGGAATATCTTGCGTCCAGGGGTCTTGCAGACGGCCAGCAGGGTGGGCAGCAGCAGGCTCAGGAGGAGCCCAGCGTCCTTGACAGCATTATCTCAGGTGGCCTGTCCGGCATCGGCATGGTGTCGAATCTCGTGGACCTGCCGGCCTCGATGGTGCGTGACGTGCTGGGAGCCAAGAATCCATTTGACCAATTGCTCACTCCGTTCAGCTTCGAAAATCGACTCAGTGGTCGTGACCTTGGCGCCCGCTGGGGCCTGATGTCGGAGAACAAGGAGACCGGCTGGGTTCCACTCGAAGACCCCGTCGAGTTTGCCCAGGACGCTTTAGGGTTTGCCGTAGAACTGGCCACAGATCCGCTGGCGCTCGCCTCAGGCTGGCTCAAAGCTGGTCGTGCCGCAGAAGCCATCAAGCGTGGTACGATGATTAAGCGTGGAGGTGGAGTCAGGCGATACGCTGAGAAGTTTGGCGACACGGTGGACAAGTTTGACCCTGGTCACCAGTTGGGGAAAGCGGCATACCAAAGCGAGGCTGTGCGCGGGGCCGTGCAGGATGCCATGGGAGGCATTGGTGGCGGCATCCGTCGAGTCTCTGACGCAGCAGCAGCAACCCGTGCAGGTGGCTACGTCGCTGATGCCTGGAGCAAGGCCAGTCCCTGGCGTCAGCGTCGTCGTAACGAGTGGAATCAGGCATTCGATTCCAGGGTCCGCAACTTCACTACGGAGCAAGGCCAGGCGATTGGTCGTGTAATCTCAGACACTGAGCAGCAGCTGGATGTGGAGTGGCGTACAGTAGTTGTGCCTGTTCTCTCAGAGATTATGGATTCAAACCTGCGCAATGGTATGGACCCATTCATGCTCGTTGATGGCATGGACCGGAACCTGCGTCGAGCACTTGAAGACCCCGGCCCCCTCATCTCCAAGGAACGGCTTGAAGTGTTCCCCCTGGAGCTGCATAAACCATTACAGCAGATGAAGGATTATCACAGAACGCTTCTGAAACGTGCTGAGGAATTGCACATCAAGATTTCTGAGCTGGAAGACACTACGGTCGACTATCTGCACCGTCAGATGATGGATCAGGTTCAGCAGTGGCAGCGTGACATGGACCCACGCTTCGCTGGTCGGACGAGTGGCAAGACGATGGGTGTTGCCAGTAAGGAACATCAGGGTCACCGCGCGGAGCTGGTCCGCGAAGCCGACACTGACGACATCAATGACCTGACTGCTGATGCGGGTGCCCATGCAATGCTTGAAAGGGGTGACAGTGTCGAAGAGGTCGGCAAGTACCTTGAGGAGAAGTTCCCTGATCAGTTCCAAACGGACATGCCTGTCGTGGATGATGACGGCAACTACGTATTCAAACGCCGCCAGTTGATTGAGGAAGGGAACAAAGTTGAGTGGGGCAACAATAGGTCTGGTGTGGTTGAAGAGTTGAAGATGGTGGACGGTGTTCCTCATGTGAAGATTGAGGACGTGGATGAGTTGGTTGCGTACAGTGATCTCAAAGGCGCCGATGGTACAGAGGTGAAGTTCAGCCGGCAGGATGTCAAGAAGTTGAACAAGGTTCCAGAGAACACTGAGGTGGCCCCTGGCGTGCGGGTTCAGTGGACAAGTGGAGGCGTTGACCAGTTTGCAGAGCCGAAGGTTGTCGAGTCGATTGAGTCCCTGCCTGGTGGTGAGCAGTACGTAAGATTCGTGGACGAGAAATCCGGTGCCCCGCTTAAGGAAGTGCGTCCCGTTGACCCACCGCGCGAGACCTACCAGCGTGAGTGGCAGTACGATGACCCGGATGTTGATATCCCCGGCAAGGTGGTGGGGGATACTGATCTGCCGCCTTCACTGGTGCAGAGGGCGCGGGAGCAGGCAGGGGTTCCGGATGGAGCTGAGGCCCTGAGTGATGAGGAGGCTCTGGCGTTTATTCAGCGGGTGGCACATTCTATTAGCACAGGAGGCAAGAAAGGCCAAATTGAGAGGTTCCAGGATAATGGTGTGAATCTGGATGTTCGCCGACGTGTGGAGAAAGTTAAACGAGCTGATGGGACGACGTGGGACAATGAAATTGTTGACTATGACATCAGCCCGGACCAGGACTACGACAAAATCCGCCAGTCAGTCAATCGAATTACAAATGACTGGGCTGAGCAGAATCTGACCATGATCCGCAATGACTCGAAACCTAGCTGGGTCAAGGATGCCCTTCGCATAATTTCAACCGATGGAGAGGACGCCGTTCCGTCTGACATCCTCGAAGCTATCCGCACTCAGCGTCCTGAGTATCTCGAAGACGCTGAACTCTCGAAGTGGCGAGTCAATGAAGTTGGGCGGCGCCAACTTGAAGTGAACCGCAAGGCATTCCGCGACAACTTCGAAATGACCCCTGAGCAGCTGCGGTCCATGAAGGTCGCTGACCTGAAGGATATCCTTCGCGATGCCGGCATGAAAACAGGTGGCAACAAGACGACGCTGCTTGAGAGACTGGAAGGCATTAAGGATGTTGAGGGAGACCCCGGTGCATCTTTCACTCGTGGCTTCACCGCCGAACAAGCAGCTGAGATGGGCCGCACCTACTCAACCGAGGTCTTCGATCGACAGTACACCAACCGGTATGTGGCATTCGCTGAGCACATGAGGAATCACCCGGAGTACGAGGCATTCGGTGGCATATTCACCAACACGCTACACGCTATCCAGTCTGGATTCAGGTCAGCCACCACAGCCATGTCCAACGCTTCAGGTGTGACTCACGCCATGCGCAACGGGTTCAACACTGGCCTGCTCCGCATGCCCGGACAGGTGCGTGAGATTGGCAGGATTAAGACAATTCGTGGTCCTCGCATGACGGTCGGCAAATTCTTTGGTGACCCATCGATGAAGCCGATGATTAAGAGCGGCGTGTACGATGAAATGATTGAAGCATCGCCGGAGCTTAAAAAGGCCATGGTTGCAGATAAGGGCGAGAAGTTTTTCGCCCTCAATGATTCAGGCCAGTACACAAATCGTGCTGCCATCAATCACTGGATCGACAACGTCGAGATGGACGAGAAGATCGCGTCTGACCTGCTTGCCAGCTTCGATTTCCAGCAGGCCAACCCGTTCAAGGAGGGAGTCAGCGGCACAGTTGCAAATGTCTTCCGCTCATTTACCGCATTATTCAAAGCCGGTGTGCTCACAGCCCCCGCGCGTTATACCCGTGACGTGTCATCCGGTCAGATCAGGTTGTGGCAACACGGTGTGTGGTCCTACAAGTCCGCCAAGTCCGGAATGAAAACCCTGTTCAACCAGCCAGACAAGACCCTGCTGGAGATCACCGAACTCACCGATTACATGACGCATCGTGGACTGGAGCACACGCCGGAGAATGCCACGAAGGCGATGCGTGAAATCTACACGGCTCGCCACGGTCACTCTTCGTCCATCTACCGTGACATTGACAACGTGGACACCAGCATTGAAGCCGCGCAGGATTTCGAGTCAATGGCCCGCGCCTTCCCCGGTGGCACCACTGGTCCCGGCAACATGTTCAAGGAGGCCGGCGCCACGCTCGTTGGTCGGCGCGGAGGCTCATTGGATCCACGGGATATCGCTGGGTTCAACAATCGCAGGACAACTGAGTTTGTTGGAGTCAAGGCCGGTGACATTATCGGTAAGCATGCCGACGACATGAACCGTCTGCCAGGCCTCATCGAACTGATGCGGCGCGGCGTGTCATCTGACGAGGCAATGAAGATTATCGACCGGATCGAGTTGAACTATGACCCACGCACATTCACGCCAACTGAGCAATGGCTGAAGAAGATATTCCCGTTCTACTCATTCTTCTCGCGCGAGCTGGCCTATCTCAGCCGCGAACTCATGACGAATCCCACTGGCCGACTCGGCAAACTCATTCGGCTGCAAGCCAAGGCCACGCCAGGCGAGGACGAGGAGCAGTATGTTCCCGAGTATGTCCGCAGTCAGATGGCGATTCCGCTCGGTGATTCAAAGGACGGTGGACAGAACTACCTGACAAACTTCGGCCTAATGCACGAGGACCCGATCGCGACACTCGGCACTGGCCTGTCTGATCCACAGGAGGGAATGCGAAACATCCTCTCCAAAATGAACCCGCTCATTAAAGGATTCGCAGAATACGGACTCGGTCGCTCGTCATTCCAGGGAGGCCCGCTCGGTGGTCGCGACATTTCCGACATGGACCCGAACATGGGGCGCATTCTGACCCAACTTGGCCTGCGTGAGGAGACGCCCTCCAAGAAAGCCGAACCGTTCATCTCGCGCGGTGCTGAATTCGCCGTGTCCAACAGCCCAATCTCGCGAATCATCAGCTCCACCAAGACTCTGCTTGATGACCGCAAGTCCATGCCCGCGCGAGCACTCAACCTGACCACTGGCATGAGTATCACCACCGTGTCGCCTGACCAGTCCCGCCGCGCCCTCCGCGACATCGGCAACGCCATCGCCCGTGACGCAGGCGCGAGACCATTCGAGACGTTCCATATCAGCAAAGACCTCATCGAATACGTGCAGAGTCGCGACCCGGAACTCGCGCAGGCACTGGAAGGCATTAAGCAGCAGCGGTCCCGTTGGGGCAAAGAGCGTCGCGCGGAGATCCGGCGAGAGAAGAAGGAAGCCGAGGCTGCGCCGACCGCAGCCCCGTGATCTCCCGTTAGCTAGACCTCACCCAGATCGCCTTCTTCCAGCTCGCCTTCTTCCAGCTCGCGTCTTCTATTCAAGCACAGTGTCTGCACATATTCACCGTGTGGATCGAACACATTGACGATGCGGTCCTCTTCGACCCGGATATTCTCATCCGCATCGCCAGGCCAGCCCTTCGTGTAACCACGATGAGTGTGAGCCAGCCGCCAGGTCATGACCAGTTCCCCGTCGCGGAATATCCAAAGCGGATCACCGTCCGTTTCAAATACGTTGTTCTCCCACATGAACCGCTCAACCATGTTCAGCAATTCCATGTCCTCAGTAATGTCTGCAATGTGAAATGATGTGCCACGGAAATGCCCGTGTATTCGTTTTGTCATTCAAAATCCCCCAAACACCAGCATCAAAATCAAAACCGTGTAGCCAAAGGCTGCCGTGACAAACGCCACGAACAGCCCGAATGTGAACACTCCATCGTTCATGGTATGTGTACCTCTCTCCCGTTAGTGACCAACGACCGAAATACACAGCCGTCTACGTTCAACTTCCCATGTCGTTGCCAGTGAGGCGAGACTCGTGGATTATATGTCACGACCTCGCCCCACCACCTGTCTTCGTACAGAACATCAACATCTTCGCATTCGATCCATGCACAAACACTTTTGACGGCGCCTTCGTAAATCTTCTTCGCCGTGTTTGGCCGGTTCATCAGCTTGCAGTTGACCATATGCAATACCATGTCATCCGGGTCATGGTACGAGCGTTTCCCGTTACCCATGTCCCGGATCTGCCAGTGGCGAAAGTGCTCGCCTCTCGCCAGGTGAAATCTCACTCGATACATGTCAGTCCTCCCAGCTGACTCTCCACATGAACCCAGCAAGGAACTCTCTGAGTTCTCCACGCTTGCTCATTGGAGCGGACTGGATGGCCTTTACCACTCTGCGTGTCGCAGCACTCAGTGACCGTGCCGCAGCCTTCGCTCCTGCCATATCCGAGTACAGCTGCCATTCCTCCGCACCATCTGGCACTCTGGGTTCCCGTCCCTGCCATGTCCTTGCAATACAAGCCTGAAACTCACAGTCCGGCTCAGTGTCACTGGCTCCCAGATGGCAATACTTGTTTTGCCTACACTTGAAGTTTTCCACAGCTGCCTCAAGTCGTGTTACGGCTGTCCGTTTTGTCGTCATCACCATCACTTCACCTCCTTAGGAAAAACAATCTTCTCCGCTTTCACAAACGCCTCACAGACCGCCTTGTGAATGCCTTTGCCCTGCACACTCTTCGAGTGTTCAATGCCCGACCAACCTGTCAGTTCTTTCAGACGCCAGTATAGCTCAGTGAGCACCAGGTCATGCTCAGCGAGTTCGGTTGCTTCACTCACCCCACACCCCCGTCTGACCTGCAAGAATCTCGTCCAGTTTCTCCACGCAATAATTCTGAATGCACAACCGCTTAGCTTCTGTGAAGTCAATTGACTCCGTTTCGTCTGGTTTGCCGATTCGTCCACCGTTCCATCCCTGATGTTCAAGCGTGAAGTACCAATCGTCATCAAGGTAGTCGATATTTTCAGTTGTCCATTCAGTTTCACGTAGTTTGATTCGCGTCGTTTTCACCTCACACCTCCTTCGCAGCAAGTAAGTCACACACCAGTTCCTGCACATCGCCGGGCAGGTCATTGAATTCCTCATCCTTCAGGCAATTCTGATTGATGAGCCACAGGGAAGCAGTATCAAAGTTCACCTCCTCCCATGAAGGCATTGATCCCTGCCATTGTGAATTGCATTCCAGAATCCATTTCCCGGATTTCGTGAAGTTCAACGCTTGATGATCCCACTGCTCTCCAGTCGCCTTGCTGATCATGTTGCGTCCGTCCCAGTCGCTGTCTTCACCAAAGCTGATCGCCTTGTCGCCGTCGAACCAGCAACCACTGCCGTCTGTCAAATACACCTTGTTCATCGCTCCACCTCCACTCAAGTAAAGTTCAACCTGTTACACGAAACAGCACACCGACTGCATTGAGCCAGCCGGTGTGCTACATCCTGAAACAGTTTTGCATAGGCTCATTGGTCTATGTTGCGAGAGCCATGACACTGTCCCAGCGATTGTTCGGAAGCTCCAGCAGTTTCCCACCAGCCACTTCCAATCGACTACGCCCTTCGTAATCGTCTTTGTGTTGTGCCAGCTTGGTAATCGCTGACGAAACACCGATGGCATTCGGTTCCCTCGAATCCCAGTGAGCCAACACTTGCTCAGACTCACCCTTGCTCAGCCCAACCTGTGAACTGAGATTCTTGATGTGCTGCACAACCTTGTCGGCTCCACCATCTAACGTCCTCGCTTCGTTCTGCTCAACCAACGCTTTCACCTTCGTCGCCAGGTCTGAGCCCAGGATTGTCTGTGTCGCTTGAGCCACACTTTCCCGGATCGTTTCCAGCTCCAGTCGCTGAATGCGTTCCTCCTGAATCAGTCCGAAGTCACTCGTGATTTTCGTCCCACGGTGCATGTGCTTTACATGAACCAGATCCTTGCTGCCAAACACACAGCCGTTTTCGCAGAACGAGTCAAACACGAACAACTGAAACTGAGCAAATCCCTGTCCAACTTCCGAGTTCTTATACATGAACCCGACGAACCAATCCCTGTGATTCGGCCCGATGTTCCTGATCTGTGGTTCACGAGTGATGTACTTAATCCTCGTGTTCACATCAGTGATCTGACCGCCCAGCGCTCTCCATGTTTTGCTCTGGTCCGAGATCAAATCAACCATCGGGTCAATCAGCACGTTGTCGTCAATCGGCTTGTAGCTGTCACTCACAACAGCTCTCGCCAGTCGTCGACCATTCGGCTGAATCGTCCGAATCTGAAACTTGCGTTCCTCATCGGGCAATTTCAGCATTTTCTGAATGAGTGCAGCTCGCAACTCATTCTGTTCACGTCGCACCAGCTCATCGCCGAGACTTCGTAATCCCTTGCTCAGCGTATCGCACAACTGGCCAGTAGCATGCTCCGTTGCCAACCATCGCATGCCATCATCCTGTGTAAGATTGGCATCAAGCCCGAGCTTGTCATCACCAACCGGTTCGACCCGCAGCGTTCCTGCCGGGACAGCGTAATCCTCACGCTTCAAACCCATGATCCGTTCGTACAATTTGTCGAACTTCGCATCTTCATTCCTGTTGAGCCAGCCTGAGTCGTCTACACGATTCTCAGGACCAACCTCAATCACGTCTGTACTCATACCCACCTCAACTCTCATCGAAAGGAACCAAAAGGGCAGCAGCCACAGTGACCGCTTCCCAACAAACCATTTGCCAGGCTTCACGTATTACGACGTGAGTTGCCCAGCTCGACGCGGTAGCACCTCGGTTAATCCGTGATACACCTGACCAGACTCACAAATGTCACAGTCAGCAGGCTTCGCGTCGAAGAAGCCAAGCCACTCCAGCGATTCAGTCACACGTTCTTCGCAATTAACACACACATCACCGAACTCGCCAATCTTCGGAGTCAGGCAAAACTGAACACCTCGCCCACTTTGTCCACACACCTTACACACCGGGTTACTCATCGCTCCACCTCGTCTTGCAGACAGCCATCGGACATCAAAACACACGAGTCGACTCCCCTGCCCAGAGGAGCCGTGTCGTGGGTTTCGCATCAGCCCCAAACAGCGTCGTTGTACTCAGCCGTTTCACGTACGTTGTAAGGCTGTTCAGCACCAACCAGTATGTGTTCAGCGAGCCGTTCCCTCGCATCAACACACAACCCGAAAAGCTCCCGTTTCGGCACATCACCTTCCGAGCATTGATACAGGAAGCAATCCAGGCTTTTCAGCTGTTGCACCAAACTGCACTTCGCATCCCAATTCACATCAGGAGAGTAGAAATACCGGATAGCCTGGTCGCAATCATCAGCTTTTCGTCCGTAACGAGCCCTGTAGGCATCCACGTTCATCGCAAGGAGATCCTTGCCGACTTTGTCCAGTTCCTTCGGAAGCGGATAAAGCCTCCCATAAACCACAGGGGCAATCCTGTGAATCGTCAGGTCATCCACCACAAAACAACTCATCACTCCACCTCCCTCGTAAAGTCACACAAGCCATCAAACCGAGTCGCCTCCAATGAGCGCCAAGCCACGAGTGGAGTCGTTAAAGCCCTCGCAACTTGGCGCTCGATGCAGCTGACTGCCAGTAACCAACCTTCAGCCAACCGCATCATGTAAATTGTGGGTACGGTCCATCAGCTGGAGCGTCCTGAATCAGCATGTGATCCGGAAACGGCCCACGTTGAACCTTGTTCCTCACGGGTGACTTCACAGGAACCTGTGCTTCGTCCCAGATGCCATCCTCGAACTCGTCTCCCATGAACGCTTGAGAGATCCACCAGTTGATGCCTCGCAGGTCATCATCAGTGTTCTCACGTTCAATCCGTTCCCAGTCCTCGTTCGTCAACATCGCACACCTCCCAAAGAGTCATCGAGCCGTCTCTACCAAACCATTTGCCAGACCTTACGTGTTACGTCGTGTGTTGTGCCTCAATGAATCCAGCGTCAATTGCACGACATTTCGCTTCAGTCAGACTGTCGACCGTGCCATCGGCAAACGGCATGCCTGACATATAATCCGAACCCTCATTGCTGTATCTCGCGATTACCGTGTCCGGTGTGCCTCCGTGGTCAGCGTAATACAGGTCGCAATCACGGCCATCGCTGTCCCTGTAACTGCCGAGAAAATCGCAGCGGTCACAGTCATGTTCAAACAGCTTTTGTTTACTCATAAGTCACCTCCGATGAGTG
>Ga0114996_10009284_pt1 | contig 10799 bp, 4 predicted proteins | sample ArcticOcean_MG_C_4_FD_87039 | JGI IMG/M metagenome (GOLD analysis project Ga0114996, IMG submission 87039) | Marine microbial communities from western Arctic Ocean - ArcticOcean_MG_CB4_134 | ecosystem: Environmental > Aquatic > Marine > Oceanic | place: Arctic Ocean: Canada Basin | collected... | reverse complement strand
CAAATACTGAAGATGGAAAAATAGTTTTAAAAAAAGGTTCCAAGATAAATAGTTTAATTGCTAAAAATCTTTATGATGATGGTTTAAAAAACATATCTGTTGATCAAGACTATTTTCTTGGCAAATATATTAAAAACATTCTTATAAATCCTTTAGACAATGAAACCATATTAAATTCAGGGGCAATAATTTTACAAGAAAGTATTGATAAAATAAATGAACTTAAAATTAACACACTAACAATTTTAGATGTAGATCCTATTAACAAAGGTTCATATCTTATCGATACTTTAAATATTGATAAAAATAATAATAAAGAAGAAGCAGTAAACGATATATATAGAGTTCTTAGACCGGGCGAACCACCTTCATATGATGTAGCTAAAGAAGTTTTTAATAATTTATTTTTTACATCTGTAAGATATGACCTTTCTGATGTTGGGCGAGTAAAACTAAACAGTAAATTAAATCTTCAATGCAGTAATGATGTTTGCATCTTAAGAAATGATGATATTGTTGCAATTATTCAGCACATGCTTGATTTAAGAGACGGAAAAGGTGAAGTTGATGATATAGACCATTTAGGAAATCGAAGAGTAAGATCAGTCGGAGAATTGGTTGAAAATCAATTTCGAATAGGAATCCTAAGAATGGAAAGAGTTATAAAAGAAAAAATGTCCTCTTTGTTAGAGGTTGAATCAGCAATGCCCCAAGACTTAGTTAACCCAAGACCTATTAGTGCTGCACTTAAAGATTTTTTTTCTACATCTCAATTATCTCAATTTATGGATCAAACAAATCCTTTATCTGAAATAACGCATAAAAGAAGAGTTTCAGCTTTAGGACCTGGTGGCTTGACAAGAGAAAGGGCTGGATTTGAAGTTAGAGATGTTCATCCAACTCACTATGGCAGAATTTGCCCAATCGAAACACCTGAAGGACCAAATATTGGTTTAATTAATAGTTTATCTACATACGCTAGAGTGAATAAGTATGGCTTTATTGAAAGCCCATATAGAAAAATTATTAATGGAAAAGTTACTGACGATGTAGAATATCTCTCTGCTACTGAAGAAGAAAAGCATACTATTGCCCAAGCAAATTCTCCTTTGAATAGTTCTGGAAATTTCATTGAAGATCTAGTTTCTTGCAGAAAGTCACTTAATTTTATTTTAGCTAAACCTGACACAATTCAATATATTGATGTATCTCCTAAACAGTTAGTTTCAGTTGCAGCTTCTTTAATACCATTTTTAGAAAACGATGATGCTAATAGAGCTTTGATGGGGTCAAATATGATGCGTCAAGCAGTTCCGCTTTTAAAACCAGAATCTCCATTAGTTGGTACCGGCATAGAAAAAGATGTAGCCATAGACTCGGGCGTTACTATTGTATCTAAGAGAGACGGGGTTATAGAGAAAATTGATGGAAAAAGAATTGTAATTAAAGTAATTGAAAAAGACCTATCTAAATCTGGTGTTGATATTTATAACTTACAAAAATTTCAAAAATCAAATCAAAATACAACAATAAATCAGAAACCATTAGTTAAAATTGGAGATGTTGTAAGAAAAGGAGATATAATTGCTGATGGTCCAGCTACGAAATTAGGAGAATTAGCTCTAGGAAAAAATGTTACGGTAGCATTTATGCCATGGCTTGGATACAACTTTGAAGACTCTATACTTATATCTGAAAGATGTGTAACTGATGATGTTTTTACTTCAGTTCATATTGTAGAACATGAATTAATGGCAAGAGACACAAAACTAGGCACTGAAGAAATTACAAGAGATATTCCAAATATTAGTGAAGAATCATTAAGAAATTTAGATGAGTCAGGAGTTGTTTACATCGGCGCAGAAGTTAAACCTTCAGATATTCTTGTTGGAAAAGTTACACCTAAGGGAGACACAATATCAAATCCTGAAGAAAAACTATTAAGATCTATTTTTGGTGAAAAAGCAACCGATGTAAGAGATACCTCTTTAAAGATGCCTCCAGGGGGCAGTGGTATTGTTGTTGATGTAAGAGTTTTTAACAGACATGGAATTGACAAAGATGAGAGATCAAGAGCTATAGAAAGATCTGAGATTGAGGATGTCCAAGAAGATAAAAGTGTTGAAGAAGAAATATTAGAAAGAAATATTAAAACTAGAATTTTAGAAACTATTAATGATAAGAAAAATAAAAAAATAAGCAATAAAGATGATGAAGAATTAACACTTAATGATTTTTGGAAAATGACTTTTGATGACAAAGACACTAACGAAAATTTAAAAATTATAAGAAATCAATACAATACTGTTAAACAAGATATAAAAGATAGATTTGATGATAAAGTTAATAAAATTCAACAAGGGGACGAACTATTACCGAACGTATTAAAAATGGTAAAAGTTTTTGTTGCTGTAAAAAGAAGTTTAAAACCAGGAGATAAAATGGCTGGAAGGCATGGGAACAAAGGAGTTATTAGTAAAATTGTACCGGTTGAAGATATGCCATACCAAGAAAATGGAAAACCAGTAGACGTAGTTTTAAATCCATTAGGTGTGCCAAGCAGAATGAACGTTGGTCAGATTCTAGAAACTCACTTAGGTTGGGCCTGCTCTGAACTTGGAGAAAAAATAAATCAAATTATTAAACAAACTAACGAAAAAGAGAAAAAAAACACTTTAATTAAAAATGTTCTTAAAAAGGTATATGGAGATAAAGCTTATGAAGAAAACATTAAATCACTTAATGAAAAGGAGTTTTCAGAATTATCTACAACATTATCTTCTGGAATTCCAATTTCTACGCCAGTATTTGATGGAGCATCAGTTGATGATGTAACTGAACTTCTTAAAATTGCTGATCTACCATCTTCAGGCCAAACTTCACTGTGGGATGGAAGAACAGGTGAAAAATTTGATAGACAAGTTACTGTTGGAACTATTTATATGCTTAAACTTCACCATCTTGTAGAAGATAAAATTCATGCAAGATCTACCGGACCTTATAGTTTGGTAACTCAACAACCTTTAGGTGGAAAAGCGCAACTTGGAGGACAAAGATTTGGTGAAATGGAAGTCTGGGCATTGGAAGCATATGGAGCTGCTTATACATTACAAGAAATACTAACTGTAAAATCTGATGATGTTGCCGGAAGAACAAAGGTTTATGAAACAATTGTTAAAGGTGATGAAAAATTTGAATCTGGTATACCAGAGTCATTCAACGTATTAATAAAAGAAATTAAATCGTTGGGACTTAACATAGAAATTAATTAAAAAAATATGTATAAAGACGTATCAAAATTATTTCAACCCGAAAGTATAGAGAAGAGTTTTAGCAAGATTAAAATTGCTTTAGCTAGCCCTGATAAAATTAAATCATGGTCTTTTGGAGAAATCAAAAAACCAGAAACAATTAATTACAGAACATTTAAACCTGAAAAAGATGGATTATTCTGTGCGCGAATTTTTGGACCAGTAAAAGATTATGAGTGTCTTTGTGGCAAATACAAAAGAATGAAATTTAGAGGTATAATTTGTGAAAAATGTGGTGTTGAAGTTACAAAAACAAATGTAAGACGCGATAGAATGGGGCATATAGAATTAGCAAGTCCTGTTGCACATATATGGTTTTTAAAGTCTCTTCCTAGCAGAATAGCTCTAGCTGTTGATATGAAGCTTAAAGAAGTTGAAAAAGTTTTATATTTTGAAAGTTTTATGGTTCTTGAACCGGGATTGACTAAATTAACAAAACAACAACTACTAACTGAGGAAGAGTATTTAAAAGCAATTGATGAATACGGAGAAGAATCTTTTGTTGCTGGCATAGGAGCTGAAGCAATAAGAGAAATTCTTATAAATATAGATTTAAAAGCTGAACAATTAAGGCTTAGAGCGATGTTATTAGAAGTTAAATCTAAAGTTGCGGAAGAACGTGCAATTAAAAGATTAAAACTAGTAGAATCTTTTTTACAATCTGGAAACAAACCTGAATGGATGATTTTAACTAATATTCCAGTTATTCCTCCAGAGCTAAGACCTTTAGTTCCTTTAGACGGAGGTAGATTTGCTACATCTGATTTAAATGATTTGTACAGAAGAGTTATAAATAGAAACAATAGGTTAAAAAGATTAATCGATTTAAAAGCTCCTGATATAATTATTAGAAATGAAAAAAGAATGCTTCAAGAATCTGTGGATGCTTTGTTTGATAATGGACGAAGAGGTCGAGTAATAACTGGAACTGGAAAACGTCCACTAAAATCATTAGCGGAAATGCTTAAAGGAAAACAAGGAAGATTCAGACAAAATTTATTAGGTAAGCGTGTAGATTATTCAGGTAGATCAGTAATAGTTGCTGGACCAGAATTATTGTTACATCAATGTGGTTTACCTAAAAAAATGGCAGTTGAGTTGTTTAAGCCATTTTTGTATGCAAGATTAGAAAAATTAGGTTTAGCTATTACCATAAAACAAGCTAAACGTATGGTGGAAAAAGAAAAACCCGAAGTATGGGATGCTTTAGAAGTAATTGTAAGAGAGCATCCAGTTATTCTTAATAGAGCTCCGACACTACATAGACTTGGAGTTCAAGCTTTTGAAGCTAAACTTATAGAAGGTAGTGCTATAGAATTGCATCCATTAGTTTGTGCAGCCTTTAATGCAGATTTTGATGGAGATCAAATGGCAGTACACATTCCTTTAAGTTTAGAAGCACAATTAGAGGCTAGAGTACTGATGATGTCTACTAATAATATATTAAGCCCTTCAAATGGTAAGCCAATAATTGTTCCAAGTCAGGATATGGTATTAGGAATTTATTATTTATCTCAATGCTCAGATGAAAAAGAAGTAAAGTCAAAAGGTTATTTTTTAAATGTTGCAGAAATTGAAGAAGCTGTAGAAGTTAAAAATATTAGTTTACATTCTACAGTAATTTGTAGATTTGAAACTGTTGATGAAAAAGGAAATAAGGTAGTTGAAAAGCATAAAGCTACAGCAGGAAGATTTATTTTAGCAAATATTCTACCAAAGCATCATAGAATAAAATTTAGTTTAGTAGATAGAATCTTGTCTAAAAAAGATGTTTCTGAAATAATTGACATGGTTTATCGTTTTTGTGGACAAAAAGAGACAGTAATTTTCTGTGATAAAATAAAAGCTTTAGGATTTAAACACGCATTTAAGGCTGCCATATCTTTTGGTAAAGATGATTTAATTATACCTAAAACAAAACCGAAACTTGTAAACGATGCAAAAAAGCAAATTGAAGACTATGAAAGTCAATATTCAGAAGGTCTAATTACAAGAGGAGAAAAATATAACAAAGTCGTTGATGTTTGGTCCAAATGTACTGATTTAGTAGCAAATGAAATGATGAAAGAAATTTCATCTGCAACAAAAACAATGCCTAACGACAGAATTGAAACAAATTCAGTTTTTATGATGGCTAACTCTGGCGCTAGGGGATCAGCGGCCCAAATGAAACAACTTGCAGGAATGAGAGGTTTAATAGCAAAACCTTCTGGTGAAATTATTGAAACACCAATAATAGCGAATTTTAAGGAAGGTTTAACTGCGCTAGAATACTTTAACTCAACGCACGGAGCTAGAAAAGGTTTAGCAGATACTGCTCTTAAAACTGCGAATTCTGGTTATTTAACTAGAAGACTTTGTGATGTAGCGCAAGATATTTCAATTACAAAATATGATTGCGGTTGCAAAACAAAAGAATCCCTAACACTTTCTGAAATTATTGAAGGTGGAAATATTATAGTAAGTTTATCCGAAAGAGTTTTAGGTAGAACCGCAGCTGAAGATATAAAACATCCTATTACTGGTGAAATAATTTTAAATAAAAAGAAACTTATTGATGAAGAAATTTGCGAAAAAATCGACACGGCTGGAGTAAAAACTATTCAAGTTCATTCTGTAATTACTTGTATATCTAAAGAAGGTGTTTGTGCTCTTTGTTATGGAAGAGATTTATCACGAGGAAAAATTGTTACAGGAGGAGAAGCTATAGGAATGATAGCAGCACAATCCATTGGTGAACCAGGAACACAGTTAACAATGAGAACTTTCCATGTAGGAGGAACCGCACAAATTAAAGAAGAATCTCAGGTCGTTGCTCACGCAACTGGTAAAGTTAAAATTGCAAACAGAAACATTATTGAAGATTCTAAAAAGAATAAAATAATTATGGGTAGAAATACTCAAATAACTATAGAGGACGAAAACGAACGTCAGTTAGCCGTTTATAAAGTTCCTTATGGATCAAAACTTTTTTTTGATAACAGCGAAAAGATTTCAAAAGGAAAAAAAATATGTGAATGGGATCCTTATACTTTACCAGTTATTGCTGAAACAAATGGTATAGTTAATTATATGGATTTAGTTGATGGAGTTTCTTTAGCAGAAACTTCAGATGATGCTACGGGAATTTCTTCGAAATCAGTTCTTGACTGGAGATCTCAATCAAAAAACACTGAATTAAAACCAAGAATAACTTTAAGAGATGAAAAAGGAAATGTTGTTAAAAAAGCAGATGACAATGAAGCTAGATATTATTTAGTTCCAGATACAATTTTATCTGTTAAAGATGGACAAAAAGTTTTTGCTGGCGATGTTTTGGCTAGACTACCTAAAGTTACAATTAAAACAAAAGATATTACAGGAGGTTTGCCTAGAGTTGCTGAATTGTTCGAGGCCAGAAGACCTAAAAACAGTGCAATCATTGCTGAGAACGACGGGCAAATAGAGTTTGGAAAAGAGTTGAGAGGAAAATTAAAAGTTTCTATTGTCACACCAGAAGGTACATCTTCTTCGTATTTAATACCAAAAGGAAAACATATTAATTTTAACCAAGGTGAAAAAATTAAAAAAGGTGAATATTTACTTGATGGAAGTCCTGCGCCGCATGATATTCTTAGAATTTTAGGAATTGAAGCTTTAACATCTTACTTCGTAAATGAAGTCCAAGAAGTTTATAGACTTCAAGGTGTAGTAATCAATGATAAACATATTGAAACTATTTTAAGACAAATGTTAAAAAAAATTGAAGTTAAAAAACCCAACGACTCAAAATTTTTACTAGGAGAAATTGTAGATATAAATGACTTTGATATTTCAAATGAAGTTTTAAAAAAAGATGGAAAGAAACCTGCTTCTGGAGAGAGAATATTGCTTGGTATAACTAAAGCGTCTTTACAAACAAAATCTTTCATATCAGCAGCTTCATTCCAAGAAACGACGAGAGTTCTAACAGATGCTGCAATTAAAGGAAAAACCGACACTCTAAAAGGGCTTAAAGAAAATGTTATTGTAGGAAGATTAGTTCCCGCAGGTACTGGAGCAACAAAAATTAAGTGGAATAAAACCGCGCAAGAAAGAGATTCAGCCGTAGAAAAAGCAAAAGCAGAAAAAGATAAATCTGAACAGTTGCCTGCAACCTAAAATTAACGTTAATACAAGTAATATACCTGCAAATTTATTGCAATAATCTACTTTTGTTATTGACTTTCAATTTTTGAGTTAGTATTACTAGCGCAATTTTTATGGTTGGATGTAAGGTGGTATAACCTTAAACACTAACTTTAAGTATCTGGCAAAATCTACACATCTGCCTTATCTCTAATCTTAAAAATATTAAAATTTTATATGCCAACTATTAATCAGTTGATAAAAAGAGCAAGAATAAAACCTTCTGCAAGAGGTAAAGTCCCAGCTTTAGAACGTTCACCACAAAAGAGAGGTGTTTGTACTAAGGTTTATACAACAACTCCTAAAAAACCAAACTCTGCTTTAAGAAAAGTTGCTAGGGTAAAATTATCAAATGGTCATGAAGTAACTTGCTATATTCCAGGAGAAGGTCACAATTTACAAGAACACTCTGTGGTTTTAATAAGAGGTGGTCGTGTTAAAGATTTACCAGGTGTTCGTTATCATATTTTAAGAGGTAATCTAGATACCCAAGGTGTTGTTGCGAGAAAGCAGCAAAGATCTAAGTATGGAGCTAAAAAACCAAAGTAATTTATGTCTAGAAAAAGAAAAGCACCCCAAAGAGTTATTTATCAAGACCCAAAATATCAATCATTAATTTTATCAAAATTCATAAACTTTGTTATGTATGATGGTAAAAAAGGCGCTGCAGAAAAAATAATTTACAATGCATTGGACGAAATTAAAAATAAAACAAAAGAAGATCCTATAAAAATTTTTAATGAAGCTATAAACAATATTAGACCCAATCTTGAAGTTAGATCCAGAAGAGTAGGTGGAGCAACTTACCAAGTTCCCGTAGAAGTAAAAACTAAAAGATCCCAAACTTTAGCAATGAGATGGCTATTAGAGGCTACTCGAAAAAGAAAAAATAAATCAATGAAGGATAAATTATTTAATGAACTTATGGATGCGCATCAAAAGAAAGGTTCTGCAATTAAAAAAAGAGAAGATACTCATAGAATGGCAGAATCTAATAAAGCTTTTGCGCATTTCAGGTGGTAATATGGCTAGAACACACAAATTAGAAAAATATCGTAACATTGGAATAATGGCCCACATTGATGCTGGCAAAACAACCACAACTGAAAGAATTTTATATTATACCGGCAAGAGTCATAAAATTGGTGAAGTTCATGATGGAGCTGCAACAATGGATTGGATGGAGCAAGAACAAGAAAGAGGAATTACGATTACTTCTGCAGCAACCACATGTTTTTGGAACGATCATAGAATAAATATTATTGACACACCAGGACATGTTGATTTTACAATTGAAGTTGAAAGATCATTAAAAGTATTAGATGGAGCTGTTTGTGTTTTTGATGGTGTAGCTGGTGTAGAACCTCAATCAGAAACTGTTTGGAGACAAGCCGATAAATACAATGTTCCAAGAATATGTTTTGTTAATAAATTGGATAGAACTGGAGCTGATTTTTTCAATTGCGTTGAAATGATTAAAGATAGATTAGGAGCAAAACCTTTAATTATGCAATTACCTGTAGGCATTGAAACTTCACTTAAAGGGGTAGTTGATTTAATTAAAATGAAAGCTGTCTTATGGAAAGATGAAAAACTAGGAGCAGAATTTGAATATAAAGAAATTCCAGCTGACCTTAGAGAGCAAGCAGAAAAATATAGAAAAGAATTAATTGAAACTGCAGTTGAACAAGATGAAAAACTAATGGAAGCCTACTTAAATGGTAAAGAAATATCAGAAAGTGATCTTATTTCTTGTGTTAGAAAAGGATGTTTAAAGTTTGATTTTGTTCCTGTCTTAACAGGATCTGCTTTTAAAAATAAAGGTGTTCAGCCATTGTTAGATGCCGTTGTAAATTTTTTACCTAGTCCAATTGATATTGGAACAATTACAGGCACTAAACCAAATTCAAAAGACGAAGTAGAAAGAAAATTTGATGATAATGAGCCATTTTCAGCATTAGCTTTTAAAGTTGCTACTGATCCTTTTGTTGGGACATTAACTTTTATAAGAGTTTATTCAGGTACGTTAAAAACAGCTACTGGGATTTACAATACGTCTAGAGACAAAGAGGAAAGAGTTGGTAGAATGTTATTAATGCATGCCAACAGCAGAGAAGACGTCAAAGAAGCAAATACTGGTGATATTGTAGCTTTAGCTGGACTTAAATATACAATTACAGGTCATACGTTATCAGATGAGAGCAGTCCTGTTGTTTTAGAACCTATGGAGTTTCCTGATCCAGTAATTGAAATTGCTGTTGAACCAAAAACTAAAGCTGACCAAGAAAAAATGGGTGAAGCTCTAGGAAGATTAGCTAGAGAAGACCCGTCTTTTAGAGTCACATCTGATGAAGAGTCTGGTCAAACTATTATTAAAGGCATGGGAGAGCTTCATTTGGATATAATAGTTGATAGAATGAAAAGAGAATTTAAAGTAGAGGCAAATATTGGTGCTCCTCAAGTTGCATATAGAGAAACAATTTTGAAGTCTGCTAACAATACATATATTCATAAAAAACAAAGTGGTGGAGCTGGCCAATTTGCAAAAGTTGAATTGAGTGTAGAACCTTTACCACCTGGCAAAGGACGTGAAATTGAAAATAAAATTAAAGGTGGCGCAATACCTAAAGAATTTATTCCAGGTGTTGAAAAAGGTGTTGAAAGTGTAGCTGACAGTGGAATCTTGGCAGGATTTCCATTAATAGATTATAAAGTAACTATCCTGGATGGTTTACATCACGACGTTGACTCAAGTGTTTTAGCTTTTGAAATTGCTTCTAGATATTGTTTTAAAGAAGCTTGCAATAAAGCATCTCTTAAATTATTAGAACCAGTAATGAGAGTTGAGGTAATTACTCCAGAAGATTATATGGGTGATGTAATTGGAGATCTTAATAGTAGAAGAGGCCAAGTATCAGAAACTAACAAAAGAGGTAATGCGACAGTTATTAGCGCCATGGTACCACTTGCAAATATGTTTGGATATATAAACAATCTTAGATCAATGTCACAAGGTAGAGCTCAATACTCTATGTTTTTTGATCATTACGATAAGGTTCCACAAAATGTACAAGATGAGGTAACAAAAAAATTAGCTTAAGATTATGGAAAAACAAAATATAAGAATACATTTAAGAGCATACGATAATAAAATATTAGATCTATCTACTATTGAGATAGTTAATACTGCTAAAAGAACTGGTGCTCAAGTAAAGGGCCCTATACCTCTTCCAACAAAAAAAGAAATATATACTGTATTGAGGTCACCACATATAGATAAAAAAAGTAGAGAGCAATTTGAAACTAGAACACACAAAAGGT
>Ga0114996_10009283_pt1 | contig 10800 bp, 5 predicted proteins | sample ArcticOcean_MG_C_4_FD_87039 | JGI IMG/M metagenome (GOLD analysis project Ga0114996, IMG submission 87039) | Marine microbial communities from western Arctic Ocean - ArcticOcean_MG_CB4_134 | ecosystem: Environmental > Aquatic > Marine > Oceanic | place: Arctic Ocean: Canada Basin | collected... | reverse complement strand
CGTAGTCGGGGTAGGGCCGTCCGCCCACGTAGCGTTCCGCCGTGCATCAGGCGGACATCGGGAATGGACCGCACACCGGCTCGGGAAGCGAGAGCCTGTTCCCGGTCTGTATTGACTTTGAGAACGATGACCTTGTCCCCGTGTTACGCGGCGAGCTTGCTCAGGAGGGGTGCGATTTTTCGACCGGGCGGGCATCAGTCGGCATAGTAGTCGACGAGGACCAGCACGTCGGTGCGCTCGGGGTAGCTGGCGAAAATTTGTTCGTTGGCGTGAATGGGGGCGGAAGTAACGACCTTCTTGCGCGCGTTTCTGATCGCATCCTTGATGCTACCGGACTGCCAAATGGGTTAGGGCCCCTGCCTTGCCATTTGTGGTCAGGGAGTTAGGGTTTCTGTTGCGACGGCGCCCCGGGCCGGCCCGCCCACCCCACCCCCGAAAAGCTTCATGAAATCCCTTCTTCGTCCCGTCCTGGGACCGCTCGTCGTCTTCGCCCTCGCGCCCGTCCTTGGATTGGCCCAATCTGTCATCAGCATCAACATCGCTGGTGGAAACGCAAACTCGCCCTCAGCTGGTGGTGGTGGCGGTCAAGGCCTCGTTACCGGGAATGCTGGGCTCGGGCAGCTGGGCAACTGGAACAACGCCATTGGAGCCTCGAACGTCGGAGCGGGGCTCACCCTTCCCGCCCTCGTAAATTCCACCGGTGCTGCGACCAGCACGTCTTTCACCTGGTCGACCAACAACACCTGGTCAACCTCCACTGCCAATGGCGCAGGCGGCGACGTGGATATGATGTCGGGCTATCTCGACAACTTCCACGCCAACGGATCGATCACGGTGGCAGGCCTCGGCGCAGAATATACCTCTCAGGGCTACGATGTCCTTGTGTATTACCAGACCGACAACGGCGGTATGACGGCCGGGTTCACCGTGACCGACAATGCGGGCAACACCGACACCCGCTTCGGCCACCAGCTCACGGCCAACAACAACTGGCCGCTGGCGGGAGGAACGGATGGCTACGTCATCAGCACGGAGACGGCAAATAACACGCTTTTCTCAGCCAATATCGTGCAGCTGAGCGGCTTTAGCGGATCGGACTTCACGATGACGGGGAATGCCGGAAGTGTGGGCAGCGCGCGCGCGCGCCCCAATGCCATCCAGATTATTGGCACCGACATCCCGGGCCTCGCAGACCTCGAGAATGATCCGGCTACCGGCATCACGTCCAATTCAGCGACCTTGCACGGCGAGGTCACCGACATTGGAGACGAGGCGCCCTCCGTGACGATATTTTACGGGGCCGACGACGCGGGCGCGGATGCCCCTGCCTGGGATGCGTCGGTCAATGTGCCGGGGACGCAGAGTGGGACCTTCTCCTCTGTCGTTTCGGGGCTCACGGCGGGGACGCCCTATTTTTTCCGGGCCCGGGCCAGCAACTCGGCGGGGGTATCCTGGGCGCAGCCTGCGTTGTCCTTCACGACCCCTCAGCTTCCCGCCACCCTGGTCAACATCGCGGCCAGCGGCATTGCCGCGCAAACCGCGACGGTGGGGGCGAATGTGACCGACACTGGGGGAGATCCTCCGACGGTGACGATCTACTATGGGACGGTCGATGCAGGGACCGGGGCTGGCAACTGGCAGCAGTCGCGCTCGCTGGGGGTGGTGAGTGCTTCCTCGACGGCGCCCATCACGGGACTGACTCAGAATACGACCTACTTCTTTCGGGCCTTTGCGACCAACGGTGGTGGGGGGTCGTGGGCGCCGGCGAGTAGTTCCTTTGCCACCCTGGGGGTGACCCTGCCGACGATCGAGAACGATGCCGCCACCGGAGTGACCGGAACGAGTGCCAACTTGCGGGGAGAGGTGACCGATGACGGGCTCGATCCCCCGCTGGTCACGATTTACTACGGGCTGACCGACGAAGGATCGCGGGCAGGAAATTGGGACGATTCCGTGACGGTGGGCATCGACTCGGGCTCCTTCACGCAATTCTTGGGCGGGCTGAACCCGTTGACGACCTACTACTACACCGCGCGAGCATCCAACACGGCCGGTGCGGCCTGGGCGACACCCTCGCAGAGTTTTACCACCACCTCAGTGATTCCGAACAACGTCGTGATCAACGAGATTCACTACGATCCTGAACCGAAAACCGAGCCGGTGGAATTCATCGAGCTCTATAACGCGGGGGCCTCCGCCCCAAACATGTCGGGTTGGCGCTTCACTTCTGGAGTCTCTTTCACCTTCCCTCCCGGAACCTCCCTGGAGACCGGTCAGTATCTAGTCATTGCGGCGGATCCCGCCGCCTTCAACGCAAAGTTTGGATTCACGCCGCTGGGACCGTGGACCGGATGGTTGAAGAATGATGGGGAGTTGATCCGCTTGGTGGATGCTGGAAACATCGTGCAGGACGAAGTTGATTACGGCGTTGGCTTTCCCTGGCCGACGGGGTCACTCGACTCGGGGAAATCGGTCGAGCTCATCAATCCGTCGCTCGACAATGATCTCGGTGGTCATTGGCGGACGGGTGGAGATTCGGCGGGCACCGGGAACACCCTGATCGGTATCGAAACTGATTGGAAGTATTTCAAGGGAACCGCCGAGCCATCGGTGGTGACTGGCGAATGGCGGCAAGTCTCCTTCGCGGATGGAGGGTGGTCGATGGGACAGGGGACCATCGGTTACGGGGAAGGGTTTCTCAATACGATCCTCACGGACATGCGGGGTGGTTACTCGACGGTCTACCTGCGCAAGACCTTCAGTGTTGCGAATCCCGCCGCGATCGCCGGGCTAGTCCTGCGGGCGCGTTACGACGATGGCTTCAACGCCTGGATCAATGGCACGCGTGTTGAGTGGGATCAAGTGAGCGCCGCGAATCTCTCGAACACGACGACCACCGGAAATGCCTCCGAGGATCTTTCCTACCGGGAGATGACCCTTCCGAATCCGCAGGGCTACCTCGTGGCCGGGAGCAATGTCCTGGCGGTGCAACTGGTGAACGCCTCGCTGGGGGGCAGTTCGGACGCCTTCTGGGATGCCGAATTGGTGGTCTCCACCGGAACGAGCGGAATGAGCCCGGGGCAGGCCAACGGCAGCTTCACGGCCGACGTTCCGCCCGCGATCCGACAGGTCGATCACAGTCCCGAGGAGCCGACCTCGGTGGACGCCGTCGTGGTCACCGCCAAGGTGACTGATGCGGACGGAGTGCAGTCGGTGGTCCTCTCGTATCAATCCGTGCTGCCTGGAAATTACATCCGGCTGTCGGATGCCGCTTACGACAACCCTGCAAACTGGACCTCGCTCGCGATGGGCGACGATGGAACCGGCGATGACCTCTTTGCAGGGGATGATGTTTTCACGGTCACCCTGCCTGCCGCGATTCAGGGACATCGGCGACTCATCCGCTATCGGATTACGGTGGAGGACGCAGACAACAACTCGGCACAGGTTCCCTACCGCGATGATCCCCAACCGAACTTTGCCTACTTTGTCTATGACGGAACCCCGGGATGGACTGGCCGGCATCAGCCTCCGGGAGGCACGTCGACCACATTCAGTCCCGCCTTGCTCGACTCGGTGGCAACCTATCATCTGATCACCCGGCAACCTGATCACGAAGATGCGCAGCACATCCCCGATAGCAGCTCCGGAGCGTATGGAGGGAGCGATTATCTTTGGGAAGGAACTCTCGTCTACGAAGGCAAAGTCTATGACCACGTTCGCTATCGGGCGCGGGGCGGGGTGTGGCGCTACTCGATGGGCAAGAACATGTGGAAATTTCGTTTCCACAATGGACACGGATTCGAAGCGCGCGATGACTATGGCAAGAAGTACCCCGAGCCGTGGCGCCGCTTGAATTTCTCGGCCCTCATTCAACAGGGGAATTTTCTGCACCGCGGAGAGCAGGGCCTCTTCGAGGGAGTGGGCTTCCGCTTGTTCAACCTGACCGGGGTGGAGGGCCCCCACACCAACTATGTGCATTTTCGTATCATTGAGAGCGCCTCCGAGACGGGGGCGGATCAATACAGCGGCGACTTCCAGGGGCTTTATCTTGTCATCGAGCAGCCGGACGGGCGCTTCCTGAAGACCCATGGCATGGAGGAGGCCAACATTTACAAAATGGAGAACGGAACGGGCGAAGGAGGGATCGGCGGCGACCTCAAGTATCAAGCCGGGCCGGGCCTTCCGGCGGACTCGTCTGATCTGGTCGCCTTCAAGAACACCTACCAAGGGGGAACGCAGTCGGATGCCTGGTGGCAGACGAACTTCGATCTGGAGCGCTACTACGCCTATCGTACCATCGTCGATGGCATCCACCATTACGACATCGCGGGCGGAAAGAACTACTACTACTTCCACAATGCGGGGACCGGAAAGTGGGAAGTACATCCCTGGGACCTCGATCTGACCTGGGCCAACAACATGTATGGGAGCGGCAACGAGCCCTTCAAGTCGCGTGTTCTCAGTAAGACGGCCTTCAGCCTCGGTAATCAGAATCGTGCGCGCGAGATTCTCGACCTCCTTTTCAACAGCGACCAGGCATTCCGGCTGATCGAAGAGCAGATGAGCCACGTCTACACCGCCGGGCAACCCTCGCTGGTGGAGGCGGATCGATTCATGTGGGACTACAACCCGATTCTCACTTCCGGTTATGTCAACTCGTCGAAAGCCGGGCACGGGCGCTTTTACCAGAGCGCGGTCTCGCCGGGTGGCTTTGCGGGGATGGCGCAGAAACTGAAGAATTACGTTTTGGAGCGAAAGGGCTGGATCGAAAGCAATACCCTGAACCTCACCCCTCCCAACAAGCCTTCGATCAGCTACATCGGCGAAGTAGGATTCCCGGTCACGGGACTGAGTTTTCAATCCTCGTCCTTCGCCGGGGCCGGCATGAGTGCCGACATGATTGCCTGGCGCATCGGGGAAGTCTACGACCCGGGGAACACCCCGCTTGATTACCTTGCGGGAACGCCCTATCGCTACGAGATCGATTCCGTGTGGGAGGCGGCTCCGGCCGGGTGGGGCGGAGGAGTGGTGAGGATGGGGATCCCGGTGAATGCTCTTGTGCCTGGTCACACCTACCGTGCCCGGGTGCGCCATCGCGCCAGCAATGGTCGTTGGAGTTCGTGGTCCGATCCGATGGAATTCCGCGCGGGCGCTGCCGATGTCGGCCTTTATCAATCCAACCTTGTGGTGAGTGAGCTGATGTATCACCCGAAGGATGCTTCCATCACCGAGATCGGGTCGGGATATTCCAGTGCCGATTTTGAGTTTGTCGAACTTTACAATGCGGGTCCCATCGCCTTGGACTTGAGCAACGTGCAGTTCACCGACGGCATTGACTTCACGTTTGCGGGATCAGCGATCACGGCCCTGGCCTCCGGCGCTCGAGTGCTGGTGGTGCGCAACCAGGCCGCATTCCAATCGCGCTACGGGGGCGCCCTTCCGGTGGCGGGAGAATACCTCACTTCAAACTTTTCCAACGATGGCGAGCGGGTGGAGCTCAGCATTGGATTGGGTTCGCCGATTCTCTCCTTCACCTACAACGACCAACTTCCCTGGCCCGTTGGGGCGGATGATGGCGTGAACGGGTATCCCTTGGTCCTGCTTGATCCGGATGGGATGCCTGATCACAACAACGCGGCGGGTTGGGTCGCGGGTGCGGTGTCGGGGGGCAATCCGGGGGGAGTGGACCTGGGTGGTTTCCCGCTCTGGCTTTCGGGATTTGGTCTCAGTGCCCTGCCGGGAGACGATGTGGATGGCGATGGAATCGCGATTTTGCTCGAGTATGTTTTCGCGGGTGGCAGTCCATTGGTTCTGAATTCAACGACCCTGCCCAGCTTGGCCCCTGAGCAACTGGACGTGGGGGGCGGGCTTCAGGACTATGCGGTCTTCGAGTATGCGATTCGGTCCGGGCTCAACGACGTGAACATTGCGGTGGAAACGAGCTCCGATCTTGCGACCTGGACGAGCCCGGGCGAGATCGTCTTCCTCGAGCAGGTCGATCATGGGGATGGCACCCTCACGGTGCGCTATCGCACCTCCAATCCGGTTGCTTCTGGCGATGGGCCGCTCTTCGCCCGGGTGCGGGTGGTCTTTATGGGGCCGTAACCTGGAGGGGTCTGGAACTGCGTCAGCGCGATCAGTCCTTGGTCACCTTGCTGCCCCACCAGTTGGCATTGGGTTTGAAATCAGGCCTCAGGAATTTTGCGTGCTGCCTTTCCAGAGCCGGCAATCTCTTCAGGCGCACGGTGGTGTCCTGTTGTTTCCGTTTTAGGGGATCGAATCGGGAATCGGCCATGGGAATTCTGGCCCCGGTCTCCTTGAGCCAGGCATCGAGCTCGCTGCGCAACGATTTGACGTGGGCGGACTCCTGCTGGGCGAGGTCGCTCTGTTCACCGAGGTCTGCGATGATGTTGTAGAGTTCATCGCGCCCATCCTCGTAGTAGTGAATGAGTTTCCACTCTCCTCGACGAATAATGGCGCTGGGTTCGCCGCCCTGGTTGCCGTAGTGGGGGTAGTGCCAGAAGAGGGGGCGCGCGCTGATGGTGCCGCCCTTGAGGAGGGGGACAAGGCTCACTCCGTCGACATGCTGTTTCGGCAGGGCCGGGAGGCCGGCGAGTTCAAGCAAAGTCGGGTAGAAATCGGTGCCCGTCACAGGCGTGTCGGAAGTGGAGCCCGCTTTTGTGACTCCCGGGGCCTTGATGTAGTAAGGCTCGCGAATGCCGCCTTCCCACTGGCGCCCCTTGCCGCCGCGGTAGGGGAGATTGCTGGTGGAGAAGGCATCGCCGGAGGAGACGCCACCATTGTCAGAGGTGAAGATCACGATCGTGTTCGAGGCGAGGTTCAATTCGTCGAGGGTGGCGAGGACAATGCCGACCGCGTCGTCCATGCTCTCCATCATGCCCGCGTAGATCGGGCAGTCCTGCACTTGTCGGACGGGTAAAGTGCGGTCGTAGAGGAAGCGCCCCCCTGCGCGTGGTTTCTGAGCGGCCTTCTTTTGATACTTACTCCACAAGTCGGGCGTGGTCTGGATCGGGCCGTGCACGGAGTAAAAGGAGAGGTAGGCGAGAAAGGGCGCGGGCTTCTTCAGGGGATCCTCGCGGTCCTGGGCATTCCCAGTGATGAAGGTGGCCGTTTCCCTTGCCAGTCGGATGGGGAGCGACTCGCCGGCCGGGCCGTCCTTCATCTTGGGATTCTTGAAGGGGGCAAAGAATCCTCCGGGAGGGCTGCCACGATGATGGCCCCCGATGTTGATCTCGAAGCCGTGATCTTCCGGAAATGATCCGGTATTTCCGAGGTGCCATTTCCCCGCGAAGAAGGTGCGGTAGCCGCCCTTCTTGAAAGCCTCCGCCAGGGAGGTGTCTGCGTGGGGAAGTTGATGAACGTACTCGGAAGGAAGAACCCGGTTGTTGCGTTTCCAACCGCGGCCGGTCGCGGCTCCGATCCAGTCGGTCACCCCATGCCGGGCGGGATACTTGCCGGTCATGATGCTCGCACGGGATGGCGAGCAAACCTGGCAAGTGGCGTAGCCATGGGTGAAGCGCATGCCCTCCCGGGCAATGCGATCGATGTTGGGAGTTTCGTAGTAGGTGCTGCCCTCGATGGAGAGATCCTTGATTCCAAGGTCGTCGGCGAGGATGAAGAGAATGTTTGGTCGCTCGGCGGCCTGCAGGGGTGCGCTGCAGAGGGTGAGAAGACAGAGGAATCTGGTCACTGTTGGCATAAGGGATTCTCATACGTGTCCATGCGGACCGCCGATACAATAAATTTCTCTTGCCTAGTGCTTACCAGCGGATGTTTCTGCCATGATAGGACGCTGCTGGTCGGAATTTACATGTTTCTGAGAGACGGCAGACTGGGCGGCGTAGAACAGCAAGATGAACACTCGAATTATCCTCGCAACAGCACTCATCGGAGGAGCCATTTCTGCCCAAGGGCAAGACTGGCGGTCTTGGCGGGGAGATCCCAACGGAAGGGGGGCAGCTCCCAAGGCCCAGACGGTGACGAAGTTTTCCGACGACGAAAATCTTGTTTGGAAGACGAAATTGCCCGGACCAGGGAACTCCACTCCGATCATCTCGGGCGAGAAACTGATCGTGACCTGTGGCATCGATGGCAAGGACGCGGTGGTCGCCTATAGTCTGCAGGGAAAAGAATTGTGGCGAACAGTGCTTGGCAAGGAAACGGCAGGGAAGGGCGGCAACCGGAACAAGGGAACGGGATCGAATTCGTCGGTGGTCACGGATGGGAGAGGGATCTTCGCCTACTTCAAGTCAGGCCGGGTGGCCGCCTTGACGATGGGCGGCAAGAAAGTTTGGGAACTGAATCTCCATGAGAAGTACGGCGAGGACACCCTTTGGTGGGATCAGGGATCCTCCCCGGTGCTTGCCGGTGGTCTTCTGGTGGTGGCGGTGATGCAGACGGAAGGGAATTCCTACCTCGTCGGTCTCGACAAGAGGACGAGCAAGGAAGTGTGGAAGACGGAACGGCAGTTCGATGTCGCACCCGAATCGGGAGATTCCTACACCACTCCGCTCGTGATGACCATCGATGGTCAGGAGACGATCGTGACCTGGGGCGCGGACCACCTGACCGGGCACGATCCCAAGTCAGGAAAGCAGATCTGGTTTTGCGGTGGGTTCAATCCCAACAGGGCGAAATTCTGGCGGGTCATTTCCTCGCCCGCTGCGACGGACGGAATCGTGGCCTTGTCCTACGCGCGCGGTCTGCAGACCGGGGCCATCCGGGCGGGCGGCAAGGGCGACATCTCCAAGACCGCCTGGTTGTGGAAAAATGACGAGGTAGGCGCAGACGCGGCCTCTCCGGTCGCGCATGATGGCAAGTTTTTTGTCCTCAACGACAACGGGAAAAAGCGGGGATTGATCACCTGTCTCGATGCGGTGACGGGCAAGGCGCTTTGGGATCAGACGTTGCCGAAAGCTCCGCAGATCTACTATTCCTCACCTCTGCTTGCGGGTGACAATCTCTACATCGCGCGGGTTGATGGGACCATCTTCTGTGGCACGGTGACTAAGGACGGACTGACCAATCTGACCGAGAACAAACTTGAAGACAATCTCTACGCCTCGCTGGTGGCGATCGGGGACAAGCTTTACGTGCGCGGACGGAAGAATCTCTACTGCTTCGGCAAGTAATCAAAACGAAACAAGATCATGAGTGCGCGGGGAATCCTGAGCACGGTATCGCTGGTCGCCGGATGGACGTTGGTTTCCTGTGAGGTGACGCCTCCCGGGCCTGCGTCCTCGTCCGCACCTGCTCCGATGCCCCCGGAGTCCCCGTCTGTGAAAGCGACTCCGAAAAAGGTCGCGGTCAAGCCGACGTCCGCGTCGCCCCAAGCTGAGCCAGCCAATGCGAAGGGGCGGATCAGCGAGATGGACATCGGAACTTTCTTCCAGTTGCAGGGCCAGAATCGCGCTTTCCTGGTCGATGTGCGTCCTGCCCTTTTCTACAACCTCGGTCACATTCCGGGCGCGATTAGTCTTCCCAAGAGATCGTTCAAGATCTTGTTTCCTTCCGCGAAGGCGGAGCTCGATGCGGCCTTGAGCGCGGGCAAAGTGATCGTGCTCTACTGTAGCGATCTGGATTGTCCGGACGGACGAAACACCGCCCTCCTACTTGCGAAAGAAGGCTACTCGACCTCCGTCTACAAAGGGGGATGGAAGGAGTGGAAAGGGTCTGGGCTTTAGGAAGGATCACTCCTTGGGAGGAGGGTCTGAGGGAGTGGGCAGAGCGTAGTCCACGCTCACGTCGCGTCTGAAAAAATGGCAGACGCGATCAGCGCCGGAGCGCACGAGTGAGTTGTTCCGGATCAGTGCCAACTTCTCCCTGATCGTAGGCTTTGCGGTGAGCTCCCCCGCAGGCAAAATTCCAATACGGGACGGGCCACCTGCCTATTTGGGGCGCGTTCAGATCAGGAACGTCTTCGAAGGTGAGGTGTTTGCCCCGAAGAGCTCGTGGGGCAGATCCCGCCGTGGCGGGTGGGGGCTTCGAGAAATTTGTGCAAGTCGGCCTGCCCTGGGTTGCGGGCGCGGACCACGCCGGCCTCATCGATGAGGAGGGTGATGAACACGGCCTGCAGGAAGAATTGATTGTAGGAGTCCGACCTCACGACGAGGCCCTCCCTCTCCTTCCATTGAAGAAAGAGAGCCATCCGGTCGCCGTGTTGCTCGGGAGCGACCCCGGCACAAGGAGCTTCTGATCCTTGACGAGTTGCTTGATTTTGGCGTGCCATCCGGGCACATGAGTGCGGCAACCCGTTCACCAGGAGGCGAAGAGGTGCACCATCAGCTAGGGCTCGATGGACTGGAGTTTGCCCTCCTCCTTGCCCGCCACGGGCAGGAGGACGAGGGGGAAAGGTTCGTCGAGATCGATCCTGCTGTCCGCGCCCACGACTGGAAGAGACGCGGCGAGGAGGGCGGCGCCAAGAAGGGCGAAGCGGATTATGCCTGCTTGCGAATGTGGAGCCAGGCGTGGACGTGGGGCTTGCCGCGGAAGTAGGAGATCATGTTGGGACCTTCGATTTGCCAGACGTCCCAGACTTCGTCGTCCCCGATGTTCTCGTCCTTGTAGAAGGCGAGGTGCAAATTATCGATGCCACTGGCCTCGACATACTTCATCGCTTCGGCGGAATCCTTCTGGCGGAAGGGGGCGAGGAGATCGGCGATCACCTTGCGGACATGGCCCTTCTGGTCGCCACTCATGTCGCCCACCCGAATGCCATCGAGTCCCCTCTTCTTCCCGGTCAGTTCGATCGTCTTGTTGCCGTGTTCCCCGCGGCTT
>Ga0114996_10009282_pt1 | contig 10800 bp, 7 predicted proteins | sample ArcticOcean_MG_C_4_FD_87039 | JGI IMG/M metagenome (GOLD analysis project Ga0114996, IMG submission 87039) | Marine microbial communities from western Arctic Ocean - ArcticOcean_MG_CB4_134 | ecosystem: Environmental > Aquatic > Marine > Oceanic | place: Arctic Ocean: Canada Basin | collected... | reverse complement strand
TCGAACACTTTTGGGGGTCCATCTAGGGCTGTTTTTTTAGTGCCCACCAAGTCGAATCGGGCGCTCGAAAACGCCGGCCGGTCGATGATCGACAGCGGGGCTCAATGGCGAGGCCGATTCGCATGTAAGTCGTTGTGCAACCGGAAGTTACGCAGCAAGACGGCGGCTGAAAAAAAATGCTTGACAGCCACCGAGCAAGCACGGCTCGGTTACCGTGGTGGAAGCTTGTTCATGAAACGCTTCCCAGAGAGTCACAAAGCGAACCATTCCGCCTTACCCCCGAACGGTTTCCTCATCCACCACCGGTGCCGGCTCGATCGACGAATCGACTTGGATCGCCTTGCGGCCTTTGTAGGCGCCGCATTGTGCGCGGAACTTGGGATGGCCTTCGACACTGATGATCAGCGGGCTGTGGACATCCTTCTCTGTCGTGATAATGTCGCCCACACGCAAACCGATAAGATCGTCGGTGCGCAGCCGCGTCTCGGCCAGATTGGCGATCATCTCGACGACCGATCCTTGGATGCTGCTGCTCAACAACTCCTTGTGCTTCTCGGTTCCCTGGCGACGCCCGTAACTGATCCAACTGTTGGCGGTGAGCTTGCCGCCGATGCGTTCGATCGAGTTGAACGGAATGCAGAGATTCATCATCCCGCGCACGTCGCCGATCGTTAGCTCGAAGCTGATCAACACCACCACTTCGTTCGGCGGAACGATCTGGACCAACTGTGGGTTGCTCTCGACGCGCTCGACCGACAGCGTCAGATCAAGGACGTTCTCCCACGCGCTATGCAATTCGTCGAGAAACAGGCCCGTGATCCGGGCGACTAGCCGTAACTCGATCTCGGTGAGCGGCCGACGCGCCATCGGTCCGGAGTCTTTGCCGCCGCCCAACAGCCGATCAATGATCGGATGAAGGATCGACGGATTGATGTCGAGAATCAGATTACCCTCGAGCGGATCGGCCTTGAGCAGGTTGAAACAGGTGGGGTTTTCGAGACTGAAAACGAATTCGCTATAGGTCAACTGATCGACGCTGGTCAGTTTTACCTCGACAATAGATCGCAGCAGTGCTGAGAGCGACGCCCCGAAGTTGCGGCCGAAACCTTCGTGCATGGTCTGCAAGGCGCGCATCTGCTCTTTGCCCACGCGCTCGGGACGCTTGAAATCGTAGGGAGTGGTCTTTTCTCGCGATCGGCTAATACCAATCGCGGCTGAGGCCACCTCGCGCGAAGAAACTGCTTCCTCGTCGGTCGGTGTCGCCTTGACGACCGGACCGGTCGGTTCCATCGCACTGAGCAGGCTTTCGACTTCTGCCTGACTAAGAACATCGCCGGCCATGGATGCCTCCTTGCATCGTGGTGAGCCAAAATCACTCTTTGGCACGCATGCCTACTGGCGCACGTGTCCATCACCGTAAACAAGATATTTGTAGGTCGTTAGCTCCCGCAGACCACACGGCCCGCGGGCATGAAACTTGTCGGTACTGATTCCGATTTCGGCACCTAGCCCGAATTCGCCCCCGTCATTGAATCGAGTGCTGGCATTGACCATCACGGCCGAGCTGTCGATTCGCAGCGTGAACTGCCTCGCCGCTCTCAGATCGTTCGTCACGATGGTCTCGGTGTGCCCCGAACTGTAGTGGTTGATATGCGTGATCGCCTCGTCGAGCGAATCCACGACCTTGACTGAAATCACCGGGCCGAGAAACTCAGCCGAAAAATCCTCTTCGGTCGCTGCGATGGCGCCAGGGATCAGACCTTGGGCGCGTTGGTCGCCGCGAATCTCGATCCCATGTCCGGCGAGTGCCTTGCCAACACGCGGCAACAGATCATCGGCCACGGCGCTGTGTACTACTAGCGATTCGCACGCATTACAGACCCCCAGTCGATGGCACTTTGAGTTGACACTGATCGCCTCGGCCATCTCGGGATCAGCCGATGCGTCGAGATAGACGTGACAGTTGCCCGCGTAGTGTTTAATCACCGGCATCGTCGCCTCAGCGGTCACCCGCCGAATGAGTCCCTCGCCACCGCGAGGAATTGCCACGTCGATCAGATCGCTAAGAGCAAGAAACTCGCCCACCGCCGCGCGGTCGGTTGTCTCGACCAACTGTACGGCATCGACCGGCAAGCCGTTTCGCACGAGCTGCTCTCGCAGCACTTCGACAATCGCCCGACTGGAATGCGCCGCCTCTTTGCCGCCACGGAGGATCACCGCGTTGCCGCTCTTGGCGCAGATCGCGGCGGCGTCGGCCGTCACGTTCGGGCGTGACTCGTAGATAAAAAACACCACGCCCAACGGTGCGCGGACCTTGGTGATCTGCAAACCGTTCGGGCGAACCGAAGAATCGATCACCTCGCCAATCGGGTCCACTAGTTGGCTGATATCGAGCAGCGCCGCGGTGATGTCATCGATCCGCTCCTTGGTCAGTCGCAGTCGATCGACTTGTGCGTCGGTCAGCCCATAGCCAGTGGCCGCCGCCAAGTCTTTCTCGTTGGCCACTTGGATCGACTCGCGATCAGTGAACAGCGCGTCGGCCGAATCGCGCAGCCACTGGTTCTTTTGCTCCCCAGAACATCGGGCCAATTGCGCAGCCGCAGCCTTGGCCCGGCGAGCAGTGTCGAGGCAGTAAGTCTGTAAATCGTTGGTGTCAGCAACAGCCATCATTCGTACCAAAAAGCGCAGTATCGTCGCGGCAATCTGGGCAATTTAACGCACCAGGGCCGATTCAGCGCGGAGTATCCCTGAATCGGCGGCGTGCGTCAACGGATCCTGAGCGTGAAGACGAGTCTCCGTATTTATCGTAACTCGCTAGTGGATAAGCCCTTAGGGAAATTATCGCTGATGCCCAAGCAATGTCCGCACATGAAATCTTTGGTAGAAGTGACACAGAAAGGGCCGCCCGAGTTCTCTGCACGCATCAACGGTCGTGCGGGAAACAGGCGCGACCGCCCGATATCGCTTCCGTAAACACCTGTCCCGACGAAAAAAAATCCTCTCATCGCCGCCACAACCTTTTTGGTTATAATAACTTACGGCGAGTGCAATCATCGGCCGCCAGGGACCACGAACAGAGAGGGGGCGCCCTCTGTCACCCGGCTGTCACCCGGCTGCGACTGAGTACAATTGCGACGCCCCGGCGCTATATCCTATGTCCAGCATGCCACAACGTACCGAACTCGATCCCGCCGAAATTGTCGAGGCCCATCAGACGGGGGTCTGGCGATATCTTCGGGCGCTCGGCTGTGATCCGCACGAGGCGGCGGACCTGGTTCAAGACACGTTTCTGATTGTGTTGCAAAAGCCGTTTCGGCAATATAGCGACGCAGCCACGGCTGGCTATCTTCGCAAAGTGGCGCGCAATCTGTTTATTTCGGCCAAACGACGAGAAGGTCGTGTGATGACCTTCGAGCAGGTCGACACGATCGATGGCGACTGGACCCGTTGGTCGGCCCACGATAACGGAGAAGAGTTACTCGCCGCGCTGGGCGGTTGTTTCGACGCCTTGGGCGATCGGGCGCAGTTGGCACTCGACATGCGATTTCGTGAGCGGAGTTCGCGCAACGAGATCGCGGACGCACTCAAAATGAGCGAACACGGCGCAAAAAACCTGATGCAACGGGCAAAGAAAAGGCTCCGCGAGTGCGTCGACCGCAAGATGACAACTGACGCGGACTAACCACCTTACTTGGCAAACAGACTGATCATCGGCGCATGACCCAAGACGACGACCCCATCATCGACGCACTGCTAGACGAAGTGCTCGGTGGCGTAACTCCACCGGACGTTTCGCCCGAGGTGATGCATGCGCTCGAGTCGGGCAACGTGCCGACGCCTTATCCCCATCTGATGCCGCCGGAAGAAGTGCGCACCAGCGAGACCTTTGCCTCGCAGGATCAGCTGGTCGGCCAGCGTCCGCCGGAACCGATCGCGGCGGGACTGGCCGCGTCGGCGGCTGCGACGCCGACCGATGGTCTGCGGATCGCCTCGGCGGGACAAAACGAGCGACTCCTGCGCCGTCGCCTGATGAATCGCGGCATCTGGGGCGCCAGCGCCGCCGCCGCAGTCGTAGTCATCGCCGGCATCGGTTTCTTGATCGGCCGGGCAGTCTCGGTCGATGAACCCCGACCGGCTCCAGGGGAATTGGTGACCAAGACGCCCGACGCGACGACCACCGGTCCCGTGAATTCGAATTCGGTCGTGCCTGCCTCAGGCGGAAACGAGCGCGTCGCTCGACAACAGTGGGACGAATACTTCGAGGCGCTGCCCGGCAACCGTCCCGCCCCAGCGGTCGCGTTGCGAGGTGTTGCCCGCCCGACTGCCAAGGCACTTTCGGACGCGGAGGTCATCGAGGCGATCAACGCGCGCTTGGCGGTCCACTGGAAAGAGGCCGAGGTCTGGCCATCGGCGCCGGCTGGCGATGGCGAATGGTGCCGCCGAGTCTTTCTGCGCGTGCTCGGCCGGGTTCCGACCGTGGCGGAACTGAAACGCTATGGTTCGGACAAGTCAACGGAAAAGCGGAAACGTCTGGTCGACGAACTACTCGACTCCGATCGATATCGCCGGCAATACGCCGGGCACTGGGCCGACTTCTGGACCAGGGCGTTGATCGGTCGTTCGAGTGGCATCAGCAAGAACGACCCCACCAACCGCGAGGGCATGACCGCGTATCTCGTCGCGGCGATGCAAGAAAACAAATCGTACGACGCGCTGGTCAAGGAATTGCTGACCGCCACCGGTACAAATCGCCCTAACGCGCCGGACTTCAATGGTGCGGTCAACTTTCTCGCTGGCAATCTCGACCACCGCGCCGCGGCCGCAACGGCCAAGACGGCACAGATGTTTCTCGGGCTGAATCTACGTTGTAGCGAGTGCCACAGCCATCCGTTCCAACAGTTGGCACAGCAGTCGTTCTGGGAAATGAACTCGTTCTTTCGCCAGGCGCACCTCGAGCGCGGAAGCGCCGACGGAAAATCGTTCGCCCGTTTGGTCGATCGTGACTTCGCCGGTGAAAACGCTTTACCGACTCCCGAGCGGGCCGAGGTTTACTACGAAAAGCAAAACGGCATCTTGCGGGCTGCGCTGCCCAGATTCCTTGACGGGCGAGAAGGCAAAAGCAGCGGTTTCGTCAGCGAGGTCAACCGCCGAGAGGAACTGGCCAACTGGATTGTCCAGTCCGAATCGTTTTCTCCGGCCCTGGCGAATCGGCTGTGGAAACACTTCTTCGGTTACGGGTTTACCGGCGACAAACAAGAGATGGGTCTGCACGCGCCGCCCTCGCATCCTGAGCTCCTTACCATGCTTGGTGACCAGTTTGCCGCGGGCGGTCATGACCAGAAAAAAATGATCCGCTGGATCGTACTTTCCGATGCGTTTTCGCTCTCTAGCCGGGTGTTGCGCAAGAACGCGGCTGATAACCCCGCGGCCCGATCACCGTTATTCAGTCATTATTACGCCCGACCGCTGGGGCCCGAACAGATCGCCCGATCGCTGTTGGCGGCGACACAAACCGCAGCCGAACTGACGCCGGGCGAGGACCACAGCAAGTGGCTGCGCCAGTTTGTGATGAGCCATGAAAATGACGAGTGCACCGAGGCCGATTCGCTCGCCGGTGGATATAATCTAACTATGATGATGGTCCGTGGCACCGCGGTGCCTTCGGCGACTGGCAACCGGCAACAGGATTTCCTGAAGAAGCTGGCCGCGGACAATACGATGAAGCCAAACGACAAGCTGGAATATCTCTACCTGGCAACTTTGGCACGAAAACCGAGAGCAGCGGAACGCCAGATAGCGAGCCAGATCCTGTTACACAATCAAGGCAACCTTCTGGCGGCGCTCGAAGACGTCTGGTGGGCACTGACCAATAGCAACGAATTCGCGCTGGATCATTAAGGGATCGAGGAGTCGGGTCATGTGTTCACTTATCACGAATCGACGGACTGGCGTCGGCGCTCTCCTGCTGATGCTCATCGCGGTCGGCGCACTGTTTGGCGGTACCCCTGCATTCGCAGCGCCGGCGAGAAAAGAACCCAACAAGACCGAATCGACGAGCACCGCCATATCGGGGCCGACCTCCGTGATCAACAAATTGATCCGGCAGGGTTGGCTCGACAACGAAATCAAGCCGTCCGAACCTGCCACCGACGGCGAATGGTGTCGTCGGGTCTATCTCGACCTGATCGGGCGCATTCCCTCGTACCGGGAACTAACCGCGTTCGTGGACGATAAGTCATCCGACAAACGTCAGGCGTTGGTCAGCAAGTTACTCTCGGACCCATATGCTGACGAGTACGCCCGCAACTGGACGACGCTTTGGACGAACATCTTGATTGGCCGCAACGGTGGCACCGAGCGGCGCTCGCTGACAAGTCGCGACGGCATGCAGCGTTACTTGCGCAAGTCGTTCCTAGACAACCGGCCCTACGACCGAATGGTCGGCGAATTGATCTCGGCCGAAGGAACGACCAAGCCGGGCCACCCAAAATTCAATGGCGCGACGAACTTCCTGGCGATGAAGCTGATGGACAGCGCCACGCAGGCGACCGCCAAGACCTCGCAAATCTTCCTTGGCATGCAAGTACAATGCACCCAATGCCATAACCATCCGTTCAATCAGGCCAAGCAAAACCAATTTTGGGAAATGAACTCGTTCTTTCGCCAGACGGTCGCGCTGAGGCGTTTCGGCGGAAAAGATGGCCGCGACATCGACCACGTTCAGCTGACCGATCAAGATTTCGCCGGCGAAGATCGTCGACCGGAAGCGGCGGCGATCTTCTATGAACTTCGCAACGGACTCACCAAAGTCGCCTTTCCCCGATTTGTCGACGGCCAGGAGATCGGCCGCAGTGGATACGTCGACCAAGTCAATCGACGGAAGGAACTGGCGAAACTGGTCGTCAAGTCGCCGAATCTCGCCCGAACGATCGTCAATCGCACCTGGGCTCACTTCATGGGATACGGCTTTACTAAACCGATCGACGACCTGGGCTCACACAATCAGCCGACCCATCCGGAACTGCTCGACGCATTAGCAAAGTCGCTGCGAAATCGGCAGTACGATCTCAAACAATTGATGCGATGGATCGTGATGAGCGAGCCCTACTCGCTCTCCAGCCGGATGACCAAAGACAACGCAGCCGATGACCCGTCGCTGGGCGAGCCGCCGATGTTCAGTCACTTCTACATGCGGCAAATGCGGGCCGAGGAACTTTATGAGTCGCTGTTGGTCGCCACACGAGCCGACAAGACCAAGAGCTCTGGCGAACAGGAAAAGACCAAGAAGGCGTGGCTCAAGCAATTCGTGATCGCCTTTGGCAATGACGAAGGCGCGGAGATGACGACTTTCAACGGCTCGATCCCCCAGGCGCTGATGATGATGAACGGCGACCTGATCAAACAGGCGGTCAACACAAAATCGGGGAGCTTTCTTCAACAAGTGGCCGGCAGCAAATTGACCCCCGCGAAGAAAATTAACTATCTCTACATGGCCGCCTTGGCCCGCAAACCTCGGCAGTCGGACATACAGATGGCCAACCTGATGCTCAAAGCGCGTGACGGCGATACGGCCGCGGCGATGCAGGATATTTGGTGGGTGCTGCTGAACAGTAACGAGTTTATTTTGAATCACTAAAGGGAAACAATGCCTAATGAATAATGTCGAATGTCTAAATCAAGTGCTCACGACAACCACAATTCCTTAGACATTCGACATGATTCATTAGACATTCTCCCCCACGGAGTCCGACGATGAACAGTTCGATAATTCCCCACGGCATGTCCCGGCGTCACTTCATGAGCCATCTGGCAGGTGCCTCCGCGATGGCACTTCCGGCGGCGACTCTGACGAGTGCGCTCTCGGCCAATGCTCAGGAGCTCAAACAACGCGGCAAGTCAGCGATATTGCTGTGGATGGGTGGTGGGCCTTCGACGATCGACCTCTGGGACCTCAAGCCGGGATCCAACAACGGCGGCCCATTCAAACCGATCGGCACAAACGGCGACATGAAGATCTGTGAACATCTGCCGCTGATGGCGAAGCAGATGGATAAGCTCTCGATCGTTCGCTCGATGAGCACGCGAGAGGCCGATCACACCCGCGGACGTTACTACATGCACACCGGCTATGTACCGAACCCCAACGTCCAGCATCCCAGCTACGGATCCGTGATCGCCCACGAACTGATCGAAAACGATGCCGCTCGCAAGAAGCAACTCGAAATCCCACCGTTCGTCGCCGTGGGTGGCGGCAGCGTCGGGCCAGGTTTCTTGGGCATGACCTGGGCTCCGTTTGTGGTCAGTTCCAACGGCCAAGTGAAGAACCTCAAAATGGGCATCGACCAGACGCGGCTGATGCAGCGAATGCATATGCTCTCGGCGATCGAGAAAAACTTCGTTGCGCAGGGGCGCGGCGAAGCGGCCGTCGATCATCAGAAGATTCTTAAGAAAACCCTCTCACTACTGACCAGCAAGCAGATGGGGGCCTTCAAGTCGAGCCAGGAAGACGCAAAGGTCCGCGAGCGTTACGGCAACAACAACTTTGGTCGCGGTTGCCTGATGGCCCGGCGACTGGTCGAGGCGGGGGTTCCGTTCGTCGAAGTTGATCTGGGTGGCTGGGACAACCATAGCAACATCTTTCCCACGCTGCAAAACACCAAACTGCCGATGCTTGACCAGGGCATGAGCGCCTTGGCCGAAGATCTGTCGCAGCGTGGCATGCTGCAAGATACCGTCGTGATTTGGATGGGTGAGTTCGGTCGCACACCCCGAATCAACGGTAACACCGGACGCGATCATTGGGCCCGTGCATGGAGCGTGGTCGTCGGTGGTGGCAAGATCCAAGGCGGCCGCGCAATCGGCAAGACCAACGCCGACGGCACGGCGGTCGAGACCGACCCCTTTACGTCGCAAGACCTGATGGCCACGGTCTGTCAGGCCCTCGATATTTCGCTCAGCACCACCTTCCAAAGCCGTAGCGGCCGCCCCATGCGAATCGCCAATCGGGGCAAGGTGATTAAAGAATTGTTTGGGTAGGGCAGGGCGGGGGGGTTCTCTAAATGCCTCTGAAGACGCCGTTACTAAAAAACACTTGCTCCAGACCCCTGTTTCGCGTCGGCGTCCACGCCGAACTCTTGCGGGTCGCCCGCCCGACCATTGCCCTGCATCACTCTTCGCAGCCCGAGACACCTCGGTCACGCCTGTGCGGCACCCTGACGTGCAATCCGCTTGGCACTCCGTTATGCTGTGTCGATGTTCACGTGACCGCAACCGGAGGACCCCCGACATGTCAGATCAACGCCGCACGGCTCAAGACCAAGCAAATACTTCACATCGCGAACCCGGCTTGGGACGTCGTGAAATGATGGCCTATACCGCCGCGTTCGGCTCTGCTTTCCTCGCCCGACAAGGGCTCGCCGATGACGAGAGCAAGCCCACCGAAAAGTCAGCGTCGGGCAAGTCGCCGAAACGACGATACGACATGAAAAAGTCGATCAACCTCTGGGCATTTCCTTATCCACAGAAAATGTCCCTGCGAGACTGCTTCGCGCTGGCTAAAGATGCGGGCTTTGACGGCGTGGAGATCAACTTTGCACTCGAGGGAGAATTCTCTGCCGAGTCGACGCCGAAAAGTATTGAGGCGGTCGGCGAATTGGCCGCCAAGGTCGGCATCGCGATCAGCGGAATCTGCTCGTTTCTGTACTGGCCCTACTCGCTGACACAGAACGACGCAGCGCGGCGAGAAAAGGGCGTGCAGTTGGCACTCAAGATGATCGATGCTGCAAAGCGGATTGGCACCGACAACCTGCTGGTGGTCCCCGGGGCGGTCTATATCCCGTGGCTGCCCGACGTCGAACCGGTTCCCAACGATGTCTGTGATCGACGTGCGCGCGCGGCAATTCGGCGGATCGTGCCGGCAGCAGAAAAGGCGGGCGTTTCGCTGAACATGGAAAACATCTTTACCAACGGCTTTCTCTATAGCCCCGGCGAGATGCTCGAATTCGTCGACAGTTTCAAAAGTCCAAACGTGCAGGTGCATTTTGACACCGGCAACATCATGCAGTACCAGTTCCCTGAACATTGGATTCCGATCTTAGGCAAGCGGATCAAGAACATCCACTTCAAGGAGTGGGACAAGCGCGCCGGCGAGTTCAATCTCAACACGTTCCGCACGCTGCTCGACGGCACCACCAACTGGCCGGCCGTGATCGAATCGCTTGCCAAGGTCGGCTACGACGGGTACCTAACGTTCGAGTATTTTCACCCCTTCCAGCATTGGCCCGAAGCGCTGGTGTATCAGACGTCAGACGCACTGGATCGGATGTTAGGGAGGAAGTAGAGTACTGAGTGCGAATCACCATCAGTCATCATCAGAACTGATAGATCGCGTCGATTGACGCCATGAACTGATCGTTACCGGTGCCGTTGTTGTAGGGCGTGGCCGTCGTACCGCCGACCCAGTCCCAACGCAATTCGGGACGGATGGTCCAGCAGTTGTTTGGCGAGTAGTTCAGTCCGACGGTGATCTCAAAATACTCCGCCGACTGATTGGCTCCTTGCGGTACGCGGATCCCGTCGGCGTCACGGAACCACTCAAACCGCATTCCTGCCGACCAACAGGGATTGAGGTCCCAGAGCAGATAGTTGTTGATGCCGTACCAATCACCATCGCGAGGCGCGGCTCCCGCGACGGGCACGGCGTTTTCATCCCAGCCTCGATCGTGTTGCAACACGTAGGTGAGGCACGGTGTTAGCTGGAATGCTCCCACCAGACTGTACACACTTCGCCGGTCGAGGGTG
>Ga0114996_10009281_pt1 | contig 10801 bp, 5 predicted proteins | sample ArcticOcean_MG_C_4_FD_87039 | JGI IMG/M metagenome (GOLD analysis project Ga0114996, IMG submission 87039) | Marine microbial communities from western Arctic Ocean - ArcticOcean_MG_CB4_134 | ecosystem: Environmental > Aquatic > Marine > Oceanic | place: Arctic Ocean: Canada Basin | collected... | reverse complement strand
TCGTCAGATCATCGTTTTCGTTAATCTTGGTCACAATCTGCTGTAAGTCAGCCAGTTTTTTTTCTGGACTTTTTTGATCGACGGCCGAGATCTGTACCGCCAGCATCCGGTCGGTAACGAAACGTTGCCACGCATCGGCCGTCGAGGCCAACCACTCAGGCGGTTCAGCAAGCGAAGAATCTCCGCCAAGCAGATCGGCCGACGCTAGTTGCTCGCCGGCCGTCTTGTTCTGTTGACCAACCGCCGACTGCGACTCGATGACCGATCGAGCGGCCAAGAGCGTCTCGTCGGCGAGCGGTTGATGAGACGCCGTATCGACCGTGCCTTCGCCGGTAAACGTCAAGATCGTCAACACCAACAGCGGCACGGCCGAAACGAAAAACACGATCCAGTATTTCATCATGCCTTCCCCTTTCTGCGCCGCTTCGACGCCCGGGTTTCGGCAAGTTGTCCCAACAGCAGCGGTTCGCTGTAGAGCACTGCAAACCCCAGGTCGATCACCGACCACACGGCGACAAAATCGCCCCCCCACGCCTCGTCGATCTCTAGCAGATGACTTCCGCTGGCCAGATCCCAGGCCCGGCGATCAATTCGCACCTGAGTATCACAGCGAACCGTCTCGGGGCTCTGATTGGGTGACGGCTGCTGAGGACTAAGCGTGACGATACATTCATTCGAGAATCGCGACTTGGGCCACGCCCAACGCAACCGAAATTTATCTCGCGATATTTTGACCAGCCCACTACGAAACGCGGTCCGCAAACCGATCCGATCAAGCGGCCGAACGTATTCGGCCGTCAGATTGAAAAGCTGGTCCTGATACGGTTCAAGGACTTCGGCGAACTTGGCAAACATCGCGACGTCGAATGCCGAGGAGAGCCGCTCGCCGTCACCTTGCTCTAGCGCCGTGACCAGTTCCTCCGTTTCGCGCATCCGCTGCTTTGCCAACTGCATCGGGCCGATCCAGGTACTCGGCAGCGGATATCCCACCAGGATCGGATCAGTGGCCAAAGTGGTCGTCTGGTGATCGTCGCGCGCTTCGAGCGCCTGTTCGAGACGGCCCAACACAGTGCGGCGCTGCACGGCGCTGTCGAACATTCGCCGCCAGGGCCCTGCCTCGCCACAGTCGCGCAGATCATCCTCGACCCAGACTTCGATCACCCGCGCGTCCTGCTGGTCGAGAGGCAGGCCTTCGGAGATCTTCATCAGATTCTTTAGCAGCGGAAGTCGGCGTTGGGCCAGATCGATCCGTGGACGATCGCGATCCGACAACATGTCCTCGCCACCAACATGAATCAGTTTCTTCCAACCGATGGCGATCTCCGCCTCGGGGCCGTCTCGATCCATCGCGGACTGAAGTGTCGCCATGGCGCTGATGCGGCGTTCCGCTTGCTGAACCCTTTGCGTGTGACCATGTTGATATTCTTCGGGGAGCGCTCCGGAGGCCGCGACAATCTCTCGCTCGCCCTCGAACGTGAAGTGGCTAAAATACTCGGTGGTCAGCGCTCGCAACCGAGCCAGCGCGGTCAGTCGGCTGCGAGCCTCTTCAAAGCGATACCGCTGCTCCTCGGCCGGTCCGAATCCCTGCAACACTTCGTCATCCCAGGCGCTAATCAATTCTTGATCGGTCTCTTCGGCAAGATCGTCGGAAATCGCCGCCACGATCTGCCAAACGCGATCTCTCTTGAGCAGGTTTTGAACCCGCCCTTCGAGACGATCGGCCGCCGGATGCCCCCCGACGTCGATCAGTTTGCCCCACGCCCTTTGCAGTTCGCTTGCCGACGGGGCGGGCGCATTGAGCAGTAACAGAACGTTCTGATAGGCCTCATTCCGGGCTCGCCAGCGCTGGACCTCCTCGACATATTGTTCGGCACTCTTGCGTCCTTCGAGCAGCGACCGGTTTTGGTCCCAGGTCAGCACAAACTCCCGCCAAGCTCCATTTTCATAGCTGTCGCCCAACTGTTTTAGCACCGGAATCACATCGCCAGCCGTCTTGGCCACGTCGACCAGTTCTTGGGCCGCCGGATAGTCGTCGAGCAGGCCGGGCAGATAGAGCCGCTGCATCTCGACTTCGTTTCCCGCTTCGACCGCGACTGCCAACTCGCGACGACAACTGACTCGGTCGTACGCTTCGCGGATCGGGCCCTGCAGGTGGTCCGGCGCGTCATCGGCCTTTTTGCTGTGCTGAAGCAATTCGATGACGGTGTCCCAATCTCGGAGCCCTAGAAGCTCCTCGACTCGCGAGAATGGGTCGACGAGCGTGTCGAGCGAAGGGACTTGGTCGATCCCGCCGTGATAGGCCTCGAGCAATTGTTCGGTCAATTCACGAACCATCGTGTCAGGAGATCGCATCAAGTCGCGAATCAACCGCGAGTCGACGGAGTTCTCAAAATCCTCGGCCTTCAGCAGCAGTTTGTCATACTCGGGGCCTTCCACATAGGCGGTCCAGAACATCGGATTGGCCGCTAGCGCCCGCAGCGCGACCAAAATAAAGATCGAGGAAAAATGATCCAGCTCGAGCGACAGCAGTGTGTCGCCATCACGTCCGGGATGCTGGTAGGGCGGCATGCCGATTTCGAGGTTGACGCTTCCGATCAACTCGGGCACACACATGCAGTCGTAGTCGACCAGCTTCAGCTCGCCGGTGTTACTCACCATGACATTGCCATGTTGCAGATCGCCGTGTGCGATCCGCGCACCGCGCAGCTCGGCAACCAGATCGACCCAACGATCCGCGATTTCGGAGATGGCATCGGTATCGTTTTCGTCACACCGCCGCCCCAACCAGTCGAAAAGCGTGTCGCCCTCGACCCACTCCATCGTCACCAGCGGATAGAATTTGCCATCGGTGGGCGAACGAATGCCTTCCTCGATATAGTCGAACTTGACCATCGACCGCAGGTTCAGTTCCTTGAGGTATTGGCTGATCGCGTCATAGCGTTCGCGGCGTTCGCGGCGGCCCAGATTAAAGACGCGAATCGCGACCGATCCACCCTGTGGATAGACACCCCGATAGACCGTCGCAAAGTTCCCCGACCAGGGACGCGGCTGACCCAGATGGTTCTTCTCGACCTCACATTGCTGCAATTGCTCGTCACGAAACGCCACCGAGGGCGATTGCAACATGCGGCTGAAGTCAGCGGGATTGGGCCAAAACATGGAAGATAACCGAATGTCTAATGTCTACTAAAAAGTGCTAATCCAATACCGGGTAGCCGTTCATGTGAAGCAGCCACAGCAAGGGCTCAAGGATACCAAACGGGGCGATGACTTGCTCGTTGGGATCGGTTTCTCCGATGCTGTCGAGCCCGACGGGGGAAAGGGGGAAATAGCGAAAACGGTTGCCAACCAGCGAGTGGACTTGCCCCTCGATCTCCCAGCTTGGCCAGATTGTCGGTCGCAGCAAGGTGCACACCTTGGATCGGTCAGCGATGACACGCCGCGACATCGCCTCGCCTTCGGGATCAATTTCTCCCAGTTTACGATAAAACTCCTCGACGGCGGTTCGCCCGGCCCCGCCAGCAAATGCCTGGTTCGGCAACAGATCGATCTTGCCCAGGCAGAGCGCGATCGGAATATGTACCTTGCGTCCCGCCTTCGTCTTGTGCTGCGCTCGAACGTCTTCGCACAGCTTCGTCAGAGCCCGTTCTTGCGACCCGGCCGGTTGCGTAGGATCGAGAAACACAAGTAGCCCGTCCACATCGAGCGCCCGACGCCGACGATAATCGGCAGCCCCGGTTGAGATCGTCAATTCGCCCGCATAGTCAAACAAACAGGTCAAGACGTCGGTTCGCCCTAGTGCATGATCCCGATCACGAAACGCAAACGCGAGCGGCTCTGGCAGATGCTCCGCGCGCGTCGCCAGTGTATCGCGCCGCTCAATGATGTCGTCGACGGTTCGGTCCCACTCGTCACCATGCGAAGATTGCTCGTCGTCATAATGGATCATGCTCTGCAAGTTGCCGACGCTCAGCTCGCGATGAATCATCGCCAGCGTGTGCGTCTTGCCGGACGCGGGGATACCGAGCGCCGAAAAACAGAGTTTCTTCATCGCCCGTTGCGGCGCCATCAACTGATAGCCGCACTCAGCCGGTGGACTCTGGGGGAGCGTATGAGCACAGCGCACCGAGCCGTCCGTAGAAGATTGAGCCGGTTCGGCATCTTCTTGATCATCCTCGTCGTCCTCGATCGACTCGTCGTACTCGGGAGCGACTAAATCGGCGTCGTCGCCGGCTTCCCAATGATCGACCCCCAGGCATCGCGGGCAAGTCGCCAGATTCTCGCTTTGGACTCTTCGGCGGCTGCGCTGAAGAAGGAAACTCCCCGCCGCGGACATCGCGACCAACATCAGTCCGAAGCCGCCCCGAATCCATCGTCGCCAGCGAAGCGCCGAATCGGCGTCGTCGGCCGCAGTTTGAAGATCCGACGCCGTTTCGCTACGTTTGGTCATATAAGCGTCGAGCAAATCGACGATACGTTCCTGTAGTGTAACGTTCACGACCAATTGATAAATGTGTTCGCGCGATGCGACATAGGCGTCGGTTACAACGCCCTTCTCGCCGAGCGTTTCGCCCACCGTCTCGCGCCAAGCGGCGATTCGCTCGGCAAGCACCGCCCGCGCAGCAGTGTGCGGTTCCTGTGACTGGGCAATCCCCTCGTTACGTGCTTCGATCCTGTCTGCTTCCATCTCAAGCGGTGTCTTGCCGCCGGACCCTGCGGCGGAGAGCGCCGCGTTGTACAGGGCATCGCCGAAGAAAAACGTCGAAACGGTGATCCCCAAAAGCGTGACCAAGGCGATCAGAAGCCCTAGCGTCACTCCCATCGCTTTGCCGCGACCGCCGTACTCGATTTTGCGCACTTCGTGCCGTCGATCATGAAACCCCAGTCCGACCAGCGCAGCAGCAGCCGCCACGGCACAGAACCAGAACCAACGGTTTTGGGGTGCCAAGACAGACGCAAGTTGTCCTGACATGCTTTGCGAGGACTTCAATTCGCGAAGCTGTGTTCGCTTTGAGATCAAATCGGCCAGAACGGCGGTGCACGATGCTCGCGACGTTGTGATTTGCGATTGGGTCCGTGAATTGGCCTCGGCCAGGGCAACCTCCAGCGACTGGGCGTCCTTCTCCAACAGTCCCAGCAGAACGGCTCTTGCTTCCGAATTGTTGTCGGCCAAGAACGCGAGCACTGACGCTAGTGTTTTCTCGTCGGGCTGAAACCGTTTGGCTTCTTGTATATAGAGCTTCGTCTCGATCAGCAAACGTTCGTGCTCCATCTCCCGATCGATCGAATCACGAGCCAACTCGGTGGAATTTGGCTTGTCACCAAAACTGCGAGTTGTTCCGAATAAGAGACATGTGCCTGCAATCACAAGGCGCAGCAGACCTATGGTCATCGGCGTTCGTGATGTCATGCTCCGGTCCATGCTTGCCCTACGGCTCCGCCTTCTCGTCACTTGGTGAGAAATATCTTCGTACAATATCGCGATGGCCGAAAGGTAGTTGCTGGCTGACCGGCATCGCCTCACGATCGCGGGTCGTGCGCTCGACGAGGATCTCTTTGCGTTGTTTGCGCGACTCGGCCTCCTGCCTCGCCACCTCGGCCGTATTGTCGGTGGTGGCGTCGATCGGCCAAAAACCGCCACCGATGGCGAACACGGCGAGCAGGCATCCAACCCACACGGACCGTCCGATTCGCAGCGGCACCACGCGCGACGGTTTGACCCGCTGCATGTGCGCCACGGCGTCGGCCAGTTGCATTGCCGCGAACGGATGCGACGCCTTCTGCTGTGAAAACTCGATCGCTGTGGTGATCCGATCGTGCAAGCCTAACTGACGATCGATCTCGCGTGCCGGTGCCAGAGGGTCCGACTTCTGCACGAGCGCCAACAGGCCCATCACCAGCGGCCCGGCCAGCACGAGCGCCACGATTAACCACTCCGGAACAAGGTCGGGAAACACGAATCGCAGCGCCGCTAGCGTCATCGCGAAGGGCGCTGCCAGGAGTAACCCTCGCCCCATCGACGCGACCAGCCGATTGATCGTCATCCGACGCGCGACAGGCGATAGCTTCCCCCGAAATTCTTGGAGTACGTCCATCTATTCGGCCCCCTCTTCGCTCGACGTGGTGGTTTTCTTGCGGCCGAAGCTCAAGCGACGCACGCCGAGGTCGAGTACCAACAACACCACGGCGATTGCCAGCAGCGTCCTCCATAGAGCGGTTGGCCGCGTGGCTCGTCGTGACACGCCGGAGAACACCTCAGACGGTGCCGGGTCGTACACGCCACCCGAGATCTCAGCCACGTCGCGCAGCAGTGACTCGTTGGTAGCCACAGGACGATATTCCACTCCGTAGTCGATCGCCACGCCCTGGGTTTCTCGATACACAACGTCGGTACCTTCCCGCACAGCGCACTCGGCCAGATAAACTCCTTCGGCCGGTGCATCGAACACATACTGATAACGTCCCGGCGCGATTCGCTGCATCGGATGCTCTCGAGGTCGTTGTTCGCCTTCCACAGCAGTCAGCTTCAACGAAACATCCAGTTCATTACGAAAACGCCCCTTGCCATCGACCGAATCGAGCGTCACGGTTACGCGATGACCGGCGGTCTCTGTGTAAAGGGCAAATCCTTGCCGGTCATAACGTCGCGTCGCGTGCCGAGCCAGTCGCGACCAAAACCGTGAAAATCCCTTCCAACTTCGCCACTCGTTGGCCCACGCGCCGCTTGCATCGGAAGTGAAGGCCAACGTGATTCCTCGTCCATAACGCCACCACGTTAACAGTGGGTCGCCGACATCGGTGGCCAGAATCAACTCGGCGGTCGTCTTGGGCGTCGTCTGCACATAACCGCCCAGACGCGGCATCGTCTTGAAATCGTCGAAAACGAATTTCGGCGACGGCGCCACGACCAACGGTCGAAACGCCTCTTCGCGAATTCCCGCCTTGGTAATGTCCGTTGCTTCCTTGGCCACGACGTCGGGAACATCCGACACGTCGTCACACGGAAAATGCCGGCCACCGGCAGCAGTGGCGATATCTTGCAAAACCACCTGCTCAGCCTCTTTGCCGACCGCAACGGTCGAGATCGTGATTCCCTCGCGAGCCATCGCCAGAGCCAGCGAATGAAAATCACCGGGGGCCGAAAGGCCATCGGTCAAAATGATCACGTGCTTGCGCTTCGCATAGGTATCATGAAGCGCCAGATAGGCCTTCTCCATCGCCGGATACATATTGGTCGTGCCCAACGGCGTCAGTTTGTCGATCTGGCCAAGTACGTATCGCTTGTTGCCGCAGGGGCGGATCTCGCTACGCCACGACGTGTCAGTGCCGAATGAAATGATGCCGACTTGATCTTTGGCGTCGAGAACCTCGACCGCCCTTCGCGCCGCGGCAATGGCGAGACTCATGCGGCTTTCTGGCTGACCTTTTTCCATCGACTTGGAGGTATCAATCGCCAGCACCATCGCGATGCCCGATTGTTGTTCTTGTTGCTCGACATAGCCGCGCACCGGCAGAATCTCTTCGAGCACGGTGCCCTTATACGACGCCGCCTCGAAAGCCGCATGGCCACCGACCGCGATCAGACCGCCGCCATCGTTGCGGACATAGTGCCGCAGGGCCTGCATCTGTGGCACCGTCATATCGGTCGTCGAAGCATCGCTCAGCACGACCAGACTGTACGGCTTGAGCATCGCCGCATCGTCCGGCAGCGACGAGAGTAACTCGCTACTCATCTCGTAACCGTCCTCCTGCAGAACTCGCAAAAGCGACTGCCCAGCCTGCTTACCGGTCGACGCGATCAGCACTCGGGCCGCCTTGGTCACGATCACCACGGCCGAGGCTTCGTTGTTCTTAGGTCGCTGATCTGGCATTCCGCTCAGTCGGGCCCGGATGATCGTGTGTCCCGACTTTCCAACCGAGACGTGATAACGCAGCCGCGTTTCTCCCGCCTGAAGAGTCACCGCCTCGGACGAGACGATCTGATCAGCAACCACGATTTCAAGCTTGCCGGAGCCGATCTGATTCGATTCGACCAGCACTTCGATTTCGATTTCTTCCAGCGGATGAGCCTGTGCTGGCGCGGCGACCGAACGGATCGCGACTTCCGGAGCTTCTGACGACACTAAAGGCACGGTCGAAACCGGCATCCGCACACCAAACGCGGCGGAACGAATATCGCCCATGGTTTGGTTCCCGTCGCTGAGCAGCACCACGCTGCCGACATAACCGGCGGGAATCGACGCAGCGGCGGCCTGAACCGCCAAGGCAAGATTCGACGCACTTGCGTCGACGGTTTCACCTCTCATGTGTGGCTGCTTCGCCACGTAGAGCATGCCAGTGCGATGACCGCCGGCATGGCTTTTGGCTTCTTCGACGTATGCGGTGGCGGCGCTGCGCGACTCGGCATCAAGACTGCCGCTCTGATCGACCACGAACACCACGAATTGCTGCTCGACGTTCCGCATCCAAATCACGCCACACAGCGAGAGCACGACAGTCACGATCAGTGTGCATCGACAAACAAGTGCCAGTCGACGCTGCCCTGGCATCAGCGGTGCGAGACTTCGCCGACTGTAGTAAACCACCAGCGGCAACAACACGAGTATCGCGCACAGCCACCACGGCCTGAGCAATTCGAGTTGGAGCCGCTCGAGGTACATCCTAGACCGTCCTCCGCCGGTGATAGCCGATCCATTCGAGCCCCAGCAACAGCCAAGCCGCGCCAACCAGATAGAGGCCCCAAGTTGCTGCGCTCGGCACAGGCGGGGCGTCATTCGACTCTGCATGTGGTCGAAGGTCACTCTCCGCCGCGTTGGTCAACTGTACGCCAGAAAAGAATTCACCGGCGACGCCCGACGTCGTGCCACGTCCGAGCCACTGCACCGCGTTGGCCATCAATAGAGGAAAGGTCCGCAGGTGACGCAGGTCGCCCTTATCGAGATTCACTGACAATACCAACACCGGGCCTGACTTTCGTTGGATCAAGTGGTAGATCGACTGGCCGTCGGCGGTCTGCGCCAGCGATACGCTCGGCTGCTCGGACCGCACCGGCCGCGCTTCGGCAATTTGCGCCTCGTCCAATCGGCAATGCGCCACGAGCCCCGTCACTTCGTCCTGCTGAGTCACCACCGGATTACGGACGATGTCGCCCAGTTTCCATAGTTCTGAGTCCTCTGGCGGATTGATCACGATCACCGGTCCATCGGGCAATCGGGCCGCCGAAATTCGGTCGAACACCGTAATAACGTTGTTCTCGGCAGAACGCGGAAACGCCTCGACAACATCCAACTGCACGGTCGGCATACTACGGAACACACGCTCGAGCAATTCGCTTCCTTGCGTAACCAATCGCACCCGACGAATACGCGATGCGGGCACGATGGTCTCGGCTTCGTTGTCGCCAGCGACCTCGTCTTGGTGGTCTAACCGCACCGTCAACAGACCGCCCTCGGTCGACTCGATAGGGATCACGGTGCTCCAGGTGCCGCCCGCGCTGGCCGTGACCGCTGGTACGGCGATGTTCTCGCCTTTGAATTTCGCAGCGACCTCGCAGTCGAGCGCGGTGTCGGCATAGTTGGCAACCTCCAGCAGCAGTTCATACCGCCCGGAATCGACCAAATCACCGCGCAGTTCCAGTCGAGTAATCGCCGCGTTGCCGGCTCGACCGGCTGCCACGATGAGCTGAACATCCGCCGCGGCAGCCAAGTCGCTCGCCCCGTCAAACGCACCGTCCGTGACAACAACGATACGACCGTTGCGATGATCTTCGAGCAAGCTGCGAGCAACCTCGACCGCTTCGGTGACCCGGGTCGGGCCATCGGTCGATTCGATTCCGGCCAGGGCCACCTGCAACGTTCGGCGATGCGCAGTTGCGCCGAAATGCCGGGTAACTTGATCGCCGGCCGAAAGGATTGTCATCTGGTCTTCATCACGAAGTTCGTCAATCAACGTTTCGGCAGCACTCTTCGCTGCTGCTAACCGTGCCGTGTCGGCCTCAAGATCGGCCGTTTGCATACTGGCGGAATTATCAACAATCAACACCAAGTGCCGCGGGGCCGAGCGAGTGCCCGTTGTTACTTCGGCCAGCGCCGCGACCAACAGCACCAACACCGCCAGATGCAGCCCCAATCCCAACAGCCGGCGCAACAACACGCTCGCCTGCCGGTCGCCGACCACCTCACGCCAGATCATGGTCGCGGCGACTGCCTGACGACGCTGGCGAATCCTCAGCGCATAGAGCGCCACGATCGGCAACGCTGCCAATAGCCACCACAGATCGATCGTGTTCAGGATTGTCATCGGTTGGTCAGTGCCGCACAGTGCATCATGTGAATCAGTCGCCGGTCAAAGGGCATCTCGGTCGTCGTCTGAGTACAACCCAACGAATAGTCGTGACAGTAACGTAAGATGTTCCGCAGAAACTCGTCGAACAGTTGTCGGTATTTTTTCTGTTTCTTTTCGTCCATCACCACATGCTGACGTCGGGCCGCTGGCTCGAAATGCAACAGCTCAACGTCGCCCAGTAGGTCGGTGCCAATTTCACCCGGATCGAACAACTGCACCACGTGAACCTGATATTCGGCCCTGCGGAGAATATCGAGCCCCCGGCGAAATCCCCGGGGATCGCAAAGATCACTGACCACTACGGCCAGTCCGGGTCGCTGTTGGCGCCTGACAACGGTCTCGGCCATCGCGCTCAGATTTGTGTCGTCGCCATGCAATTGGAGCGACTCTAAGAACCGCATCACCCGACGGGCGTTGTATTTACCGCGTGTAGGCACAAAGTCGGCGACCACCTCAT
>Ga0114996_10009280_pt1 | contig 10802 bp, 9 predicted proteins | sample ArcticOcean_MG_C_4_FD_87039 | JGI IMG/M metagenome (GOLD analysis project Ga0114996, IMG submission 87039) | Marine microbial communities from western Arctic Ocean - ArcticOcean_MG_CB4_134 | ecosystem: Environmental > Aquatic > Marine > Oceanic | place: Arctic Ocean: Canada Basin | collected... | reverse complement strand
TTCCAGCATTCACAGGCCAAACCGGTGCCGCCGTCCGAACGAATGGACCGCGGGATCGACGAGGTGCTCGAGAAAGTCATCCTTTGCTGTCTGGAAAAAGATCGTGAGCAGCGTCCCGCCGACGCCCGGGCGTTGCAAGAGATGCTGCTAAAGTGTCATGCCGCCGGCCATTGGAATCGCGACGAAGCGGCCGACTGGTGGAAGACTCACACCGAGCGCATCGTTGATCAAGACACCGTGATTTCACCGCGTGGGATTCGCTCGACTGAAGCCGCCACCGCCATCGACGTTGTCAATCGCAACGACACGACGCAAGATTGGCCGGGTGGGGAGACGGCTTGATTTTGGATTTATGATTTAGGATTGTCGATTTCAGATTTGGAATTTGGAATTTGGAATTTGGAATTGGGTGGCCGCGATGATTTTTCCGCGATAGATCTTCCACTCCATAAAACACTCATTCGGAAAATCGTCGGGGTCGTGGAGCGACGGGAGGAACTTCACTCCAAGAGCCATATCCAACACCTCTTGTTGCCAAAACAACACCGACGAGTTTCGGAACGCATCACTCGAGTGGATCGCGAGCCACCGAAAAATCAACGCTGCCACCCAAATACGATTGTCGTGTAAGGCCGAAGCATGGACGTCAATCCTTATCAGTCACCGAGCCAGATCACGGACGACGTTAAAAAAGTCGTGTTGCCTCCGTATAAGGAGCCGTCGCTCGGCCGGAAAATCGGTGGGCACATCGCGGCGGCCTTAGGAATCGGATACATATCGGGCATTGGCATCTTTGCGTTATTCGCGACGAAACCCGCAATGGCGGTAATGAATTTTGCGGCGGTCTTTGGCGTGCTGTACTCCTTGTACCTTTTTGCCCACCATCGTCACTACTCGAAGATGCGACGACTGGCCGCCGAAATGGAATCGGTGCAGAATTAGGCTTTCAACCGACGCACAAGAGCAAACTTGGACTACGGAGCGGAAGGAAATGACCCACAAACGACTTCACCGCGTCGCGTGGCTGGTAACTTCCGTATTGCTGATGCTCGCGACACGTTCGTACGCCGGGGATTTCAAGCCTGTCAAGGTAAGCGACGGGCCGCTGCTGTTTCTGGAAGGGGAGTATGATCTGCGCGTGTTCGACCCACGTCAACACGACGCGCCTCATCGACTGTGGGCGGCGAAAATCTATTCTCCAGACGGATGACCACGTGAGGAGCCATCTTCACGTTCGTCAGGCTCCATCGCATCTAGGCCAAGGGCCTGCCGTAGGATCGTTCGTTCTGACTTGAGCAGGTCGAGAAAGACTCTTTCATCCTGGGTGATCAAGTATTCGATGCCAACACGATAGATCCGCACAGAGACTTCGAGCTCTTCATGCCCTGCACCGACTTCTAGCCATGCGTCCCGGCACCTCTGGAACGTTTCGTTGTCTACGGGATCAGATTCGAGCATCCTGAGACTGCGCACAAGTCCCCGTCCAAGTGGTGCAAGGAGGCCAGCTTTTTCGCAAATGTCTGTTAGTGTGTTTACGAGTGATCGAATTCGCTTTGCATCCGCGGTCGTTACGTGGACTGCACAAACGAGTGCCTCAAACTCGCCTTCGTCGTTCCCCGATGCTCTTTGGAGAACATCTCGCAGTAACTTAATGCCGTCGGCCCATTTCTCCATAGCAATGAGGGACGCTGAGAGCGCAAACTCTGCCTGTGGGAAATCCGGTTTGATTCTCAACGATTTACGAAAGCAAACCAGTGCGTCTTCGTGTCGATGCTGCTTCGCCAGGCATTCCCCCTTAAGGCACCAAATAACCTCGTCGTCTGAATCGATTTCTAACGCCTTATCAAAACAGTCGCCAGCTTTCTCAAATCTCTGCAATGCGTATAGTGCCTCTCCCTTACCATGCCAGCCAAATACATCTTCTGGAAGGGCCTTCGTTGTTTCATCAAAACCCTGTGTTGTTTCATCAAAACAGTGGATTGCCTCTTCGTATGCGCGCAATTCAAATAGTAAGAATCCCTTGAAGCACTGGTAGAGGCCGCTAAGCCGGTGCGTTGAAACAAGTTCCAGTGCCCTATCTATACAATCGATCGCATCTTCAAATCGCCCTGCGGATGAAAGGCCAACACCGTACTTATACCAATCCCTCGCTTTATCAGTGGCATGTGCGTTTTCTTCGAGTGCGTTCAACTCGTCGTCCAACCGACCTTCCGACTTAGCACGATCGATATCAAGTTGGATTGCCGCCAATCGTGGGTCGGCACTGTCACTGCATGCTGATATTGCGGCCATTAGGTGAGCCCTCAACGATTCGCCTTGTGCCTCCTGAAGCATCACTGACAACCGGTCAGGCCGGTACCAGATTCGCAGAAAATCCACCAGCAAACGAAGTGTCCCCCGTTGCTTGACTTCGCTTGCCAGCCGCATGAGCGGCTCACACAGTTCGTACAGCGACTCGCGACCACGTCGCTGACTGAACACATATCCTAGCTCCGAAAGCTTCTTCAACTGGCTGCTGATCGTGTTCTCGGCCGCCAACAGATACTTGGCTATTTCCTTCGGAGTTGCAGGCGAGGGCCGCGTACAAAGAAACTCAACGATCTGCCGCTGTTGTGGCGAAAGCCAACGCATCCGCTCCTGGTAGTACGGCGTCAGTTCATCCGCCATCTTTTCAAAGGGTTGAGCCAACTCCTCCAGCGAGTCGCGCGTAATGAAGCCAGACAACACGATGTAGATGCGGTGGTTCCCGCCCGCGAGATGATGTAAGGCCCGAACGCGCGACCGCCCTTCAGGCAATTGCAGATAGTCGACCAATTCGTCTTGCCCATTTTCGGTACCGATTCGCTGAAGCAGCAGAACGGCGTCGCTTACCGTTAACGGGTGCAAGTGGATCGGCGTGAAAAATCCAAAAAATGGCTTCGTCCTTTCTTGGACCCCGCTGAATAACCGTTGTGACGTGGCGATCACAGACGTCATGGGATGTTCTTGCAAGAACGACCGCCACTGCTTCTGGCCCTCGGAACGGAGGCCCTCGAACAGCAGATCCAGATTTTCGACGATCACCAGGAGGGTCTTGTTGGCAAAATCACGGACCAACAGCTTCTTGAGTTGGCGTTCGACCTCGTCGGGTGATTGCTGAAGCAGCTCGTCGAGTGTTTCGATGGGAAATTCTTTCCGATACGCCTCGGCCAAAGCTCGATAGATCCTCGCTAGAAGCTGCACGAACGAGGTCGAGGTCTCGTCTTCGTTGAGCCAAGCGATTCTTAGTTTCTTCGACAGTCGCTGGTCCTGCGTGACCCGGTGATGGACTAACGACACGAGGTGCGTCTTGCCAATACCGCGCGGACCAATCAGCAACACATGGTGCTTGTTGCCGGTGGTCGCGCTCTCTTCCACCTTGTGAACGAGGTTCGCCAGGAGAGATTCTCGCTGAACGAACACGTTTTCCAGCAGAACCGGATTCGTACGGCTGGGAGTGAATCGCCAAATAAAATCGTTGCTCATCTCAAAGCCCCCGATCCAGTTTCCACCAGCGGCGGATTAGCGGAAAGCGAAATTCATATTCGCCCTCCAGAGTTCGGCTCAGGTAATGGTCTCGCTCCATCAGCCGCAACACGCGAAGCAGATTTTCTCGGTCATCAAATTCGATGCCCTTCAGTCGGACCTCCTCAAGCAACGCCGCAACATCACGCGGTTGTGAGTCAACCGCTAGCCCATCAAGGATCATGTGGGCAAGCTTCGCATCGTTGTCGCTGGTGTAGTAGATGGGAATCCTGGTACGGAAGTGCGCCAGTTCCCACGGGTCGTTTGCGTCGACCAGATGTCGCGCTACCAACTGTTCAATGTGGTCAGGCTCTGCAGGCAGTCCGTCGGTCTTCAAACCATTCACGATGTGGTGAATATAGAATGGGAAAAAATCCGCCTCGACCGCAATCGCCGTCGCCGCATCCTCGATATTCGAAGAGTCGAGCTGTTCGCCTTGCAAAAGCTGTTGTGCAAGCGATTCGGCATCGGCCGGCGCGAGCGGCGTGACCTCCACTGAAAACATGTCGTTCACGGGCGCTGTTGCGATGTGCGCGTCATGAAGGCCAGCGAGCACGTGATGAAGTCCGATGGAACCGGTAAACACCATTCGCAAGTCGGGGTGTTGCTGCCTTAGGCTTCGTAGCGTGTCGAGAACTTCCGCAGCAACCTGTTCACCATCGGTCTTGCGAATGTTGTCGATCATATAGGGTACCTCGTCCCAAAACATGATCAGTGACTGTGCCGTTTGTTGATTGACGAGGTCTTCAATCGACGACACAAGTAGGCTCTTCCAAGGCTTCTTGGTCTTCTTTTTCACACTGCTAAATTCGTGGTCTTCGTAGATTCGCTGCGCTGCATTGGCGACGATTTTCCATTTGCCGAGAAACTGCTGAACGACGTGATAGACTTCGCTCGCAAAATCTGCGGCCGAGTGGATTCGCTCCAGGTCCTGATAAATGGGAAACCACTTATCGGGTGGACTAGCGACCATCTTGTTTATGATGCTCGTCTTGCCGATACGCCGTTCTGCGTTGATCAACACACATTGCTGGTCAAGCCGCTCCCAGATCGTCTCGATCAGTCGGTCCCGTCCAAACACATTCTCCGGCGCGATACGTCCCCCTGGATTCGCTTTCATAGCCTTCTCCCATTAAGTGTTTTGGAACGCCGTCATTATACGCCGCATTTGACGCACGTCAATATCAACGTACATCACTGCGTCCGGTTTTGGCCATGCCGTCCCAAGAAACACGGAAAAAATCGGCTTGGGTGCCTATGGGGACTTGCGGCGAAGTCCGCCCCGGACCAAAAAGACTATTGGTGTTTCTAGGGAGAACTCCTGGCCGACACCACCGAAAACGACGTGCCCTCCGGTTCAAGACGATGGTTGCCGGCCGTTGGCGAGCGTGTTCGCCCCTGGTCCGTGCTGATGTGAGGTTAGGCCTCGTTGCAGATCTTTTTAAACCACCGCGACACAACGAACAGAAGCGATGGCAGCAGCCCGTCGGCCGATAAGTTGGAGCGCCAACCCGCAAGGAAATGCCGCGTGGACGCGGCCGCGAAACATGCTGCCAAATCCCAAATCTGAAATCAGCAATCCTAAATCCCAATCCCCCCAACCATGCCCCTTGGCGCTGGTGGAGTGCGCTGATAGTTTCTCAAGGCGTAGCGTGTGTTGGTGGTCGATCGTGCTTTTGCTTGGCCGGTCGACAAACAGGGAACTCCGGTGAAATTCCGGGACGGCCCCGCCGCTGTAACCGAGTGTGATTGCAGGCGCCTCTGCTAGTTGTGCCATTGTCTGTGCGGAAAACTTCCGCCGACGAGAAGGACTGGCCGCCCGCAGCTCGGAAGTCAGAAGACCTACCAATACGTGACGTGCGGAAGCTGCGAGGGACGGCCGCCGCGACGAATTGGATTTTTCCGAGAAACGCTAATCCACCCGCGTTATTCCGTCACGAGATCTGTCGGTCGTGCGCTGCTGCGCGCACTGACGAGAGCGTGTGTGGTATTGCGCCGTGGTGGTTGCGTTCAAATGTTACGTGGTCTGCTCAGCTATCCACCTCCGAACCGAAGATCGGCGCGCAATGACGCTCGTCGAGCTATTGGTCGTGATCGCGATCCTCGGCGTGATGCTCGCGCTGATCTTGCCGGCGATCCAATCGGTTCGCGCCGCGGCCCGACGGCTGCAATGTACCAACAACCTGCATCAAATCGGCCTGGCGCTGCAAACCTATCACGAAGATCACAAGCATTTTCCCGTCGGCAGCCACCGGCATCGTCAGGTTCAGATCGCCTGGTCGGCATTTCTGTTGCCGTACCTGGAACAGGGCAGCGTCTTCGATCGCCTTGATATCGACTCGCCCTATGTGAGCGAAAAAAACCGCGATGCGGCGGCGGAGAGAATCACGGTCTATCTCTGTCCCAGTACCGAAACGGTCCAGCGCGGTCGCGAGAACGACCGTATCCGTATGCCGCACGAAACCGAGTACATCGGACGCGGCGCCACCGACTATGCCGGCATATTCGGCTCCGGCATGTCCGAACCGATCGACAACGGGATTCTGCTCTACAACCGCACCGTGCGCATGAGCGACGTTCATGACGGCCTGACCCATACGATCGTCGTCGCCGAAGATACCGGTCGGGGTTTCATGTCCGAAGGCCAGTGGATCAACGGCGGCAACGTGATGGCCGTCGAAGTGGCGGTCAACACTCGACAAGACAACGAGATTTTTAGCGATCATCCCGGAGGCGCCTATGTGTTGGCCGCCGGCGGGTCGGTTCATTTTTTGTCCAATGGGACCGATGTCGACGTGCTCAGTGCGCTTTGCACTCGGGATGAAGGCGACGATTCCAGTGGCGGATTTTAGTCACCTGACTGCGAAAGGAAAGCCCGTGAAAATCAGCTTTTGACGCAAACCTACGAACGCAGGCGTGAGGGAAGGCGGTGAGAAGCCGTCGCGGACGCGCCGCCGTGATGGGTCGGGTCGACCAATGTTGTCGGCCGCCTTGTCGATTAAATGAAGCCACTGCCCGCAAAGTTTTGACTCGGGTGGGAAGGCGATCGCACAAGGCTATGGACCCTTAGCCGGAAAACCTGCCTGACGTTCGACCCCTGATGATTGTTGATGCTTTGATTTGTTTACCTACTGAATTCCATTGACGTCCCGCGCGAATCGGGACGAGGGAGCAAGTTTTGATGAGTATTTTTAGACAGATAATAATGTTGTCCGCGGCAGCCAATTGCGTCCTGCTTGGTTCGGTGGCTTCGGCCGCTGAGTTTGCTGCGCATGTGATTTCCTATGACAGCGGCACCGGCATTTCGCAGACGTCCCCCGACTCAACCGCGGCGCTCGGCTCTCCGGCGGGTCTGACCGGCGTATCGATTGGCTTTCCCAACGTTTTGAGCCATTTCAACGCCGCGTGGGAAGCGAACCAAATCGTGCAGATTGGCGACGGGGGCCACCTCACCCTTCAACTTTCCCACTACGCACTGGTCGGCGCAGGCCTCGAAATCGGCGTGGTCGAAAACGTTGCCGTCGCGGCCCCCAGCTACCCGACACCACATTCTGGTCCTGTGGCCAGCCTGCTTGGTGTTGACGTCGCGATGGTCGAAGTCAGTGACGACGGCCTGAACTGGGTCAGCCTTAACGGCGGAAGTCCTATCGACTTCTCGATGCCGGGCAACTTTTATACCAACGCCGGCGCCTTTGATGTGGCACCACCAGCGGTGCCCGTGGCGTCCGACTGGGGACAGCCCATTGCGCCGCTTGCTGTCTCGGCATTTGACAACATGAGCGATGCCGACCTGATCAGCCTCTATGGCGGGGCCGGTGGAGGAACGTGGCTCGACCTGTCGGGCATCGGTTTGTTGCAAGTCGGCTGGGTCCGATTTAGCGATCCTGGCGATACGCTTGAAATCGACGCCGTGATCATTTCCAACACAGCCGTCGGCGCGGTGATCGCCGCACCCGTGCCGGAACCTGCGTCGGGCCTGTTGCTCGCGTTGGGATCGCTGCTGACGATGTTCGTCGGACGTCGACGATCGTCTCGAAACCAAGGCCGTTAACCACTGCAACTCGGGGCTGGCTTCTGGGAACGGAGTGCCGGGGCCGGCCCATTTTTTCTTATGAATACCACACGACTGAATTTCGCACGACCGGTGAAATCCCTTGCAGAATGTGCTTGGGGATCGCTGGCTGTCTGCGCGCTGTTGGCTTGGACTAGTGGCGTTTCCTCTGCGGCCGTACTTCTCAACGAAACATTTGCCGACGATCCGATCGACAACAGTCGCGCAATGATCACCGGTAGCGCAGCCCGCTTTGACTTCGACGAACTCGCCGGCGAGTTGACCGCCCACTACAATACCAAACAATCGACCGCCAAAATGATCTGGCCGCTAGGACGAACGCTCGACGAGACCGTCGATTTTCGTTTCGAAGTTGATCTGACGTTTCTCGATGCCGGGTTCCATGCGACGCCCAATCGGGCGTCCCAAATCTCCTTCGGCCTGATCAATTCGATCACGACCGGTAACAATCGCGTCGGAGGTGGTGGCGGCGACGGATTCGATATCGTGACGGTCGACTACTTTCCCAACGAGCTGAACCCGATCTTGGCCAGCCCGACGTTCACACCAACCGTGATTCGCAGCGACGATGGCGGCGGCTTCTTCAATCATGTTCTGTTTGCACAAGGGTCGGAATCGGGACTCAACGATTCCGGCGAGTCGGACTTGCCGCGCGACGTACCACTCACCGCAGTCATGAGCCACGAGACAAATGGCCAAGGTGATCGGATGCTGACCCTGCAAATCGAAGACACCAACGGACCGCTGATGATCAACGGTGGATTCATTCCCGGCGGATTCGACGGCGATAACACAACGATCCAGCTTTGCACTAACTGCGGAGACGAGCCGGCCGAATTCTCAGTCGACAGTTTCGCGATCACTCTCTGGGAGGACACATTTCTGCCCGCAGAAGATCCGGCGTCGGTGATCGCCGATGTCGAGATAACGCGCATCCTCGTTCAGGCCGATCTACCCTTGGTCCCTGGTGACGCGAACGGCGACGGTCGGGTCGATGCGGCCGATCTGGCGATCGTGTTGGCCAACTGGCAAACGGGTATCACCCTCGAAGAAGGCAACCTCGATGGGCTGAATTCGGTCGATGCGGCCGATTTGGCGTTTCTTTTTGGCAGCGGCCCAAGTGGCAATGCGACCAGCGAAAACCTCGCCACCGCCGGCGTCCCGGAACCGTCTACCTGGCATCTGATCCTGTTTGGCCTCGCCATTTGGTGCGTGTTTTGCCGCATCGGCAGGGCCAAGTCTCTTCGAACGGCCGCCCGTTGAGCCGGTGGGCCCCGATCGCAATAGGACGGAAATTCTTCCCAAACCTCCCTTCTCAGCGACGTAACAGGTTGTCAGGCCAATGGTTAGGCCTGACGAATTGGCTAGGTCCACCGTTGCAGTTTCGGCGATGTTTGGTAACATGACATGCAGCGTGTCGGTCGTGGCCAAGTTAGGTCCAGCCGGCGCGCTCGTTGTAACAACTTGTCAACTTGTGCCGTGGTGAGGGTGACGCTCGAACGTTCCTTTTGCCGCTGGCCGACTACAAGCGGGTTACCCCGAAACGAGTTTGTATCAGGCGTTTTGAGCCAATCAGTTTTTCGGAGCCGACGGAACGATGCATTTGCTGTCTTTGATACTTGCCTGGGTGTGCCGAACTCTCGGCCTGCTCGCGATGCCCCGATCGAGGCGCGCCCTAACGTGGGCTCTGGTGCCTTGCTACGAGGGGCCAGCGTTTGGCAAGCAGATGGTCAGCGGTACCGTCGCGACTGGTTGGATGACAGATTTCAGCGTTCTCCAGCCGTGCGCCGCGACCGACTCGCGTTGCGCTTACGGTGCCGAAGTGGGGTACGCCCCTGCGACGGTGAGTCGGCCCTATTGGCCGGATCAATAAACACCCAGGAAACGCGACGCGACGATACAATCTTTTGACGCGGAACTTGCTTTGCCCCGTTTCTCGGGGCGCCTGATTGTCGGGATACCCGGCGGTCGGAGTGTCGGTCGGTGATAGAAGCCGACGTGCGTTTTGCTACTGCGAAGATCGTCTGATCTTCGCGAGCGCCCCCGCCCTGGACAAGACATCGGCGCGCTCTCCTTGAGGGGGTTCGCCCTGAAGTAAGGGAGACTCATCAAGTGCAAACTAGTCATGTCATCACCGCGATCGTCGCCGCAGCCATTGCTGCAGCCTTGGCGATCGTTCTATCGAAACTGCTCGACCGGCTGCGCAAGAAAGACGCCGAGTCGCAGGCCAAGGATATCATCGACCAGACGAATCGCGAAATGGCCAATCGCGAGAAAGAGTTCGAGTTGGAACTCAAAGAGAAAGCCATTTCGCAGAAGGCCGAGGCCGATAACGAAAATAGCAAGGCTCGCCAGGAACTGCACGAGAAAGAACGCCAGCTCGATAAACAGGAGGACGCGCTGACGCAACAGGAGGACCAACTCTCGAAACAGCAGAAGATGGTCGAAAACAACCAGCGTCGTCTGGCCGAGCGAATCGAAGATGCAAGTCGCCGAAACGAAGAACTCGACAAGCTGGTCGATCTGCAACGACAGACCCTGCATGAACTTAGCGGGCTGAGCCACGACGAGGCCAGCCGCCGTCTGCTGGAGATGCTCGACCGCGAATTGCAGGACGAAACCGGCGCCCTGATCGCCAAGCACGAAAAACGGATCGAAGAGGAGTGCGAAGAGAGATCGCGCGAACTACTGATCACCGCCACGCAGCGCTATGCAGCGGCTCATACCGCCGGCAACACCACCAGCACCGTCGATATTCCCAGCGACGAAATGAAAGGCCGAATCATCGGTCGCGAAGGACGCAATATCCGCGCCTTTGAAAAAGCAACCGGCATCGACGTCATCATCGACGACACACCTGGCGTGGTGATCGTCAGCGGCTTTGACGCGGTGCGGCGCGAGATCGCTCGACTTTCGCTTGCCAAGCTGATTGCCGATGGGAGAATCCATCCGTCGCGAATCGAAGAGGTCGTAACGGAAACTCAGAGCGAAATGGAGAAGCGGATTCAAAAGCTCGGCCAAGAGGCGGCCCAAGAGGCAGAAGTTCCCGGCCTGCACGAGCGAGTGATCCACCTGCTCGGTCGCCTGCACTTCCGCACCAGTTACAGCCAGAACGTGCTGCGGCACTCGATGGAGGTCGCCTTTCTGACCAGCATGATGGCCGATGAGTTGGGCATGGACCCCAAAG
>Ga0114996_10009277_pt1 | contig 10804 bp, 6 predicted proteins | sample ArcticOcean_MG_C_4_FD_87039 | JGI IMG/M metagenome (GOLD analysis project Ga0114996, IMG submission 87039) | Marine microbial communities from western Arctic Ocean - ArcticOcean_MG_CB4_134 | ecosystem: Environmental > Aquatic > Marine > Oceanic | place: Arctic Ocean: Canada Basin | collected... | reverse complement strand
TTGAAGACCAGGACACCTTGAACATGTTCAATGGGGAGGCGTGCGTCGCCGTCCAGGTGTTTCGCGTCGGCGACCAGACGCCGATCACCGTCGCGAACGCGAGCAGGGCATACACGAAGATCGCCAGCCAATCCCTGCCCGAGGGGGTGTCACTGACCGTGTGGAAAGACCAGTCCCAGATCTACCGGCAGCGCATCGACCTCCTCATGCGCAACGCGGCCCTTGGACTCGTCCTCGTCCTCCTCATCCTCGGACTCTTCCTCGAGCTTCGCCTCGCGTTCTGGGTCACGATGGGCATCCCCATTTCCTTTCTGGGATCCCTCTTCCTGATGCCCGCGCTAGGCGTCTCCATCAACATGATCTCGCTCTTCGCGTTCATCGTGACGCTCGGAATGGTCGTGGATGACGCGATCGTCGTCGGTGAGAACATCTTCGAGCTGCGAAATCGGGGAGAACCCCCGATGAAAGCAGCGATCCAGGGCACTCTTGGTGTCGCACGACCCGTGACCTTCGCCATCCTGACAACCATCGCGACGTTCATGCCGATGTTCTTCGTACCCGGAACCAGCGGGAAGCTCTTCCGCGTGATCCCGGCGATCGTCATCAGCGTTCTCTTGATGTCCCTCGTTGAATCCCTCTTCGTGCTCCCCGCTCACCTCGCGCACATCCGAAAGAACCCCCCTTCCGGCCTGTTCAAATCGCTGGAACGGGTCCAGCGGACGATCAGCGGAGCGTTGAACTCCTTCATCCAGCGCAGCTACACGCCCTTCGTCACGAAATGTGTCCAACGCTCGGGCATGACCCTCGCGGTCTGCACCGGGATCTTCATCGTGTCGATGAGCTATTGGGCGAGCGGGCGCGTGGACTTCACCTTCATGCCCAAGATCGAGTTGGACCGTGTCACGGCGCGCATCGAGATGCCCTTTGGGGTCTCCATGGAGTCCACGGAGAAGGTCGAGAAGCAAGTAGTCGAAGCGGCAAACGCTGTATTGCGAGAGCTTCCACCAAAGAGAATTCACAAGGGGATCTTCGCCCGCATCGGCTTCGAACGAGGAGGAGGAGGACCTGGCGCTCGAGCCCCACGCTACATCGGAGGGCATATCGGCACCATCGAGATGCGCTTCGTCCCCGCGGCCGAGCGCGACATCACGGTGGCCGAGTTCGTCGATCGCTGGCGGAACAAGCTCGGCAAGGTCCCCGGCGTGGAGGCGCTGACGTTTCATTATGACGTGACCCGGGGAGCCGGCCTACCCATCGACATCGAGCTGAGCCATCCCAACATGGAGGTCCTCGCAAACGCCGCCGGAGAAATCGCCAAGGCGCTCCATACTTTTGAAGGAGTTCGCGACATCGACGACGGCTTCTCCCCCGGAAAGCACCAGCGCAATTTCCGCGTCACGGAGGTCGGACGTGCGGCGGGGGTGAACGCGCAGATCCTCGGGCGCCAGCTCCGCGCCGCCTTCTACGGAGCAGAGGCGATGCGCCAACAACGGGGACGGGATGAAGTGCGCGTGTTCGTGCGTGCCCCCTCATCCGAGCGGACCAGCGAACATGATGTGGATACGCTCCTCATCCAGACGCCCACCGGCGGTGAAATGCCGATCGGAGTGGTGGCCAGCATCGAGCGGGGACGCGCCTTCACCACGATCTCGCGGACGGATGGGCGGCGCGTCGTCAACGTCACCGCAGACGTGGAGAAGGGCGTTGCCAATGGCCCCAGGGTCCTCGCCGAGATGAAATCCAACGTTCTCCCCGGGGTGCTTCAGCGATACGCGGGACTCTCCTACGCCTTCGAAGGGGCCAATCGACAGCAGGACGACACCTTGAAGAGCCTCGGCATCGGCTACATCTTCGCGCTGCTGCTCGTCTATGCCCTCCTCGCGATTCCGTTTGGCAGCTACGTACAGCCCTTCGTCGTCATGGCGGCCATTCCGTTTGGGATCGTCGGCGCTCTGGCCGGTCATCTGATCATGGGATTCGACATGAGCATCATCAGCCTGATGGGAGTCGTGGCGCTCTCAGGAGTCGTCGTCAACGACTCGCTCGTGCTGATCGACGCAGCCAATCGCTATCGGGACTCTGGAATGCCCGCCGACCAGGCGGTGATCGCCGCGGGTGTCCGGCGATTCCGTCCCATCCTCCTCACCTCGCTGACGACGTTCTTCGGACTGGTCCCGATGATCCTCGAGACGTCCGTGCAGGCACGCTTCCTGATCCCCATGGCGATCAGCCTCGGGTTCGGGATCCTCTTTGCGACCTTCATCATCCTGTTGTTGGTTCCGGCGCTCTATACAATGGCGGAGACGTGGCGGGCATTCTTTGTAGAAGATAAAGAAGAGACGGCGGTGGCTGAGAAGACGGCCTGACTCAGCGGAATCGGACCAGACGATAGTTCTTCTTTCCGCCCCGGAGAATCACCGTGTTCTCGCTCGCGAGCGTCTCGACCGTGAGCCGCATGCCGACTTCCTCCGCCCGCACGTTGTTCACGTAGATCCCGCCGCCCTCGATCCGTCGTCGTGCGTCGCCGTTGCTCTTGCACAACCCCGTCTCCTGCAACGCCTCCACGAGGGACCATCCGTCTCCGCCGAGCCGTACGCGGTCGACCTCCGTGGATGGAACATCCGCGAAGATGGCGAGCAGCTGCGCCTCGTCGAGATCCTCGATCGGCTCCCCGAAGAGCACTCGACTCGCACGCACCGCCTTCTCCGCTTCGCCCTCGCCGTGAATCAGGACCGTCACCTCCCAGGCGAGGCGAGCGTGCACCTCACGGGCGTGAGGGCGCTCTTCGTGCGCTGCCTCCAGCTCGGCGATCGCGTCTGCGTCCAGGAAGGTGAAGAGCTTCAGGAAAGGCACCACATCCCGATCGTCGGTTCGAACGAAGTACTGGTAGAGTTCGTAGGGACTGGTTCGCTCCGGATCCAGCCAGAGCGAGCCCGACTCGGTCTTTCCGAACTTGCCACCGCTCGCCGTGGTCAAGAGGGGATAGGTCAGTCCATGCACCTGCGCCTGCGCCACGCGCCGCACGAGATCGATGCCCGCGGTGATGTTGCCCCATTGATCCGCGCCGCCGACCTGAAGAGAACACCCATGATGGGTGTGAAGGTGCAGAAAATCGCTCGCCTGAAGCAGCATGTAGCTGAACTCCGTGAAGCTCATTCCCTGCTCGCTGTCGAGTCGACTGCGAACAGACTCCTTGCCCAGCATGTAGTTCACGCGAAAGTGCTTGCCCGTATCCCGGAGGAAATCGATGAACGAGACGCCTTCAAACCAATCCGCGTTGTTCACGAGCTTCGCTGCGTTGGCTCCTTCGAAATCCAGAAATCGCTCCAGCTGACCGCCGATGGCCTCCTGATTGGCGCGAATGGTCGCTGTATCGAGGAGGTTGCGCTCATCGGATTTCCCGCTGGGGTCCCCGATCATCGCCGTAGCGCCGCCCACCAGCGCGATGGGCGTGTGCCCCGCCCGCTGGAGACGCATCAGGCCGATGATGGGAATGAAATTCCCGAGGTGAAGGCTCGAAGCGGTCGGATCGAAGCCGCAATAGGCCACGAGAGGCTCCTTGCCCACGCGTCCCTCCGCGATCTCGGGAGTCACGTCATGAATGGACCCCCGCCACTGAAGCTCTTCAAATGCAGTCGCGCCCACGGTTCATCCTCCGAACCCTGCTTCTACCACGGGCCTGGACAGCCCAACAAGCGCCTCAACCCCGCTTGGCCAGGCACTCACCATAGACTCGTTTCTGACAGGGCTCGTACTGCTTGCCCTGATCCGGATGCTTGTGAAGACAGAGGCGGATCGCCCAATCGCGACACTCGGGATCCGTCATCTCAAAGGGAGGCTCGGCCGGAGCCGCTGGCGGATCGGCCTTGCATCCGAGCAGCGTCGCCATCCCCAGGAGACCGGCGAACAACGCGAAACGCACCATGAACACCTCTCCATGCAGTGGAAGACCGGAGGGTATCACGAAGCCTGATTTTCGGGGAGGACAGGGGAGCTTGTTCAGGCGAGGGCCACGAAATCGCCCCGCCCTTGATAGACATTCTCTGCCGCTGAGTACGCCCGTTGAGCTGGAGTCTGACTCCCTGCGAGCGCATCCGCGCCGCCGTCGAGCGGCACCGAAGCGCCGAGCACGAGGTCTGGCTGACTGTTCCGGAGAAACTCGATGAATCCCGACGAGATCGGAACCGTGTCGTTGGGAGACTCAGGCTCTGGATCCGCGACCCGCGCCTCGGGAACCTCCACCCCTTCGACCACCGGCGCTGGGGAACCCGCCGAGCGACCCAGTGGCAGGTCATCGGCAGTTTCCAACGCCGCCATGGGCTCGAAGCGAGCGGCGCCCTCCGTCCCATTCACACTCAGCGCATCGCCCTCGCGCTCTGCAGCGCGCATGGCCTCCGCCATGTGCGCGTTCTGCCCCAGGCTCCCCTCGCGTTCGGGCGCGAGCTCTGCCGGAACGGATGCCGGAGAAGCGACTGCCGCTTCGTCCTGGATGAGGACCACCGCCTGAGACAGGTCCGAGCGACGCACGGGATCCCTTCCGTGAGCCCGCGCTTCGACCGAGGCCAGATGGGAGACATCGGTCTGCATCTCCCCATCCACCGCGTATTGACGACCATCCGGTCCGGACACGAGAACGTGACGAGGCGCTGGCGTCATTCCCGCGTCCGCGGTGTCGTAGGCGCCTCCCCTCGAGCGGACGATCTGATCCGTGCGCTCGAGCCTCCGGAGAGTGGCATCTTCCCGAGGCGTCAATCCACCCAGAACCTGCGCCTCGATGGGTGTCTGCCCGGAAGAAGCGCCCGGGGCCATGAAGTGCATGTCGAGAGCATTGGTCGTAGTCGGAGCCGGCGAATTCGACGGAATCGCTGCACGAAACAGCGCGGAGTCCAGGGGGACCCCCTCCCGTCCTGGCATTCCCCCCAGGGGAACACCGTCGACCCCAAGAATCCGGGGGATCGTGCGTGCGTCCGAGGGAGTTCCAGCCTGAATGTCGCCTCCGTCCGGTTCACGTGCGAGACCTTGGTAGCTCGGAACCTCGACCCCAAATCCCCGCTCAGCTGCCGTGGCGTTCTCAAATTCACTCGTCACTGGGCCCAGCTCCTCGGAAGAGGGCTGCGTGCGGAGCTCCATGGCAGGCGAGAATGCCTCCACCCCCATCGCGGGTTGAACGGCTCTCATCGCGTCGCGCTGGGCAGAAAACGAAGGGGATTTGACGGTCGGCGACACATTCAATTCAGCAAGGTTCTCTGCGGAGGGCGTCGAGACCGATTCAACCGCCGTCGCTGACGCTGCGTTCGAGGACGCTCCTTCCGCCGGCCCCGAAACAGGGGGAGCAGGCGCAGCGGCCGCCTCCGGGGATGCACTGGAATCGCTCGAGGAGAGGGCGCTCCCTGGGGGTGTGCTCAAATCAGCCGCAGCGGCGTTGAATCCCGAGGGATCAGACAACACACCGAACATGGGGGGATCGCCCCGAAGCGATTCAACCGCGGAGAGCTCCACGATGACGGCAGGTCCACCAAACTCCGTTTGGACGGATCCGTCCGCTGCTGCAGACGCATCCGCCTGCCCACCGGGCACACCTAGTCTGGACAACCCGGGAGCCGAGCCCGTACCGATTCCGGCGGGGCGCGGCCCGAGGGTCACTGACGTCGACATTTTGGCCGTCTCCTCCAAGAGACATGCCCACCGAAGCAGGCCAAGACAAGCTCTCATACGCCTCAAACCCTGTCAATACAAGGGTTTTGGCGAGTTCGACATCCAAAAGGGGCAGATGCTGGGACCCGGAGGAAAGAATCCTGCTGCCAAAAGAGGGGGTACTCAGGGAACGGCGGGCGAAAGACACAAAAAAACCGGAGTGGTCACCGCCCCATGAAAGGACGGCGACGCTCCGGTTTCAATCAGCGGAATCGAGGCAGCTAGCTGCGCTCGACACCCGTCTTCGACACGTTGGCCTTCATGACCCGTGCCGGCAACCAGCTCGGCCGGTTCGCGGGCGCGGCCACTTCCGAGCGGCTTCCCTTGAACACATGCACGCGATTGGTGCCACGCTCACGCAGGCGGATGTCCGTGTATCCACGGCTTGCGGCTTTCAGCGCAGCGCCACGCGGCTGACGGCTCGAGAACACCTTGTTGCTGTCCTTGCCGCTTTCCTGCAGCACAAAATTCTTCTTGTCACCCATGATAAGGCTCCTTGTGGTTCGTTCGAGTGGAATGCAACCGAGTGTAGCGATTCTCGGAGAAATGCAAAACACAAAAATGCACTTTTTTTAAAATAAAGGGGTCACTGCTCTCGGATCCCGAAACCGAAGAGGCGGTGCCCGCCGCCCGGTCTTCACGCATACCATTGAAAACAAAGAGGTTTTTAAATTGCGGTCGCGAGCGAAAAACGCTCCAACAAGGCCAAAAAAAATCCGGAGATCGCGGGCTCTCTGAAGGGGTGTTTTCAAGAAATCGCGATCAAATTGAGTCATTTTCGCGTTGACGACCACTCCTACATGCTGAATCGCGCCGTCCCCCCGGCCCATCGAAACATGGACAAGTTTCTTTTTCTCCTGACCATGGGGGGATAAAGTGAGTACATTCGATAACCTCCCAAGCGTGCGGTGCCATGACGGAACTCAAACCGACGCCCAAGACCTCCAGCCAAAGGGCGCTGTTGACCGAGCTTCAACGGCGCCTCTACGAGCGCAACCAAGAACGCATCGCGAAGCATGAGCAGATCCTCACGCCCGGATTTCAGGCCTACCGAAACAACTACCTCGCAGGCGTCTCCGACTTCGAAAGCATCTCATCGTTCTCCGATCTCATTCGCGAAGTGCGCAAGAGCGCAATCACCATCGTCGGGGACTATCACACCCTGCGACACTCGCAGAAGTCGTTCCTGAAGCTCATACGGCGCCTGCGACGCAAGCGCGTGGTGATCGCTCTCGAGTTCTTCCCCATGTCCGGACAGACGGCGCTGAACCGTTGGCTCGGCGGCCTGATCGGGGACCAGACACTCCTGCGACGGTGCGACATCGCGAACCGGTGGCCCTGGGATCTCTGGCCCCACTTCAAGCCCATCCTCGAGCTCGCCCGGAATCGGGGATGGCGCGTCATCGGGCTCGATGGCCCCCGAGAAAGCCAGTCGAGCCTCGCGGACCGGGATCGGCGAATGGCTGATGCGCTCATCCAGGAATACGCCGGGCTCGGGAGACACGGACGGATCCTGACGCTCGTCGGAGAACTCCATGTGGCACGCGACCATCTCCCTGCGATGATTCAGAAGGGGTTCCCCGCGGAGCTCTCACCCCGCGTTCTGAGCGTGTTCCAGAACACGGAGAGCATCTACTGGCGGCTGGTCGAGCATCAGCGCGAACAGGACACCGAGGTCGTCCGGATCGACATGGATCGATTCTGTGTACTCACCGCTCCACCGCTCGTGGTCCAGCAATCCTATTTGAACTGGATCGAGTACGACGAGGACACCCTCGACCATGAGGATCTCGAGCGTCATTTCCGTCGCATCGCATCCCTGATCGACCGCTCAATGCGTCTCCGGATGCAGAGAATGATCAAGCTTGTGCGCGTGCGCGGACCCGCTGAACTCGACGTCGACGGCTGGGACGCTGAGACCCTGAATCCTGAATCCTGCTCCCTCGACATCGGCAAGCGACGGGTGTTTCTCAACAACTTGAACCTCAACGAGGTCGCAGAGGTCGCCACCCGACTCCTGCATTGCATCCGACTGGGAGTCGAGGAAGCCGAATTGGTGACGTTTTACAGCCGCGTCATTCACGAGGCTTTCGCGTTTCTCGGCTCCAAGATCATCAATGCGCGGCGCAAGGGCCATCACGAGAGTCATTTCCGCAAGGTGTTGCGGGAGGTCAAGGCGAATTCCAGCTTCGACTCGCTCCAGCTGGAAATCGCCGCTGCCGTGCTCCTGCACAAGAAGTTCGAGCGCGGAAAACGATCCCGCGGGTTCCCCCGCGTCGTGGACTCGAATGCGCGCCATCGGGCCGGCGTGATTCGAGCGCTGGGAGTGATGCTCGGGGAGCGACTCTACTATGCCTTCATTCGGGACCATGTCAGCGCCGCGGAAATCCGCCTGCTCTTCGACTTCCCAGCCGTCCACGCTGAACAAAGCGCCGCGCTCTATTTCAGCTTGATTCGACAGGTGGGCCGCGAGCGGATCCCGAAGCGGATCTAGACCTCCCGCAGAGGACGCGAAAGAGCGAGCCCAAGCCGTCGGTGAACGGATGACGCAAGGGCGTTCATCCCATGACAAGCCGTGAATTCAGGCCCTGCCAATCACCGAGATCACCCTCGCCGCCACACCAACGCCTCATCAAGACAGTGTCAAGAGACTTGGAAGTGTCGCGACGCTTGTGCTAGCGTGTTTCCAGAAGGGCTCACTTCGAGCCAAACGCCCCGTCAGAAGGCGTTTTTGGGAGAATGAAACGATGAAGCGAATCGCATTCTATGGCAAAGGCGGCATTGGAAAGTCCACTATTTCCACGAGCGCAAGCCTGGTGATGGCCCGCATGGGCCACCGGGTGCTCCACGTGGGGTGTGATCCCAAGCACGACTCTTCGCTCGTCCTCGTGAAGGACCCGCAGAAGTTCAAGACCGTGATCGACCAGGTCTTCGGCGACGCAGACGATCTGGACCGTGAAGACCTGATCATGGAGGGCATCGAAGGGATCGAATGCGTCGAGTCCGGCGGACCGGAGGCCGGCCAGGGCTGCGGCGGGCGCGCCGTCTCGCGATCCTTCGAAGTCTTCGAGGACGTCGACCTCGTCGACGAAAACAAATATGACGTGGCCGTCTACGACGTGCTGGGCGACGTGGTCTGCGGAGGATTCGCCGCCCCGATGCGACGCTCCGCCGGGAGCCGCGTGTGCATCGTCCTCTCCGAGGAGATGATGGCGGCCTATGCCGCGAACCGCATCGCGGAGGCGGTCAAGCGCTTCCACGACAACGACATCGCGTTGGCGGGGCTGATCGTGAATCTGCGCAACAACAGCGCGGATCTCAGCCCGGTCCAGCGATTCGCCGACTCCATCGGCACGGAGATCCTCGAGGTGCTGCCCCGGGATCCCCTCGTCTGCGAGGCGGAGCTCTTTCGCAAGACCATCGTGGACTACTCACCCGAGTCCCCAGTCGCGCAGGGCATCCAGCGAATCGTGAACAAGGTCCTCGCTCTGGAGAAGGGCGACTGTCCCATCCCCACGCCGATCCCCGACACGGCCGTCCGCGACATCATGCGGGGCGGCGACGTCCCCGGTGAAATCTCGATGACTCCCCGCGACAACCCGACCTCGACGGTCACGGAGTGGTCGCAACTCTAGGGGTTCTTCCCAGCACTCACTGCTCTTTGAATCGCCTCGTGGAGGGCGCTACCGGGTTCCGACTCGACGCGTGCGGTCTCCAGGACGCGAAGAGCCTCCCCTTCTCGACCCGCCTCCCGCCATGCACGACCAGCATCCAGCAGGATGGCTGCAGCTCCCACGCCACCTTGGATCGAAGCGCAACGATGAAACCCCTCCAGCCGACGGGCTCCATCCTCCCACTCCTGCAAGCTGAGGTGAGCTGAGGCCGCTTCACGCTCCAACGTACAGCTGGAGAGGCCCAACCTCTCCGCCTCGCGAAACATGGGCACCGCGTCCGAAGCGCGCCCACTTCTCGACAACGCGATCCCCGCCAGCAGATGCAGCGCAGGTCTCTCCCGTGTGTCGGCCTCCGGAGCGGCGAGCAGCGCGTCGGCCAAGAGCACCGCTTCCGAAAATCGCTTCAACTCCACGAGCGCTGCGAGGCGATTGAAGCGGCGCTTCACCGTCTCTGGACATCCCGCCGGCATCGTCGCATCCAGTCGAAGCACGTCCGCTGGACGCCCCTCTCCCGCGGCGCGAGCGATGTTGCGTTCCGTGGCCCGGCACCGATCTTCGAGCGTCCAATGACGACTTTCGACAAGAGCGAGCTGGGCATCCTCGCGATCGAGCAGCGTCTCCGCCGAGGCGAAGTCGCCATGAGTCCCCGGAGCCACCCAGGCGGCGAGCGCTCCCCAAACGACCACGAGTCCCATCGCGAGGTGACGCAAGGTCCGATGCCGGATCGCGTGAATCACCACGCCAAAAACCACACAGGCAGCGGCGGCGGCCGGAAAGAGCCAGCGGTCGGCGACAGGGAACTTGTCGAGTACATTGGGGACGTTGAGCTGCTCCACGAGCAGCACCGGGGCCAGCACGGCGGGAATCCAGCAGAGCATCACGGCGACGCTGTAGCGCCGAAATCGAAGAGCCGCGATCATCGCGGCCCCCAAAAGGCCAACCACCGTCAGAGAGACGGGCAGCAGCTCCCGGGCCTGGGTGACGGAGACGTTGAAGAGCCCCGTCTCCAGCTGCAGGGGCAGCACCCCCATCAGATAGCGGGACATCCCCGTGACGATGCGCAGGGGATCGATCCCAAGGGAGACCCCTCCCGCCCCTTCCAGCATCCACCCGCGCAGGACCATCCATCCGAGACCCAGGCCCCAGACCCAGCCCACGCTCCGCGCCACGCGGGAGAGGTCCGGACGCCGCAGCGCCTCACCATCGGGGGGCGCCATCGCCCAGAGCGTGAGCAGAGGCGCAACCACGAGCGCCGACTCCTTCGCACCCAGCGCGAGGAGAAAACAGAGGACATGGAAGAGAACTGCCCGGGAATCTCCATCCACCCACTGCTTCCAGAAGAACACCGTCCAGAGCGCAGCAGCGGCGCCGATCACGTCGGATCGCGCCATCAGCAGGCAAACCGGCTCAAACGCCGCGGGGTGAAGCGCGAAGAG
>Ga0114996_10009276_pt1 | contig 10805 bp, 12 predicted proteins | sample ArcticOcean_MG_C_4_FD_87039 | JGI IMG/M metagenome (GOLD analysis project Ga0114996, IMG submission 87039) | Marine microbial communities from western Arctic Ocean - ArcticOcean_MG_CB4_134 | ecosystem: Environmental > Aquatic > Marine > Oceanic | place: Arctic Ocean: Canada Basin | collected... | reverse complement strand
CCTGGATCAAATGCTCATAAAAATATCGTTGCCGAATGGTAATATAAAATAATGAAAAATTTGGGCGCTAATTTATTAGCGCCCTTTTTTTTAACTAATTTTTAAAATTTATGGAAAACGAAGAAGAAAATAAAAACAAAAGACCTTATCGTATGAGAGGGGTAGCTTTTCCAAAAGCAAAATATGGTGTTTATTTAGCAATAGGTCTTATACTGCTTGTTTTAATAATACTTTACAAAGATTCAATATTATAATTAATTATCAGCATGACAAAAGATTTATCAAAAATAGCAAAACAAAAAAAAATTAAATACTTTTTAATTAGCTTTGTTGATCTGTTTGGAGTTTTAAGATCAAAACTTGTACCAGCAGAAGCTATAAAAGAAATGCAAAAAAATGGCGCTGGTTTTGCTGGGTTTGCAACTTGGTTGGATATGTCTCCAGCAGATACAGACATGTTCGCTATTCCAGATCCTGAAAGTTTAATTCAACTTCCATGGAAAAAGGAAGTGGGTTGGCTAGCTTCTGATTTATGGATGAATGGAAAACCTGTGGAGGCCTCACCAAGAATTATGTTAAAAAAACAAATTAAACGATTAGCCAATCATAACATGATATTAAAATCAGGTGTAGAGTGTGAATATTTCTTAATTAATCCAGAAGGTACTGCCATTGCTGATAGTAGAGATGTACAATCTAAACCCTGTTATGATCAGTCAGCTCTTATGAGGCAGTACGATTTAATAAAAGAAATTTGTGATGCAATGCTAAAGCTGGGTTGGAATCCATATCAAAACGATCATGAAGATGCGAATGGGCAGTTTGAAATGAACTGGGACTATACTGATAGTTTGGCTACAGCAGATAGACATGTATTTTTTAAATTTATGGTCAAAAGTATTGCTGAAAAAAAAGGATTAAGAGCAACGTTCATGCCAAAACCTTTTGAAAATTTAACAGGTAATGGTTGTCATGCACACATATCACTTTGGTCTGGGAAAAAAAACATGTTTCTGGATAAAGGTGATAAATTAGGATTAACAAAACTAGCATATAATTTTTTAGGTGGAGTTTTAAATTCGGCAGAATCATTAAGTGCATTTTTTAATCCAACAATAAATAGCTATCGTCGAATAGACGCCCCAACTACTTCTTCGGGAGCTACGTGGTCACCAAGCAAAATATCTTATACAGGAAATAATAGAACTCACATGATTAGAATTCCAGATCCTGGAAGATTTGAACTGCGTTTAATGGATGGCGCTACAAATCCTTATTTACTCCAAGCTGGTGTTACCGCGGCTGGTGTTGACGGTATAGAAAAAAAACGTGATCCAGGGCAACCTTTGTTTGTAAATATGTATACAGAAGGAGACAATTATCCAAATATTAAAAAACTTCCTTCCGATTTAGAAGAAGCTTTAGAAAACTTAAGCAATAATGAAGTTTTGTTAACAGCTTTTGGAGAAAGCGTTATTACAAGCTACTTAAAATTAAAAGAAAAAGAATTGAATGATTTTAATAAAAAAGACAAATTTTTAAAAAAAAGCCCTATTACAGAATGGGAAAAAATAAATACTTTAGATTGTTAAATTGCTATTAAATAATTAATTTATAGGATCATAAAATCATTCCATGCCTGGTTTAATAATTTAGCTAAATTTTTTGTATATTCTTCCGAATTAAATAAATTATTTTTAATAGCATTTGTTCTTAGTTTTTTTTTAATTTCCAAAAGTTTTTTCTTATTTGACAAAATTTTACCAAGTTTTATAAAATAATCTTTCTCATTTTTAGCTATCCAGTCGTCCATTTTCAAAGTCTTATTTATTGAATATGTGCATCTAGAAAGTGACGAATCTTCTCCCATCATGCAAAAAATTGGAACACCCATCCAAATACTTTCAAGAGATGTTGTTACACCATTCCAAGGAAATGGGTCTAAGGAAAGATGTACCTTTAGATATGACTCTAAATAGGTTTGATAATTTGATGACTTTTCTAAAATTAAACGCTTTGGCTCAATTCCAAAAGATAAAAATTTATTTTCTAGATCCTGTTTAATGAAATCATCATTTAGCTCGGGCGCCTTGAAATATATTTTTGTATTTGTAAACTTTTTTAAAACTCTTGCCCATAAATCAATTACCTTGTCATTTATTTTTCTTAAAGTTACAAAACAACCAAATATAATTTGTTCGTCATTAAGAAGAGTAGATTCTTGCATAATATTTACTTCTTTATTAACAATAAAATCCGACCATATATTTGGTAATCTTAATATTTTTTCACTAAAATTTTTTTCAATATTTTTGGGATAAATTTTATTATCTCCAATTTTATATTTTATTTCTTTTATTCCTGTTGTGGGTAAATATCCCAACATGGAGACTTGTACTGGAGCTGGGTTATAAAAAAAAATAGAAAGTCTGTTATTAAGAGTATACCCTGCTAAATCTATAAGAATATGAATGCCGTCTGAACGAATTAGATTAATAACTTCCTCATCGCTAATATTTGTAATATTTTTAAAATAATTAAAATCTTTTTTAAATTTCTTAGTTAACTTATCTTCTAACGAAAAATTATAATAGCCAAATAAAATTAAATTATAATTTTTTAAATTCCTTATAACGTTTGTGAAAGCGTATCCAACAGGATGAGATCTAAAATCTGGAGAAATAAATCCTATATTAATTTTCCTAGGTTTTTTTTCATAATTAAAATTTGTAATATTTAAATTAGTTTTCTTTATCTTTTGATAAAATTTTTTTATATTAATATTTATTTTATCGAAGTTTATGTTTGGGTTATAATTTTGATTAAATAAATAAATGCTTAATGCTCTTTTATTGGTCGTGCCTTTTTCTAATAATTGCTCTAGTATCTTCATTCCTTTTTTAAAATTAAGTGAATCTATTAGGGCTGATGCAAAATTTATTTTGTACTCTTCGTTATCTGGTTTTAATTCACATAAATTTTCATAGTAACTAGTTGCCAGTTTATATTTTTTATTTTTTAAATATGATGATGCTAAATTATTTATAATTTCATTGTCCTTAGGATTAATTTTCAAATACAATTCATAATACTTAATTGCATTTGTAAATTTTTTTGTTTTTCTGTATGTTTCGCCTAAGTTTTTTAACGCATTAAAATCTTTAGAGTTTTTACCTAATAGTTTTTTAAATATATTTTCTGCTTCTTTAAAAGATTCTTTTTTTAAATAAGTAACGCCTAATATATTTAGTAAAATAATATTATCATCTTGAATTTTAAGCAATTTTTTTGTTTGTTTTTCAAGTTCATTTAAATTATTTTTTTTGTATAAATCTTCTAAAGTTTTAACATCTTCATTACTAATTTTTTTCATTTAAATTTACTAATCACCAATAATATGGTGTGATAAAGTTCTAGTTTTATCTCCTAAACGATGTTCAAATAAATATAAACCTTGCCACACACCAAGCATTAATTTCTTGTTTTTTAAACTAAGTGTTAATTGATTATTCGTAAGTACTGACTTTATGTGAGCCGGCATATCATCTATTCCTTCTGTTGTATGTTTATAAAGTTTATTATCCATAGGTGCTATTTTGGAAAAAAAAACTTTTATGTCATGAATCACATCTTCATCAGCATTTTCTTGTATTATTAGAGAGGCACTTGTGTGTAAAATATTAATATTTAGTAACCCATTTTCTATTTTTTGCTTTTTTACCCACAAGAGCGTTTTTTTGGTAAAATCATATAAACCTTGCCCGGTGGTATTGATTTTAATCTCATGAAATAATTGTTTCATTATTTCACGTCGATATCATTCATTAAGTGAATAATGGTAACACCAACAACTATAAGAGAAAGACCAATAATAGTTGGTATATTTGGGATTTGTTTATATTTTATGACCGCAATAACTGTTATGCCTACAATGCCCAATCCTGCCCAAGTGGCATAAACTATACCTACTGGAATAAACTTCATTGTATGTGACATGAGGTAAATACAAGCACATAAAGCTGTTATAACTATTAATGAAGGGTAAAATTTAGTAAAACCATTTGTATCTTTTAAAACACTAGTACCTAGCAATTCTAAAATAATAGCTATAGCTAAGAATATATAAGCATACGTAAGATTCATTTTTATAATATTAGGTTACTCTCTATATATATAATTTTTAAAGGTAAGATCATTCAATTTTGAAATAAATTAAATAGAATTTATATCTGTTGAAAACACAAAAATGGCTATTTTATTGACTTTTTCACATCATTATTGTCTAGATATCTATATCTAGTATGGTAATAAGTCTCATACGCCATTGATAGTTGATTCGGTGGTATTTGTTTAACAAATAAAGGGAGGAACTATGAAAATGCTTTCAGGATTCTCAAGTACAGTAAATAGCCTAACACATGTAGTAATATCACTACTTGGATTAGGTATCGTTGTATCCCTGCTAGGTGGTAACGTTCCATTTGTAAGTGGTATAGCTGATAACATTGTTGGCCTAGTTCAAGGTCTTGGCGATGCAGGAATAGTAGGCCTAATCGCCGCTATTATTATATTAGGTTTTTATAAGTAAATTTTTATTCAGTTAGTTCTCTCTTATAATTAGCTGAAAAAACCTAACTAACCACCCTAGCCCTTTTTGGGCGAGGGTGGTAAATTAAAAAAAGAAAGGAATATTATGGATACGTGGATAATAAAAATCAGAAAATATTTGAAACAATTTATTGAACTAGGCGTACTTTTAATTGCAGTTTCAGTTTTTGCTGAAATTCTTTTTGGACCTAACGTTGCTTTCTTTGGTTCTCAAGTTACTAAAAATTTAATTAATTTATTAAATTCATTAGGTGAACAAGGAATTGCTGCATTAATAATAGTGTTTGCTGTAATTTTTACTTATAGAAAATTATTAAAATAGTTATTTAATTTTAGTTTTAAAATCTAAATTATACACAGCTCGAGATTTTTTTCTCATTCCGAAAGGTCCGGGAATAAAAATTGTCATTGATTTAGTTCCTGATTTTAAATCAACTCTATGTAAATTATCTGCAGATCTAAAACCAATATAACCTGGAGAACGCCAATATTTTCCTGTTTTTAATGTCTCCCAGTAACCTCCTTTTATAATAATCGTAATATAAGGACACATATGATTGTGAACACCATCCCCATGATCATCATCAAGCATTTCATGTATTATTATATTAAAAGGAAACCATTTAGGTCTTCTGCGAAATAAAAGATAATACCTATTCATCCAGGGTTTTGCTTTATGATACTCTGGATGTGACTCCCCCCTATCAAAAACTGTTCTCTTTTTTCCTAATTTGTCTAATAACTTTAAAAACATTAATTACTTAATTACCTCAGCTAAACCCAACCATGCATTTACATCTTTGCTTGCTATATAATCTGATTTAAAAAACTCTTTCATATTCCAATTTTTTTTCTTACTTAGTTCTTTTATTTTTTTATCAAAACCATACTCTTCAAAAATTCCTTCATTAATTGTAAAACAAATTAGTCCTCTATTTTTTGTTATTCTAATAAACTCATCTAAAGCTGGTGGCTTAACATGACCAAAAGTAAAAGTTCCTACACACATTACAGCATCATAAGCATTATCTTTAATTTCGATTTTTTTATTTAAATCAACCTTTGAAAGTTCTTGATAAAGATTTTTAGGAACTAAATCTAATAGTTTTTGAGATAAGTCAGCACCATCATAATCATTATAACCAAACTTTTTTAATTCCACTCCTACCAGTCCAGTTCCACAACCAGCATCATATATTTTAATATCTTTATCTGTTGCATGTTTTTTAAAAACTTCTACAGTTTCTTTGGGTCCTGAATACTTCCAATCAACCATATCTTGATCGTATTTATTCTCTAGACCCCAATCATCATAATACCTCATAACCTCATCTGTAGTCTTCAGTTTATAAATAGGTATTTTGTTCCCAACATCTTTTTGTGCCATAAAATATTCTAACAATACTATAGACCTAAAACAACCTTAGGTTTTATGCAAAAAAGCTTTACCACTATAATGGAAATGGTAAGCTTATTTTAAGATGAAAAAAGTATGTATAAAAAACTGGATTGGGTTTTGCTTTAACTTAAACTGTCAAACAGTTTTTCAACAATTAATTATAAAAGAAAATTAAAAAATTCTCCAAACTAAATAAAATTCTAATCAATAAATAATTTAGGTAAAAAGAGAATTTATGAAAAAAGATTTAATAAGTAGACTTAATGAGGGGCCCGTTCTTTGTGCAGAAGGATATCTTTTTGCTATGGAAAGGAGAGGGTATTTATCTGCTGGAAGCTTTGTTCCAGAAGTAGTTTTAGAAAACCCAGAAGTAGTTTCACAATTACATAGAGAGTTTATTAGGGCTGGTAGCGATGTAATCCAAGCATTTACTTACTATGGTCATAGGGAAAAACTTCGTCTAATTGGGAAAGAAGAATTGTTAGAGCCTATGCAAAAAAATGCACTAAAGATTGCAAAAGATTCTAGGGAAGAATTTAAAGATCTTGATTTATTAATTTGTGGAGATATTGCTAATACAAACATTTATGATCCAAATGATAGAAAAACGCACTCTGAATGCCAAAAAATGTTTGAGGAACAGGTTGCTTGGGCAAAAGAAGCAGGTGTAGATTTTGTAGTAGCTGAAACAATAAATTGGACAGGAGAAATGAAAATTGCTCTTAAAGCAATTAAAGATGCGGGATTAATTGCTGTAACTAATTTTGCCATACCAAAAGGTGATCTTACCAGAGAAGGTCATACCCCAGAAGATGCATGTAAAATTATGGAAGATCTTGGAGCGAATGTTGTTGGATTAAATTGCTACAGAGGACCAGAGATGACAATGAAGCTTTTACCTAAAATAAGAAATAAAGTTTCATGTCATGTTGCAGCTTTACCTGTTCCCTATAGAACGACCGAAGAATTCCCAGGGTTTTTAAATCAACCCGCTAAAATAGTTGATAAAGAATGCAATTGTATCCCTGGCGATAATGCATTTCCAGTTGCTTTAGATAACTTATATTGTAATCGGTTTGAGATGGGAGAGTTTGCTAAAGATTGCAAATCAAAAAAAATAAATTTTATTGGTATATGTTGTGGTGCTGAAGCTCATCATGTTAGAGAAATGTCAGTTGCTCTTGGTAGAAAACCAATTTCTTACAAGTATTATCCAGACTTAAGTCGACACTGGCTACATGGCAAGGATAAATCTTTTTTAAAACTTAATACAAGTATGAGTAAAAAGTTCTAAATAAATATGAAACTTCTTAGATGTGGTAATATTGGAATAGAAAAACCAGCAGCACTAGATAAATCTGGGAAAATTAGAGATATCTCTTCTTATATAGATGATTTTAATCCAGAAAACATTAATTTTTTAAATTTAGAAGAATTAAAAAAAATTAATTTAGAAAAGTTACCTGAAATATCAAAGTCAACTAGAATTGGTTCATGTATAACAAAACCTAGCAAGTTTATTGGTATTGGTTTAAATTTTTCAGATCACGCAGCTGAGATTGGTGCTGAGATTCCAAAGGAACCCATTGTTTTTATGAAAGCTTCAAGTTGTATCTCGGGTCCTTATGACGATGTAATAATTCCGAAAGGTTCAAAAAAATGCGATTGGGAAGTTGAAATAGCTTTTGTAATTGGTAAAAAAGTAAAAAATATATCTGAAACAGAAGCAAAAAATTATATTTTTGGTTACTGCGTTGTGAATGATATTAGCGAAAGAGAATGGCAGCTCGAAGGAACAGGTCAATGGGTTAAAGGTAAATCTGCCGACACTTTTGGTCCAGTTGGTCCTTATCTAGTTACCGCAGATGAAATTAAAAATGTTCAGAACCTAGATATGAAGCTGGATGTAAATGAAAAAAACATGCAAAGTGGTAATACGAATAAAATGATATTTAATATGAACTTTTTACTTTCTTATTTAAGCAAATTTATGACTTTGCTGCCGGGTGATATTGTTACTACCGGAACTCCACCTGGAATTGGGAATGGAAAAAAACCACCAATCTTTTTAAAAATAGGTGATGAAATTAAATTATCAATTAATGGACTTGGTGAACAAAAACAAAAAGTTATATAAAAATAAAATGGAAACGCATGCAAAAGTAGTAGTTATTGGCGGAGGAGTGGTTGGTTGTTCTATACTTTTTCATTTAGCTAAGTTTGGATTAAAAGACTGCATTTTATTAGAAAGAAATGAATTAACTTCAGGATCTTCATGGCATGCAGCTGGTTCTGTTCACGCCATTTCTTCTGATCCTAATATATCTAAGTTGATGGCTTATACTATAAAGCTTTACAAAGAAATTGAAGAAACCTCTGGACATTCGGTTGGCTTTAAACCAAGTGGTGGTTTTTACTTAGCGTCTAATGAAGTTTGGCATGATTATTTAAAAAGAGAGCGATCAAAAGCTAGGTATATGGGTCTAGATCAAGAGTTTATTTCGCTAGAAGAAGTAGTGGAAAAACATCCTTTAATTAATCCAAAACATTATTTAGCTGCACTTTGGGACCCTATAGATGGTGAAGTTGATCCTTCAGGCGTTACTTATGCCTATGCAAAATCAGCAAAAGTACACGGTGCAAAATATTATACTCATACCCCAGTTTTGGAAACTAATCAGAAAGATGATGGTACTTGGGACGTTATAACTGAAAAAGGTAATATTAACGCCGAAATAGTAATTAATGCTGGCGGATTATGGGCTAGAGAAGTTGGAAAATTAGCTGGTATTAATCTTCCAGTTCAGCCTATGGAACATCATTATTTAATTACTGAAACAATTCCTGAAATAAAAGAAAGAAAAAAAGAACCAAGGTTACCAATTGGTACAGATTTTGAAGGAAATATTTATTTTAGACAAGAGGCACACGGAATGTTATTGGGCACTTATGAATTTAAATCTACTCCATGGCAAGTTAAACAAACTCCTATGAATTTTGGTCATGAATTGCTTGAACCTAAGCTAGATAATATTCAAGATCGTCTTGAAATTGGTTTTAAAAGAATCCCAGCTCTAGAAAAAGCAGGTATTAAAAATATTGTAAATGGACCTTTTACTTTTGGTCCAGATGGAAATCCATTAATTGGTCCAGTGCCTGGTAAAAAAAATTATTGGGTAGCGGTAGGAGTAATGGCTGGTTTTTGCCAAGCAGGAGGAGTGGGTAAATCTATAGCTGAATGGATTATTGATGGTGAACCATCAACGGATATTTGGGCGATGGATGTGGCTAGATTTGGTGATTATGCTTCACCTGAATATGGAACAATTAAATCTTCAGAAAATTATGAAAGAAGATTTGTGATGACGTTTCCAAATGAAACTTTACCTAAAGGAAGAAAACAGAAAACTACATCTTTGTATGATAGATTAATTAAAAAAGGTGCCGTTATGGGAGATTCTTTTGGATTAGAAAACGTTTTATGGTTTGCTAAAAATGAAAAAGATGCACATGAGGAACCTACTTTTAAAAGATCTCGTTCTCATGAATATGTAGCAGAAGAAGTAAAAGCTGTAAGAACAGGTGTTGGTGCAACAGAAATAGCTAATTTTGCTAAACACGAATTTACTGGTCCAGAAGCACGAAAATTTCTTGATTATATTTTGGCTGGAAAAATACCAAAACCAGGTAGAATTGTTTTAACTCCAATGCTAACTCCTAAAGGAAAACTTTATGGAGATTTAACAGTAGCATGCTTAAAAGAAAATAAATTTATACTTTTTGGATCTGGAGCTGCGCAAGAAATGCATCGAAGATGGTTTGAAAAATTTTTACCACGAAAAGGAGTCGTCTACAAAAATAGATCTGATGATTTCCATGGTATTGCTATCTCCGGCCCAAACTCAAGAAAATTATTATCTAAAATTTGTAGAGATGATGTATCAAATGAAGGTTTAAAATTTAGAGATACAAGAGAAACTTTTGTTGGTGGAGTTCCTGTTGTATTGAATCGAATATCTTTTTCAGGAGAATTAGGTTATGAAATTTATACTGCCCCACAATTTCAATTAAAATTATTTGAAGAAATTGAATCATCTGGAAAAGACTTAAATTTAAAATTTTATGGAGCTAGAGCACTAATGTCTTTAAGACTAGAAAAAAACTGGGGTGCTTGGACATTAGATTTTAGACCAGATTTCACAGCAGCAGAATCTGGATTAGATATTTTTATAAACTGGAATAAAGATTTTGTTGGCAAAGAAGCAAGTTTAAAAGAAAAAAAACAGGGTATAAAAAAGAAATTAGTAACTATGGTAGTAGATGCTATAGATATTGATGTAACCAATGATGAGGCTATACTAAAAAATAATAAATGTGTGGGCTATATAACTTCAGGTGGTTATGCCCATCACAGCAAAAAAAGTATGGCCCTAGGATATGTTCCAATAGAACTATCAAGACACCAAACATCACTAGATATTGAAATTAATGGTAAGCTATTTAAAGCTCAAATAACTGATAAACCTTTGTATGACGCAAATGGTGGAAAAATGAAAAGCTAATGACAAAAAAGCTTTTTTTTAATAGAGTTATTTTATGGATATAAAATTACTCTCTGGAGCTCTAGGTGCTGAAGTTAATGGAATAAACCTTAAAGATTCCTCAGACAAAAATTTTAAAAAAATTAATGATTTGCTTCTAGAACACAAAGTAATATTTTTTAGAAACCAAAATATAACTACGAAAGAACATAAAGCTTTAGCAAGAAAATTTGGCCCTCTTGAAAATCATGCTTATG
>Ga0114996_10009269_pt1 | contig 10809 bp, 9 predicted proteins | sample ArcticOcean_MG_C_4_FD_87039 | JGI IMG/M metagenome (GOLD analysis project Ga0114996, IMG submission 87039) | Marine microbial communities from western Arctic Ocean - ArcticOcean_MG_CB4_134 | ecosystem: Environmental > Aquatic > Marine > Oceanic | place: Arctic Ocean: Canada Basin | collected... | reverse complement strand
ACAGAGAGAGAAATGGTCAGGGCCTGTTAACAAAGAAACCGTAAAGGCGAAATTAGACCAAATGGTGAAGGATGGGAAGCTGAGCGCTGAAGATGCTAAGAAGAAACTGTCGGTGGTAGAGAAGAGATCGAAAGGACGTTTTTCTAAGGTAAAATAGGTTGACTAAATAGAAGCTATTTTCGTTGTTGTAATCCCCTCCATAAAGTTCCCCATCCATTCGTGAGAAAAGGTTGGGGAATTTGCCTTAATGATATAGAAACTGAAGGAAGGTAGAAGGCGTGAGTAAGACGATTTTGGTTATTGAAGATGATCATGAGCAGGCTATTATTGTCAGGCATTACTTGGAAGATGCTGAATATGATGTATTCATATCACACGATGGATCATCTGGTTTAAAATTATTTAGAGAAAACCCTCCAGATCTTGTCGTATTGGATGTAATGCTTCCTGGAATGAACGGATTAGATATTTGTCGGGAAATCCGTCGTGAAAAGAAAGATACTCCGATAATTATGGTGACAGCTTTAGGCTCAGAAGAATCGACGTTGGCTGGTTTCGAAGTAGGGGTAGATGATTATCTTTCAAAACCCTATAGACCCCGTGAGCTTGTTGCTCGCATAGGGTCTCTTATCAGACGTTACGAGAATAAAGAAGAACGAAGTCCTACCATGGGTATACCTGGTCTTGAAATAGATATATTAAAACATGAAGTTAAGGTAGATGGAGTAGAAGTTGCTTTATCTGTTAGGGAATTCGAATTATTGATTATTCTCGTAGCCCAACCAGGACGAGTTTACTCAAGAGATCAACTCTTGGAGAACGCTTTTGGTTTTGATTACCAAGGTCTTGACCGTACAGTTGATGCTCATATTGGAAACCTCAGGGAGAAAATTGGAGACAACCCGAAGAAACCGAGATTTATTGAAACGGTGTACGGTGTAGGGTACAGAGTTATTAATGCCTAGTAGTTTACGGAACCAAATCATTTTAACAGGCAGCGTTTTGATAGCCCTGTCTGTCATATTAACAGGTTTTATAACCGCAACAATTATCAATGACCCTTTCAAAGGATTCGATGAAAGCTTTGAAATCCGGTCCGAAATCCTTAATGAACTGTCCACTCTTGTTTTAAAGGATGGCGATTGGGAAAGAGCAGATTCCTTGTCAATCGTACTTTCGGAAAAGTTTTCTGTACGGATCGTTCTTGCTACAGATGAGGGTTCCGTAATTGTGGACACTTCGCCTGAATCTCAAGATGAAAGTTTGGTTGGTATAGGACTTATAGATCCAGCAAACCCTCTTTTTAAAGGTTCTAAGGAACAATCGTCGCCGATAGCTCTGATTGCAAAACTGAATAAAGCTATGGCTTCATGTCTTAAAGATGCTGGAATCAGTTATGTTGCAAGAAGGGGAGTTATACAGGTAGTTCCTGTTATTGAAAATACCGGCGATATAGCCACTAGCAAAGAGTGTTATTTCACTTCACTAAAGCAGGAAGTTGGATATCCTAATTCCTTAACCGTTTATCTTGGAGTAGATAAGGGATTTAATCTGCAGTGGGTGTACTTATCACTAGTCGGTATATTTGGTTTTGGTTTGGTTACTGGGTTCACCTTATGGTTTTCGAGGAAGATTGCTAGACCATTGAACTCATTACGATTCGTAGCGGAAAGAATTGGTGAGGGTGACCTTACAGTCAGGGTAAAAAAAGCGGGATTGAACGAAATTGACCAACTTGTAACCTCATTTAATGGCATGGTTGGCCAATTAAATGAGGTGTCAGGAAGACGTCGGAAATTCATGTCTGATATATCTCACGAAATCAGATCACCTCTCACAAACGTTAGGAGTCATATTGAAGCTGTTTTGGATGGTGTGGAAACGTTTTCAGATATGACTCTGCAATCTATAAAGTCACAGGTAGAACAAGTGACTCGACTTGTTGAAGACTTGCAGCAACTCTCCTTAGCAGATGAAGGATTATTAATTATCGATAAGTTTCCCGTCGTAATGGACGATATAGTGGAACAAATATATAGGGCAAATAAACCTAACTTAGATGAAGCAGGAATCTCAGTCGATATACAAGGAACAGCTCCTGTCCCAATTTCAATAGATCCTTTACGGATACGTCAGGTACTCCAAAATCTTATTTCTAACGCTATTCAGCATACAGCTCGCGACGGATGTATTCAGATGAACTTGTATCAGGAAGAAATCTCCGTGATGGTGACTGTCAAAAATACTGGTCAGGGCATACCTCCTGAATTTCTACCGCATATGTTTGAGAGATTTGCGAGAGATGATCAGTCTCGTAGCAGAAATACTGGTGGAAGTGGCTTGGGATTGTCTATTGCATTGGAAATTACTCTTGCACACAATGGGAGTATGGTTGCAGAAAACGACGAAAATGGTGAGGCTTTGTTTAGGCTCACATTACCTTCTTAGCGAAATCGCATTATATCCAGAGCTAAAGTATGGTTAACTATCATCCTAAGAAGCACAATCACCTTTAAAAATTTAAAACCGCATAATTTCACAACTTTTTCAAAGGTTTAATGTATTTTATAACCATGATATTTCCTAAGGCCTCGATACAGATGCTCATTGTTTTGTGCAGTCTGTTTTTTATTTTCGGATGTGGAGGTTCAGAAAAAGCTAGTATTAGTGTTGCAGCAGTGAATCAATTAGAAAGCACCGGTTTAAATACACAGAAAAGTATTAACGTTGTAAAAGGAGAGACCGATGAGGAAATCACCACAAAATTTACCATCTGTATGAGGGGACTTGGTTTTGACACACCAGATCCGGAACTCAATCAAGATGGAAGTGTTGATCTTCGTGCTCTTAAGCAGTCCTTTTTCCAAGATTCAAAATGGGGAAATGGCAAAAATGAAAGAGTAACTAAAGCGAACGAAGAGTGCATACCCTTACTTAGAGGTGCCACATTTTCCCAAAAGCCTGAGAAAGAAGATAGTGTAGAAGTACAAGACAACCTTTTAAAGTTTAGCCAATGCTTACGAGGCAGTGGGCTTGACGTTCCAGACCCTGATTTTTCAGGAAGTGCAAGGGGAGGCAATATGAAAACCTTAATTAAAGAAATATCCGGGTCGACGGCTAAGATTGATAAAATCGTTAATTTATGCTCTGCTCAGATATGGGGTTCAGATAAAGGAAATGAAAAGTCTGCTAGGAAGAAATAGAAATCCACGTACACCATGTATGCAAGATTAAAAGGAATGGTATTGTTCAATGACTAAATTTCGCCTTGGGATCAGTCTTCTTTTCTTGCTAATCTTTCTAGGTCTGCTAGGTTTCATATTTAACCGTGAAAACCTTCCTCTTTTTTCTACGGCAACTGACAGTGTAAGTACTACCCAGAGCGGGACAATACTTCTCCAAAGAAAAGATCTTCAGACCTACGAGGAGCTTGACGGTATTCTTGATTATGCCTCGAGTGTACAAATAAAACCTAGTATGAATGGCGTTCTCACGCATATAGCACCTGAAGGTACTGAATTAGATAGAGGATCCGTTATTTTTCGCTCATATAGATCGATGAGTGAATCTAGTACTCTTACACTAAGTCAGCAAATTGCATCAGCGGATGCTTCTGTTGCACAGGCAGAACTTGGTTTAGAGAATTTGAAAGCACCGGCGACAGTGGCGCAAATTGCATCAGCGGATGCTTCTGTTGCACAGGCAGAACTTGGTTTAGAGAATTTGAAAGCACCGGCGACAGCAGCGCAAACTGCATCAGCGGATGCTTCTGTTGGACAGTCAGAAATTAACAAGACAACAGCTGGTTTCACAGTAGATACTGCCAAGGTGGCCCTCAGAATTTCTCGAGATGCATTCTGTGATAGAGCAAATGAAATTGGACCCAGAGAGTGGATCTATAAGGATGAGATCTGTCCCTCTACAAACGTATCGTTAACTGAAAATGCATTTAATACGATCCAGAATAATATGTTTCTTGAATCACAAATGGTTGTTGTCAGTAATGATGTGTTGATTAAGTATAAGAGTTATCAATCGGCATTGAATTCAGTTAAATCTGCGACGGAAAGCCTGAACCTAGCTAAACTAAACCGCGATGTATTGAAGGAGTCTCCTTCAGTAGCTCAACTGGAACAAGCAGAAAAATCATTGAAGTCAGCGAAAGAGCAAAGAGCCTTACTTGATGAGAAACCTACTAACACCCAACTTGCTCAAGCTTCGGCATCACTTGTATCAGTTAAGGCTCAACGGAAGGCTCTCGATGATTTGCCTTCTGCATCAGAACTTGCTCAAAAAACAGCCTCACTTAATAGTGCTCAAATATCGCTTAAGACTGCATTGGCTAATTATGCGGAACTTGTAACGGGTCCTTCTGCAACCATCTTGCTGTTTGGAGATTTACCTGCATGGCGAGATTTCAAAGAGGGAATGAATCCAGGACTCGACATAGAACAAATTGAACGTAATCTTGTTGTACTTGGTTATGGATCAAAACAGTCTCTTGGGATAGATCTGGTTTTTGATAGTAATACTGCCGAAGCAATCAAATCTATCCAATTTGACTTAGGGCTCAAGAAGACCGGACACATACGTTTTGGAGATGCCATATTCCTTCCAGGGAAAGCGGTAGTTGAATATTCTGCTTCATTTCCCGATGTCGGTACAACAATAACAGCAGGTACAGTAATCACATCGCTCATACCAACTGAAAACACTCAAACCCGTATAGATAAAGACGGAAAAATTTCTTCTAAGACGGATTCTTTGCAAAGAGTAGAAACCTCTATTACTGTTTCGAACCAGGAATTGGTTACTATCGGTTCAAAAGTTAAAATTGAACTACCTGATGAAAGCGAGGTTCAAGGTACGGTAGAGACAATAGGCACTACTGCAGTAATTCCTACAGGGAACCAGGCTAATGACCCATATCTAGAGATATCCGTTGCTATTGACGGTGGAATCAGTCTGCCACAATGGACAGGAGCCCCGGTAGCTGTTGGTGTGACTAAGCAATTTGCAAAGAATGTTTTGGCGGTTCCGGTGATGAGCCTCGTTGCCCTTTTAGAGGGAGGATATGCAGTAGAGGTGATCGATGGGGGGAGTACTAAGCTTGTACCAGTAGAAATAGGGATTTATTCGGATGGGTGGGTCGAATTAAAATCTTCTGTCCTAAAACCCGGTTTTGAAATAGTGGTGCCTCAGTGAGCACCGTAACTATCTGGAGGATCAATGGTAAAGCCTAAGGTTGAGAACGCGCCTTTTGCTGTACAACTTGTTGATGTCAGTAAAATTTATCCTGGCTCCCCTCCAGTAGAGGCACTATTGAATCTATCTATTGCGGTTTCACCTGGGGAATATGTGGGAATCGTTGGTGCATCTGGTAGCGGGAAATCAACGCTTTTACACGTAATAGGAACCCTTTCTAGGCCAACCTCAGGAGCTGTTTATATTGATGGGCTTGATACGGCCGGAATGTCCGACGGTGCCTTGTCTGGCGTTCGATCGAAGAATGTTGGTTTTGTTTTTCAAGATTTCTTTTTACTCTCGGGAATGTCTGCAGTTGAGAACGTGGAAAATGGACTTTTATATTCAGGAATTCGAGCTTCAGAAAGAAGGATACGTGCAATGAACATGTTGGAGCGTGTGGGACTTTCACATCGTATAAAACATCTTCCGAATGAATTGTCCGGAGGTGAGCAACAGAGAGTTGCCATCGCTAGAGCTCTCGTGCACGAACCATCTTTTGTCTTGGCCGATGAACCCACCGGAAATCTCGATTCTAAGAACACAGATTCCTTAATGGAGTTGTTAGCCACCTTAAATAGTGAAGGTACGACCGTTATTCTAATCACTCATGATCCCGAAGTAGCAGCAATGTCTAAAAGGCAGATTGTTTTAAAAGATGGACGAGTCGAGGGTGATTCACTCAGTTGAAGTGAAATGTTGATGGAAATGTCAATCGAATATAAAAGAAATGCCCCCAAAAGCCATCTAAGCTTCTTTGACACACTGAAAGTAGGGAGTTCAGGTCTTCGGTCAAGGAGATTACGCTCTGCATTATCAGCGTTAGGAATTACTATTGGTATAGCGGCATTGGTTGGTATTCTAGGTTTATCAGAATCCGGGAATGCGGATTTAATGAACGAGCTTGATGCCCTTGGTACAAACCTTTTAACGATAGAGGCTGGCGAGGGCTTTGGAACAGGGACAGTTGATCTGCCAAAAGACGCCCCAGCGATGGTTCGCCGTATAACCCCTGTGTACGAAGTTGCAACCGTAACCAAGATTCCCGGGAACGTTTATCGTAACGATTTAATTAGAGATGGAAGGACAAGAGGGATCACCGTCTTTGCAGCCGACCTGAATTTATTAAAAGCCCAGAGAGGTACTGTTCAGAAAGGGGCATATTTAACAAAAGTGACTTCTCAGTTTCCTTCGGTGGTTCTTGGGTCTGTTGCAGCTGAAAGACTTGGGATTAAAACTTTGACACCAGAAAAAAAGATTTGGCTTGATGAGAAATGGTTTACAGTTGTGGGTATTCTCAATCCTCTACCATTGGCGGCTGACCTCGATAGAGCTGCAATCATTGGGTACAAATCGGCTGAAAAGTTCCTGAACCACGATGGTTCGGTTGATAAGATATATGTTCGCGCATACCCTGAACATATACTGGATGTTCGATCTGTCATGGCAGCTACGGTGAACCCTGAAAAACCTGAAGAGGTACAAGTAAGCCGGGCTTCTGATGTCTTAGAGGCACGGGCCGCTGCTAACACCACCTTTACAAACCTTTTTGTAGGCTTAGGTGCAGTGGCACTGTTAGTAGGGGGTATAGGTATTGCAAACGTTATGGTTATAGCAGTTATGGAACGTCGTAATGAAATAGGACTACGGCGTGCACTGGGAGCTACAAAGTTCCATGTTGCAATCCAATTTCTAACCGAATCATTATTACTTTCTAGTATTGGTGGTGTCGTTGGAATAATCGCTGGAATCGTTGTTACCGCAACATATTCCGTTTTTCGAGAATGGCCTATTGTAATGCCTGAATACGCAGTACTTGGGGGCATGGTTTCATCGATAGTTATAGGTGGGGTGGCTGGATTTTACCCGGCATTACGTGCGGCGAATATGCCTCCTACTGAAGCACTAAGAACGAGATAAAAGGATAGATACTCCTATGAGAGAAGAAAGGGATTTCAAGTCATATCTATCTAGACGGGATACGGTTTTAGGTAAATTTATCTCTATTGCTGACACAGTTACTGTAGAAGCAAATACGCAAACTACTCTATTTGAGGCCCTTGTTACCGCTGTTATAGGCCAACAACTTAGTGGTAAGGCGGCGTCATCTATCTTGTCCAAGTTAAAATTTAACCTTGGAGTAGTAGGATTTATTACTTCAGAAGACCTCTTAAAAGTACCGTTTGAAACAATTAGAAGCTCAGGTGTTTCTGGGTCAAAGGCGAACACACTCTTGTCTATCGCTCAAGAGTCTATTAGTCATACCATACCTTCGATGACTGAAATAACCTCAATGAAAAATGAGGAAATAACCTATGCCCTCACGAAAATCAAAGGGATAGGTACCTGGACTGCAGAAATGATTTTAATTTTTCAATTAGGGAGAGAAGACGTTATGCCATCGAAGGATCTGGGTGTTCAGAAAGGCTATTCCATAATATTCGGAAATAAACAGCTTCCTACTCCGAAGGATATTTTAAAGAGAAGTGAAAGATGGAGGCCATATAGAACAATGGTGGCAAAGTATTGTTGGATGGCTGCTGACAAATACCCGACCTATAAAAAAGGAAGAAACGAGACTTAATCTAACCTATGTTTAGTAAATGGGGTGCATCATGGATTTAGGAATTCAAGGGAAAGTAGCAATTGTTACTGGTGGTAGTCGTGGATTGGGGCGAGAGGCAGCTCTTTCGCTGGCTAGAGAGGGATGTAATCTTTGTATTTGTGCCCGAGGAGAAGATCGACTGAAAGAAACCCAAGTCGAATTAGAATTAATGGGCATTAAAACAGTAGCCCTTTCAGCTGATGTCACATTGTCGGGAGATGCGAAACGTATATATGAAGCAGCGTCATCTCTTGGACCTGTTGAAATTCTGATTAATAATGTGGGTGGCTCCTATGGTGGGAGAGACATAGATTCGGTTACTGATGAAGATATGCATCAAGTACTGGAACTGAATTTACATGGAGCTATGAGGCTAGCGAAGTTAGTCATTCCTAAAATGAAAGAGGTTGGTTGGGGTCGAATAATAAATATCTCTTCAATTTATGGACGAGAACACGGTGGGGGAATTGGCTACATGGTTGGGAAAGCTGCTCTTATTGCGTTGACAAAGCATATGGCTTTGTCTTTGGCTAAAGATCGCATTCTTGTAAATACGATTGCACCTGGATCTATACAGTTTCCTGGTGGAGGGTGGGACAAATTCCTTAAAAATCAGGATGAAGAGGTAGTGCAAAAATTCATCGGCTCAAATTTGCCGATGGGTCGCTTTGGTTGGCCGGAACCTTTTGGGGATTTAGTAGCATACCTTTCATCTGATCGGGTTGGATTTTTAACCGGAGCCTGTATAAATATTGATGGAGGTCAAGGTAAGAGCCTTATATAACCTTCTCGTACTTAATTGTACAAATAACTGTCAGGATAATTTTTTTCCGTTCAGCAATATTCCAATCACTGTTGATCTGACGAAATATTTATAGGTTACGAATCCAATCAGTGACGTTAATAGAATTGCTATCATAAATTTAATTTCAATAAATAAGGTGATTTGGAACATAGAAAACGTAATGAGTGTGACTAGAGGTAGATGGATAAGATATATCCAGTAAGATGCATCGGAAACATATCTGAGAATTGAATTTTGGTTGCCAAATTTGGCTTCTGTAAGTCCAATAAGTGCATAAGAGAACAGTACTGCGTTAATTACCTTTAATGTAACGTACAGTATTCCCCAAACATCCTCCTCGGATATGGTTTCTTCTCCCTGTGAATTCACTAGAAGAAACAATATGAAAAATACAGTGCTTGCTATCAAATATTGTTTCCAATGAGACTTCATAAATTCAAACAATGAAGAGCTTTTGTACAAACCATATCCAAATGCAAAATACAAACCACTTGCTATAGGATTGAGAATCAAATCGGCCCCTGTCCCAAGGTTAAAAAAGGTGAAGACTATGATTAATGCGATAGGGAATTTCGATTGGAAAATCCTAGATTTACTTACCGCGGAAAATAGGTTTAGGTAACTGAAGCATTTAACGATAAAGCTCAATCGGATTTTCTTTAGAATAGCTCCTATATATATAAAGAGAGACGTAAACAATAAAAACAACATTAAATGCCATAAAAACCATAAATGCCAACCTGGAAATACACCCTCCAATGTGTAAAAAAATACAACTTCTCCGGTTTGTCCGTATTTCCAAATCCAAGGAAGAGTTGCAGTCACTAGAGGGGAAAAAATAATTAGTGGTAATAATATTCTCCTCAGTCTATTCTTCCACCAGTATCTCCAGGAGTATCTTTCAATAATGAGGCTCGCAAAAAAGCCTGCAAGGATGAAAAATACGGGCATTCGCCATATATGGATGAATTCAAAAACAACAGATATCACTGGAGAATATCTGTTGTCAGTAGGCCATATTTCTTTAGGCAGGTCCATGTAGGGAAGCGCCGAGTGCAACACTACACCAAGCAGCATTGCAATTCCTCTTAAGGCATCTAGGCCATGATACCGTGTGGTTGCAATGGCCATTAAGATTCTTATGGACGAACCAATTCTCCGTTTTTGGATTCAACAATGTAGCTACCATTATTATAACGGGCCCATAACACGGTAAACTTCCCATTTCCATCAAAACTGATATTGCTCCAAAAAGCTGAAGCCCCAGATTTTGAAAGGGATATTGGTTCAGACCATTGGGATAGACCAGAATTAAAAACAGAGCCCCTGATCCTGCTATGTAATCCATCGGAGCGTTGCCAAGTAACTGCGATTGACCCGTCATCGGCAATAGCCATGCTAGGTAATTTTGCGTGGTGTCCAGATTTGGATAAAGCCACAGGAGCTCCCCAAACTCCATCCATGTTCATACGAGCCACATAAATGCGGTAATCATTCCCATCAAATGCATGCCAGGCAGCCACTGCCTCACCTTTATCAGTGAATACTATGTTGTGGTCTGGAATCTCAACAGCGCTGTTAAATGCATCATTTCCATCCGGAGATAGTTGATGAACAGTTCCTAGTAGACCATCTGCTGTTCGTGAACGCACGGAAAGATGAGCAGAAGGAGATAATATTTTAAATTCCTGCAAGTAAGGTATTGTAATTAGTTGAGCGGTATCGGTATCTGCCTCTCGCCAATAAATCAGTGCATTACCATCAGAGTTCAATGCTGGTTGGGCAAACCCAGCGTGTTTACTGCCACTTGAATAGGTTTCTACATCTGACCAATATTTGTTTGCACCAATGCGATAACGGCCTTTAATTGTAAATGTACCCTCCGAAGACATTTCCTGCCAAGTTACTAGTGCATCGCCATTATTGTTTAATGCTAGTGCTGGTAACTCAATCAGCTGACCTGCTTGTTGCAAAACCAAGGTCTTTGACCAAACTCCTTCGGCAGATCTTGATTTAAATATGAGCTGGGTTTCAGCATCCGTATCAGCCTTACTAAGCCAAATTGCAGCAGCTTCACCATTATCATTGATTACAACCCTACTCCGTTTCGTCACTGCCGATTGGCTAGTGGCTTCGGAGATAAGTAGTGGCGTGT
>Ga0114996_10009267_pt1 | contig 10811 bp, 9 predicted proteins | sample ArcticOcean_MG_C_4_FD_87039 | JGI IMG/M metagenome (GOLD analysis project Ga0114996, IMG submission 87039) | Marine microbial communities from western Arctic Ocean - ArcticOcean_MG_CB4_134 | ecosystem: Environmental > Aquatic > Marine > Oceanic | place: Arctic Ocean: Canada Basin | collected... | reverse complement strand
CAAGAAAGACCATGCGTTTTTAAGCGATTAGGATTAATAGGGTATATTTTTCCAGAATAGCCATGTTTAATCAAAAAAAATTGCGCGCGTGATGTCACTTTTCCTGAATTTCCCGAAGCCCCTACCAATGCAATTGTTCGAGGGTTAAGAAATGCCTGGAATAAACGCTGATCCATAATTTCTAGAACTCACTTCTTCAAAGGACGTTGCGGAAATCTTCGCTCAAACACAATCTCAGCGATACGATTTTTCATCATTTCTGAAGAGCCTCCAGCAATCTGCCAACCCCTTGTTTTACGAAAACAGTATTCTACCAAAGCTTCTTCAGAATAACCTATACCACCCATAATTTGCATTGCTTCATTGGATAAATCAAAACCTACCTTATTACAAAACGCCTTTGCAATGGTAGTATCCTCAATTGATGGCAATCCTCTATCACCATTAATCGCAGCTCGATAAAGTAATAAGCGCCCAGCGTCGATTTGTACTCGCATATCTGCAAATTTCCATTGAATTCCTTGAAATTCACAAAGAATCCGATCAAATTGCTTTCGGGTCATCGCGTGTTGCCTAGCTAGTTCATAAGCAAATTGCCCAACAGCAAGAGACCGTGCAGCATTGCCTATTCTCTCTGCATTAAAACCAGAGATTTGTTTTTTGAAGCCGCCTGGTCCAAGCAAAACATTTTCAGGGGGAATATAAACTTCGTCAAAATAAAGTGCACACCAATCTTCTCCATTCGTGTATTTAGAGCGATTTCCAAAAGTGAAGCCCTCCATATCACGTTCCATAAGAACAGAGCCAATTCCATCGATACTGTCTCCAAAACGCACATATACAAGGAATAATTCAGCGTCAGGTGAGTTAGTAGTAAATACTTTTCCACCAGTAACTCGATAACCATTGCCATCCGGGGACGCTTTAGTAGTTAAGTCAGTAACAGCAGATCCAGCATCGGCCTCTGTCATTCCCAACGCAATAATAATCTCACCGTTTAGCAACTTAGATAAATATCGTTTCTTCTGAGCTGCAGATGCATACTCAGCAAAAGTCCTTAAGGGGCCAAAACTTCCAGATTGAATAACGTCTGCACTTCTTGGACAAACAAGGGCGACCTGTTCAATAGCCAAGACTGCGTCCATAAGACTGCCTCCTTGACCGCCATCTCGCTCAGGCAAGGTGATTCCCATAAGTCCATGCTGTGCAAACAATCGTGCCACATCAAATGGATAGCTAGGCTGATGGGCCCGTCTCAAGTTATCTTCTGCCAGATGACGTTCAGCAATTCCTCTAACAGAATATTGGAAAGAAAGTTGCTCTTCACTTAATGTAAAGTTCATCATTGGTTCACCTTTTAATACTATAACAATGCCTTTCCAATGACATGAGATGCCAGCGAAAGCCACTGAAAAATAGATTGTGGCAGCAAAGAAAGATAGTCAATAATGAGTATCTTTATAACTATTACACCTTGCGATAAAACGCTTAACAGGATAGCCCTAACAACTGCCGGACAAAAAACTCTTTTAATACTTTCTTAGCTAAACAAAACGGAGAATAATAGTGACTTCATTCAAAAATATTTTAGTAGAAATTCGAGAAAATATTGGCCTAATAACTTTCAATCGCCCAGAAGCCTTAAATGCTTTGTGCGAAGAATTAATGATTGAACTTGCTTCAGCCCTAGACAATCTTGAAAAAAATGACCTTGTGAACTGTATTATTTTAACCGGTTCTGAAAAAGCATTCGCTGCAGGGGCTGATGTTAAAGAAATGCAGTCTAAAACACTCATGAATGTTTATAAAAATGACTTTATTACCAATTCTTGGGAACGATTAACGACTTGCAGAAAACCTGTCATCGCAGCCGTTGCTGGATATGCCCTTGGAGGTGGTTGCGAGGTTGCAATGATGTGTGACTTTATTATTGCTGCTGATACAGCAAAATTTGGACAACCGGAAGTAGCTATTGGGACGCTTCCTGGAGCAGGTGGCACTCAAAGATTGACTCGTGCAATAGGAAAAGCAAAAGCTATGGAAATGTGCCTGACGGGAAGAATAATGGATGCTAAAGAAGCAGAACAGTTAGGTTTAGTTGCTCGTATTGTCCCTGCCGACAAACTTCTTGATGAAGCCATTGAATCAGCTTCAAAAATAGCTTCAATGTCAAAGCCCTCAATCTTGATGATTAAAGAAGCTGTTAATTGTGCGTTTGAAATGAATCTTAGCCAAGGGATAAATTATGAGCGCCGTTTATTTCACGCATCATTTGGGACAAATGATCAAAAGGAAGGAATGGCTGCTTTCATTGAAAAACGAAACCCACAATGGACTCATGACTAACCATCTTTATAACTATCGTTTTTAAAAACTTAGAATGATTTCTAAATTTGATGTTCATGAATTTAAATCTACTATTTTAAAACTATAATCATAATTGCGAAATAGGGCAAAAAATATCTCCCTTTAGAGACTGAAACACAAGGATTCATAATTAATGATATTTACTGTACATGATATTCCGCATCTAAATGCATTTCTTAACACCCTCTCAGTTCTATTACTTATTGCTGGCTACAGTTTCATTCGGGCTGGAGATAAAGAGCGTCACAAGTATTGCATGCTGGCTGCAGCAGTAGTTTCAGGGTTATTCCTAATTGGATACGTGATTTATAAATTTAATACTGGTTTTGCCAAATTTGGGGGAGAAGGATGGATAAGAACCTTCTATTTTTGTTTCTTATTTGTTCACGTCATTTGTGCGTTTATAATTACTCCTTTAGTCCCTTTAACACTTTACCGTGCTTTAAAAAATGACTTTGAGCGACATCGTAAACTAGCAAGATGGGCTTGGCCAATATGGGTGTATGTTGGAATTTCAGGTGTTGGAGTTTATATCTTTGCTATCCACCTATACCCCTATTCGCCCAACTAAAATGGTTACTTTTCATCCTGTCAATCCCCAAAAGTGGGATATTTGCGCCGGCTTTGCAAAAGCGCTTGAATCAAAATCTGGAAAATTTGAACTTCGTTTTTGGCTGGGGTTAGGCCTATTTTCATTAGGGATCGCTGGAGTTTTCGCTTTACTTATAGCTATTTCTCGTATTCCAAATACTGAAAGTATCTTTCCATGGCCTATAAAGTTTTTTGAAAAAGGCTTAATTATCCATGTAATATTCTCATTTATCATTTGGTTTCTAAGTATCTTTAGCGCCATGTTAACTATCGTCACTTATCGCCTTTCTAACGGACCTCCAAGGTTTAATCTACTTGGTGGGTTTGCCGGTCTAATGGCGATAATTTCCTGCTTCCTTCTCCTTATACCCGGGCTAAGAGATAGCGGAGAAGCATCATTAAACAATTATATACCAATAATTATCGAGCCTATGTATTATTTTGGTCTTTTTACTTTTAATCTAGCTATTATTTTACAAATACTTCGACTAGCAATCAACTTTTTTGGCCGAGAAGGGCCTTTCGAACCAGTCGCACAAGCTATTGTGGTGGGAAGTGTTCTTTTCACTATAGCCATTATTTCATTTTTAATATCTTGGGAAGAATTAAAGACCTCTGCCATAGACCCATCATTTAATGAGAATTTATTCTGGGCAAGTGGTCATATCTTGCAATTTTTAAATGCACTCTTAATGCTTTTAGCCTGGTATATCTTGGGTGGATTAATTTTTGAGCAGCCTATTCTCCATCCAAAAACTTTCAGGCTCATCCTATTCATATTTTTGTTAATAGGAGCCACCCTCCTCAGCTTTGTTTTATTTTTGGACCCAATTAGTAGTGAGGGAAGAGAATTATTTACGTTAGCCCAGTATTTAATGCTACCTCCAATCCTTATTTTTTTGAGTGGCGCCATAATAAAGTTGTTAGAAATAAAACATTCTTTAGAAAAAAGCCTGTTTTCACAGCCTCCTTTTGTTGCTCTTACCCTATCGCTAATTGTATTTATGATTGGTGGATGGTTAGGAATATTTGTCGATGGAACTGACACACGAACGCCTGCCCACTATCATGGTGTTATCGGGGGTATAAATATAGCATTTATTGGTATATTTTTTTATTTTGCAATTCCCATTATCAAAAAAATTACAAATAAAAAAAGACCTTTATTAACAATACTATGGGCATACGCTATTGGCCAAATATTGCATTCTCTCGGTTTATTTTTCGCTGGAGGTTATGGTGCTCCACGAAAGACAGCGGGCAACTTAGACGGAATTGCTGAACTTGGGGCCGAAATAAGCCTTTACATGATGGGGGTTGGCGCAGTGATAGCAGTAATAGGTGGCATTTTATTTGTTTATATTGGTTCAAAAACTCTATTGAACAGTACCTAATTAAAAAAAAGCACTTGCCTCGGTATGATTTTATAATCTTAGATCATAATTACATTTATCTATTTAGCATGATAGTTTGGAAAATTTTAAAAATCTCTCTCGATTACAAATAACGTCTATTTCACCTTTGAGGCACAAATTAAATCTCTAACAGCAATTCTTAAGTCTCGTTTTGGGATAAAACCTAATTCTTTAGTAACCTTTTCAAATGAAAAAAATCTCATTTCAATATCTCTTTTAGTATTAATATTAATAGACATATTTTGATCAAGTTGACTTTTAACAATTTCTGCAAACTCTGTATCTGCAATTTGTCCATATCCCACGTTATATCTTTGGTTGTTAATGCGATTGTCGGATTGGTCCAATAAGAATAAGTAAAAGTCAACTAAATCCTCAACATGAATATACGGGTAAGCAGTAAAGCCTGAATTTATCAAAAGATAGTTATTCTTTATTGCATTATTAACAATTTGATTTAATTCACCTTCTATATAGGCACTAGTTCCTGGACCAAGAATTGAAGGAAGACGAATAATCGAAAACGTGACATTACTTAAACATTCTTCTTCGACTATTTTTTCAGAAACTGCCTTACACTTTGCTAATAGCGTTGATGGCTGGAGACTAGTACTTTCTATAATCTCTCTCTCTTTTGAACTCCCAAAAATACTCAGAGACGATGTAAAAATAATTCTTTTAATTCCAATAGCACTCGCTTTCCTTATGAAGGCTCTAAATGTCTGAAGATAGTTTGAGAGGGTTTGTTCAGATTCCATTGTATCTAATGAAAGCATTCTCTCGTCCATAACATAAATAACAGCATTACATTCTGTTAAGGCACTTTCTAAAGATTGAGCAGACCTTATGTCTCCTTTTACCTCTTTTAAATCTAAATTTGCACGAACGGCTTCTAGCGTCTTCTCTCCATATGCATATGAATCAAAAACAGTGATACGATGCCCATGGGCTAATAATCTTGAAACTAAAATACTACCTAAATAACCTGCACCCCCAACGACTAGAATATTCCAACCCTTTCGCCGATTAGCAAAAACTAAAAAAATGCCAAAAGTAATTATAACAGGTATAAAAATTAATGGGCCACCTCCCTCAGACCCTCCTTCCGCTAAAGCTCCATGAGCAAAAACCATCTCATTAGAGAGATTAAAATATACCAAGAAACTATAAGCAAAAATATTAGACAATTTCATTTATTTAATAACTCATTTGGAATACAAAAAAATTTTCCAACTATGCCTTACGTAAATCATATGCAACTCTAACATTGGTTACCTCCCCAATCTGGAAATACTGGCTAATACACGAATAGCCTTGGGTGGTATCAACGTTTAGACTGAGTTCTTGGGAAAAAAGCGATACTGTTTGGGTTAAAACCACTAACTTTAAAATTTTCCATAGTTCTAATAACTTTAAACGAATTCAAATCAATGACACTAATAGATCCGTCAGCAAGACCTGGAAAATTAAAAAGAGCGTTTGGAATGTACCCATAACGCCCATCAGAAGTAAGAGCTATCTGATTTGCTCCACTCCCTGTTTTGATAATCTTTTTATATTTAGGTCTCAACGCGTTCATAGAAACATCAAAAAAATATACCTCGCCTTTTGAGGCGGTTGTAACATAAAGTCTTTTTCTTAAGGCGTCATAACTTAATTCTTGAGGCATCCCTGCATTAACTGAGCGAAAGTCAAATACTTGCTCAATTTTAAATTTTTTACTCTGTTGCCCTAGGGTCGCAACCAACAAACTATCACCTTTAATAGTGGCAATATATATAGTCGGAATAAGGGTTTTTGGTATTAATAACAAATCAGCCGGTGCCAAAGGTTTTCCACCCCCCCCCTTTGATACTTTTTGGCGGAATATTTCTCGCCCTAAATTAATGTCTATAATACAAATAAAATCATGAGGGTTGCTATAGTCTGTACTAAGAGAACTAGAGACAACCAATTGACTTGTTTTATCTAAAATAACTACATCATGCGGGTATGAATCTTTGATTTCTATTATCTTCTCAACTTCATCGTTATCAACACGGCCAATTAAAACTCTCTCAGACATTCTACAAGTAAGAAACCACTTTAAGTTATCCTCAGAAAAAACTAAGTTTTGTCCTACCTTACAATTAGGTAAATTCACCTTACGCAAACGAAATGGAAATTCATCAAGTTTAAAGACAAGCATTTCAGATTTTCCGCGCGATGTGACATAAGCTTTTGTTTTGATTTTATCATAAAATATTTTACCTGACAGAAAATCACTGGGCAATGGAATTTCCATCAACGTTTTAGCAAACTGCGGCGAATTAGGATCAACATCCAAAATAAAGATACCTTCCTTTGGCTCTCTAGACCCAGTCAATTTAAATGTCTTAAGGGTCTCAGGAGCCCTGCTATGATAATTCACCATCGCTAGAATTTCTGCATATCCTGACTCTACGAACAAACCACTACTAAAAATACTTAAAAAAAAAGTCACAATCAATTTACACACTCAATTTACCACCCTAAATTTTATCATTATTAAGAACTTTGAAAGCTATCACTAATATTTTTGTTATCTGAGCTTTACTACATTTCATCAGTAAAATAACATGAAGAATTTATTAGAGGAATCAACCTCTGATATTTACAAATCCTTTAAAATTGGCGAACGTAACGCAGAAAAAAACATCACTCAAACTTTAGATAGATTATATTTTGATAGCAAAACTAAAATCCCATAATTTTTACCAATTAATTTCATCAACTTTAATTTTCGTAATAGTTTTGTCCAACTCATTTGAATTGCTAGGTGATAAAGCTAACCAACAGACTTTTAAAGTGGAAATCACAAATAGCAAGGTGAATGGGGGCTTGAAAACACTAAAAACAGTCCAAGATGATACTATTGATATTTTTTGGAAATCGGATAAAGCACTTTCATTGCATTTGCACGGTTATGATATTCCGATCAACCTGATTCCAGGTCAGCCTAAAAAAACAACTTTTAAAGCTTCTATTACAGGACGCTTCCCTATTAGCATACACAAACACCAAAAAGACTATGGAAGTCATCATAATATCCTTTATTTAGAGGTCTATCCAAGATAAAAATGTTATTAAAACTAGCCAAACTAAAAACTTTCCTAATAATATTGGGTGCCACTTACTTTTCTGTATCTTCAGCATGGGGACATGCCTTCGGTTCTAGGTATGATTTGCCCTTACCACTTTGGTTGTACCTTTTTGGAGCTGGGAGTTCTGTAGGGTTATCATTTCTAGTAATGGTGGTTTTCTTTAATAAGTCTAATAGTGAAAAGCATTACATTAAGTTTGATCTTCTGACTTTCTCATTCCTAAAGTGGTTAACTTCTCAAAGTTTCGTCAACCTAATAAAAACCTTGTCGATTTTATTATTCATTTTTTTATTATTGGCAGGTTTTTATGGGGACCCCAACCCTTTAAACAATATTACTTCCATTTATATTTGGGTTATTTGGTGGGTAGGAATGACTTTCTTCTCTGCCCTGATTGGGAATTTGTGGTCACTTATCAACCCTTGGACTATTTTTTTTACTTTTTTCACACGACGAATAGGTAAGTCGCAAACATGCAGACCTTATCCTGTTTCTCTTGATCGTTGGCCAAGTGTTCTACTATTGTTTATATTTGCTTGGATGGAGTTAATCTCAGAACAAGCAGAAGACCCCCAAATTTTGTCATGTTTAATTCTTATCTATTCCGTCATCACTTGGGTAGGCATGACTACTTATGGTAAAGTTAAATGGTTGGAAAATGGAGAGGTATTTCATGTAATCTTTAGTCTTTTAGCGCGTTTTGCACCCTTATATCGAACTCAGAAATCTCTGTATATTAGAATCCCTTCAACTGGCCTTATTGTTAATAGGCCAATAAGTTTTGCTGAGAGTTGCTTTGTTATTCTTTTTTTAAGCACTGTCACATTCGATGGAATTCTCGAAACACCAATCTGGGCAAGTATTCTAAACTCCATATCAGAAAGTCTTAGTTTAAGACCTTTACTAATTTTAATGCAAGAGGCTGGAATTAACCTAATAATGTTTATCAAGACAATTGCGCTTATTGGTATTCCAACTGTTTTCTTTATAATTTTTGCTGGTTTTTGTCACCTTACCGCTGAGCTTGGGTCTAGCGGAAGAATGCCTACTCTCGATGTAATTGGGTACTTTGTTCTTTCCCTGGTTCCGATAGCAATAGCTTATCACCTAGCCCACTATCTTACGTATTTACTAATAGCGGGACAACAAATAATTCCTTTAACTTCTGATCCATTTAACTTGGGTTGGAATCTATTTGGCACTTCTGATTATGTTACAAATATTGGTATCATTAACGCAAAAGTTATATGGTATTTTGCTATTTCTGCGATCATTATTGGTCACGTTTTTGCCATTTACATAGCTCACATTATGGCCTTAGAAATATTTTCTAACAAAAAAATGGCACTTAGTAGTCAATATCCAATGATGGCAATGATGATTGGATATACCATGATAAGCTTATGGGTTTTGTCACAACCCATCATTGAATAATTATACCAAACTACTAATTCAGAAAAATTTTTGGCTCTACTGACGATGAATATTAGGTCTAAAAAGCTAAACACAGAGAAGCGACGACAGAGATTATCCTATAATGTTAAAAACTACCTAAAATAATAAAACAATTTTGTAGTATAAATTATAAAAATGAGATTGACTTTAACCAAAAACCTAACAATATTTAACGCATTGTGGTTCTTCTTCAACAAGCAGATGGGCTAGGTCTATTTTAAGGTTTTACTCATATTCTTTTTAGTATATCGTACTAGTAAATCGTGAATTTAGCAAAGTCTAGATATAAGCTAAGGGTTATTTTAACCATAAGGTATAGTAGGTCCTCATAAATTTAAATGTTACTAATGAAGTTTAATTAGATCTTTAAAACAAGGATAAAAAATTGATGTTCGTGTTCATGGCAATTGTTTTAGTCGCAATAGCAGTTGGATCTTTAATATTCCATATTTGGTCTCCTTGGTGGTGGACACCAATAGCATCAAATTGGAGCTCTTTGGACGAGGCCGTTGATATTACGTTCTGGATCACAGGAGTAGTATATATGGCTGTTCTATTTTTTATGGCATATTGTGTCATTAAATATCGTTACAGCAAAGATAGAAAAGCTGCCTATGAGCCAGAAAACCATAAATTAGAATGGTGGCTAACAGGGTTAACAACTGTTGGAGTTGTCGCCCTTCTTACTCCAGGCTTGCTCGCATGGGAGGATTTCGTGACGGTGCCAGATGATGCAACAGAAATTGAAGTCGTTGGAAAACAGTGGGAGTGGAACTTTCGATTGCCTGGAAAAGATGGAAAGTTAGGAAAGACAAGCATTAAAGATATTAGCGATGATAATTTTTTTGGAATAGACCCTAAAGACCCAAGAGGACAAGATGACATAATAGTCGAAGGTGATGACCTTCATATGCCTATGGGGAAACCAATAAAAGTTTTGCTCCGATCAACGGACGTTTTACATAACTTTTTTGTCCCAGAATTCAGAGCAAAGATGGATTTAGTGCCCGGCATGATTACATATGTTTGGCTAACTCCAAATAGAAGTGGAACATTTGATATTATGTGCTCTGAATTATGCGGAGTGGGTCATCATACGATGCGTGGGGCTGTCGTAGTGGAAGAAGACGACGCCTATCAAGCATGGCTAGAAGAACAGTCAACATTCGCGCAAATTTTTAAAATCGATGAAAATGTGAAATTAGCAAAGAATTATTAATAAAGGTTAGGTTTTTTTAAACTGAATTAGATTCTTCGTAAAGAATATGCATAAAGAAAAGGATAATTAAATGGCAAACATTGGAGATGCATCACAGACAGTTCCGCCTGCTGAAGTGCCAGAAATGGAATTATATCACGCTAAAAGCTGGCTAACTAAATATGTGTTTTCCCAAGATGCAAAGGTTATAGCCATACAATATTCGTGTACAGCTCTTGCAATTGGTCTTGTTGGGCTTGTCCTTTCCTGGTTAATGCGATTACAGCTTGGGTATCCTGGTACTTTCGAGTTTATAGCAGCTGAAAATTATTACCAATATGTCACCATGCATGGCATGATTATGGTCGTGTATTTGCTGACAGCAATACTTCTAGGTGGATTTGGTAATTATCTCATTCCGCTTATGGTCGGGGCTCGGGATATGGTCTTTCCCTATGTTAACATGCTAAGTTTTTGGATTTATTTCCTAGCTACTCTTGTTTTGGTTTCAAGCTTTTTTGTTGCTGGTGGTCCAACGGGGGCTGGATGGACTTTATATCCCCCCCAATCAATTAGTGCTGGAACACCAGGAGTAGAGGGAGGAATTGTTTTAATGGCACTTTCTCTTATTTTGTTTGTGATCGGCTTTACGATGGGAGGGCT